>Ga0115000_10002384_pt1 | contig 16256 bp, 15 predicted proteins | sample ArcticOcean_MG_C_6_FD_89690 | JGI IMG/M metagenome (GOLD analysis project Ga0115000, IMG submission 89690) | Marine microbial communities from western Arctic Ocean - ArcticOcean_MG_CB8_128 | ecosystem: Environmental > Aquatic > Marine > Oceanic | place: Arctic Ocean: Canada Basin | collected...
ATAATATTAAAATATGCTTCCCAATACGGTGTTGGCATTGTAAGTCCATTAGAAATTGACGAGATCAATATTCATAATGCAACTTTAAAAGCCATGAAGGTTTCTTTTGACAATATTGGTATCAAGAACTGCAAAGCTTATATTGACGGGTTATTTTCACCATTTATTTCTGGTGAGTGTGTTGCCATTAAACATGGCGATAGATTGGTTCCAATAATAAGTGCCGCATCCATAATCGCCAAGGTTACTAGAGATAAAATTATGCTGAAAATAGATAAAGAGTACCCAATGTACAATTTTAAGCAACATAAGGGGTATGGAACAAAATACCATATAGAGATGATTAAAAAACATGGTATCTGTAAGTACCATAGAAAAACTTTTAGACCTATATCACAAATATGAAAAATAATTTTATACATTTACATTTGCATAGCGAGTATTCTATATCTGATAGCCTAATTAGAATTAAAGACCTAATAAATAAAGCTTCTGAAGAAAGGTTCCCAGCTATTGCGGTTACAGACTTAAATAATATATTCTCCTTGGTGAAATTTTACAAATCAGCTATAAAAAATGGTGTTCAACCTATTATTGGAATTGAGATTAACTTAAAAGATGACGAAGATTCAGCCTTACAATCTAAAGTAATACTGCTCTGCAAAAATATGGCTGGATTTAATAATTTAAGTAATTTAATCACAGATTCATATGTAGGTCTAAAAGAAGGAAGTAATTTTTTCATTTCAAAACACCAATTAGAAAAAAGGTCTGATGGATTAATTGCCCTCTCGGGAGGTATATATGGTGATTTAGCCAACGCAATTAGGTCGGAAAAACAAGATTTAATAGAAGATTCAATCAATTATTGGAAGAAGAATTTTCCTAATAGTTTTTATATAGAGATAACGAGAACAGGAAAAGATTTCGAAGATGAATATCTTGCCCAGGCTTTAGAGTTATCTCAGAAATATCAAATACCACTTGTAGCTTCAAATGATGTAAGATTTATTTATAAAAAAGACTTCCAGGCTCACGAAGTCAGAGTATGTATTAATAATGGAACTTATTTAAAAGATGAAAAAAGGAAAACTGAATTTAATGAGAATCAGTATTTAAAATCAAGTAAGGAAATGGAAGAACTTTTCTCTGATATACCTTCAGCTATTGCAAACTCTCTTGAAATTGCTAAAAGATGTAATATTCAGCTTCCATTAGGTAAAATTGCCATGCCAATTTTCCCGCTAGATGAAGGGCAAAATGAAAAAGAATATTTTAAATCTTTAGTATCGCAAAGTCTTGGTAAAAAACTTTCTGATAAAAATATCTTAAATAAAGAACCATATCAAAAACGTATTAAAATTGAATTAGATGTAATTCTAGCAATGGGTTACGCGGGTTATTTTTTAATAGTTTCTGATTTTGTAATGTGGGCTAAAAATAATAATATTCCAGTGGGGCCAGGACGTGGTTCTGGTGCTGGGTCATTAGTAGCATACGTATTAAATATAACCGATATAGACCCCATTAAATATGACTTGCTGTTTGAAAGATTTTTAAATCCTGAAAGAGTCTCTTTGCCTGATTTTGATATTGATTTTTGTATGGACAAAAGAGATAGTGTAATTGATTATGTCGCAACAAAATATGGTAGAGATAAAGTTAGTCAGATTATTACTTATGGAACAATGGCGGCCAAAGCGGTCGTTCGAGATGTTGGAAGAGTTCTTCAGTTTCCTTACCCATTTGTTGATCAAATTGCGAAACTCATTCCATTTGAAATAGGCATCACATTAAGCAAAGCTTTGGAAGATCAGGAATTAAAAAAATTATATGATTCAGATGATGATGTGAAAGAAATCATTGATATGGCTATTATACTTGAAGGGTTAGCAAGAAATGCTGGAACACATGCTGGTGGAATAGTTATATCTCCTACAAAACTTATAAACTATACCCCTTTATATAGGGATACTTCTGATAGCTCATTATTAACACAACTCGATAAAGATGATGTTGAAGAGATTGGGTTGATAAAATTTGATTTCTTGGGTTTAAGAACATTGACAGTGATTGATAATACTATAAAAGTTATCAATAAAAATATAAGTAGTGATCAAAAATTTGTATTAGAAAGCATCCCTCTTAATGACGATTTAACTTTTAAATTACTAAGAAATCAAAAAACAAATGGAGTATTTCAATTAGAATCAAATGGGTTGAAAGATATAATTAAAAGATTAAAGCCTGATAAGTTTGATGATCTAGTAGCATTGGTAGCTCTTTATAGGCCAGGACCTCTGCAATCAGGAATGGTGGATGATTTTATAGATAGAAAAAATGGGGCTAATGTCGAATATTTACATCCTATGATTGAAGATGTTTTAAGGCCAACTTATGGAGTAATACTTTATCAAGAGCAGGTTATGAAAATAGCCCAAGTTCTTGCAGGCTATAGTTTGGGGTCAGCTGATATCTTAAGAAGAGCTATGGGTAAGAAAAAATTTGAAGAAATGAAGCAACAAAGAGAAATTTTTGTAAATGGATGTATAAATAATAATATTGAAAAAAAACAAGCTGAATACATTTTTGATTTAATGGAAAAATTTGCAGGCTATGGTTTTAATAAATCACATTCAGTGGCTTATGCATTAATTGCTTATCAAACAGCATATTTGAAAACGCACTACAAGGAGCCATTTCTGGCAGCTGTTTTATCAAGCGATATGGATAATACAGATAAAGTTGTAAAGTTTGTAAAAGAGTGTGAATACATGGGCATAACTTTAAATCCACCAAGTATAAACACGTCAAAATATTATTTTAGCGTAACAGAGAATAAAGAAATATTTTATGGATTAGGTGCTATAAAAGGTGTTGGTGGAGCTATCATTGAAATAATTATCGCTGAGAGAAATTTACATGGGGATTTCGCTAACTTAGATAATCTTTTAAAAAGGTGTGGCACAAATAAAATTAACAAAAGAGTTATTGAGGCTTTAATAAAATCGGGTTCTTTTGATATTTTTGGAGAATCAAGATCCTCGTTATTTTCTTCTTACCCAGAATCTATGAAAATGGCAGATCAAAACTCAAAAAATATTCAGCAAGGTCAAATTGATATTTTTGGTTTTTCGGAAGAGGTCTTTGAAAATACAAGTAAAAGTAAAGATGCAAAAAAAGGGGAAGAATGGGAGACAATTAAAAAATTATCTTTTGAGCGAGATGTTCTAGGATTCTATTTAACTGGCCATCCAATTTTAGAGTATAAAAATGAGCTAAAAAATATAATCAGCGGTGACATGAAATCAGTGAAATCTAACTACAAAGGAAGACCTGGTAAAGGAAATTTATTTAAAATTGCAGGAGTTATTAATAGTATAAGAATTAGAACAACTAGCACAAAAGATAAGCTTGCTCAAATTAATTTAGGTGATGACACTGACAATATAGATGTTATAGCAAATAATAATCTTTTAGATGCTTCTATTACAAGAGATGAGATTGTAATAATTCAAGGCACATTAAGATTGGATCAGTTTACCAATAGATTAAGTTTCAGAGCAAAATCTATTCACTCTTTAGAAAACGCTAGAATTTTATTTGCTACAGGCATCAAGTTCAAAGTCGTGAATGAAGTAGATTTGTCTACACTGGTAGCCAAGCTAGAGTCACTTTTCTCTAATAAAGAAAACACTGGAAAATGCTTGGTGAGAATAGACTATATATCCTCTGGATTGACCAAATCATTGGTTCTGGGTGAAAATTATAAGATTTCCCCAACTAATGATATAATTCAAGAATTGAAAACACTAGATTGCGTTGAGGCTGTTGATTTAATATATTCCTCATTGTAAGACTAATAAGGATAATAATATGCTTGAGTTTGAAAAACCTATAAAAAACTTAGAAGATAAAATAGAAGAGCTAAGAAGCATTGGGTCTGATGGACAAGTTAATATTGTCGACGAGATAAATATTCTTCAGAAAAAATGTAATATTCTGATAAAGGATATCTACAGCAATTTAACCCCATGGCAAGTTACCCAGATAGCTAGACACCCAGATAGACCGTATACAATAGATTATATAAATACTGTTTTTAAAGATTTTCATGAGCTGCATGGTGATAGAGCCTATGCAGACGATAATGCTATTATTTCCGGTATTGCGCAATTTCAGGATATTTCGGTTGCAGTAATAGGACACCAAAAAGGAAGAGGAACTAACGATAAAATTAAAAGGAATTTTGGTATGGCAAAACCAGAAGGATTTAGGAAGGCTCTAAGAGTGATGAAGCTTGCAGAAAGATTTAATATGCCAATTATTACTTTTATAGATACACCGGGTGCGTATCCTGGAATTGATGCCGAGGAAAGAGGTCAAAGTGAAGCTATAGCTAATAATCTGCTTGAGATGTCTAGCCTTAAGGTTCCTATACTATCTTATGTTATAGGAGAAGGTGGTTCTGGCGGAGCGCTTGCAATTGGAGTTTGCGATCACTTATCAATGTTAGAATATAGTATTTACTCTGTTATATCTCCAGAAGGCTGCGCTTCCATATTATGGAAGTCTCCAGAAAATGCACATTTAGCAGCAGAAGCGATGTGTATAACAGCAGATAATTTAATAAAATTAAAACTAGTTGATGAATTAATTCCTGAGCCCTTAGGTGGCGCTCACAGGAATTTAGCACAAGTAAGCAATGATATAATCTTGTCAATATCAAAAAATCTAGGTATATATTTTAAAATGGATCCACGAACACTAATCAATAATAGAAAAGATAAATTAGGTTCTGTAGGATATTACCAAGAATAAAATGGAAACATCAGATTTTGATTTTGAAAACTTATTCTCAATTTTTGAATCTTCTATCACAAGTAGCATAGAAAAAAAAAGTTACGATGAGTTTTTAATTGCATATAGCGGAGGTTGCGATTCTACAGCTTTACTATATTTTGCCAACCAAATTGCCAAAAAAAATAACATCAATATACGCGCGATACACGTAAATCATAATTTAAATAAAGAATCAAAAAAATGGGAAAATCATTGCAAAGAATTCTGTAAAGAAATTAATGTAGAGCTTTATATAGAAAATGTAAGTATTATCTTAAATTCAGGAGATAGTGTAGAAGAAAAAGCAAGAGAAGAGCGTTATTCATCAATCTACTCAAAAATGCAGGAAAAAACACTTATGATGACTGCTCATCATAGTGATGATCAGGCAGAGACTTTTTTATACCAGCTTTTTAGAGGATCAGGGGCCAAAGGTCTATCCTCAATGCCAAGAATAAAAAAAATTAAAAAAGGATTTCATTTGAGGCCATTTTTAGTATTTAGTAAAAAAAACCTCGAAGATTTTGTCGAGCTTAAGGCTCTAAGTTATGTTGAAGATTCATCTAACAATAACACTAATTTTTCAAGAAACTTTATTAGAAAAGAAATACTCCCTAATATAAAAAGTAAGTGGCCAAGTTGCGTCTCAACAATTTCAAGATCAGCACAAAACTTATCAGATTTATTCAAACTAAATGAAGATCTGGCAATAATAGATATTCAGAATTTTTTAATGAATGATATTTGCAAATTAAATATAAGCGTGAAAAGCCTAGATAAATATCGGTGTAATAATGTTATTCGTTATTGGATTAGTAAAAATAACTACCGCATGCCATCTTCAGAACAAATACACTCGATTTATTCTAACGTGCTAAATGCAGGAAATGATAAAGCACCATTTTTTTTATGTTCAGAGTATGAAATCAGAAGGCATAAAGATTACATAGAAATTATGCAGCCACTAAACAAGCACGATTCATCTTCTATTTATACATGGAAATTTATGGAAAATTTAATTATTACTAATCTATCTTTAAATTTAAGCTGGAATGATTTAGAAAAAAGGTTTGGTCGCAAGATAACTCATGATGTTGAGGTAAAATTTAGGAAAAGCGGAGCAAGTATTAAGCTCTATAACTCAAAAAAATCCTTAAAGGATTATATGAGAGAAAAAAATATGCCTCCGTGGATAAGAGAAAGAACCCCATTAATTTATATTGAAAAAGAGTTAAGGGTTATTTGGGATTAATTTTTTTTGTTACTTGTTGGTGTTAATTTTAAAAGGTAAGTATAGAGGACACCATCCTAATATTCCTGTTATGACAGGTATTAACCCTATATAGCCCCATAATTTTGGGTCTAATGGAGATATCACGCCTATATAAAATATCGTGCAACCTGCGAATACTCTAACTAATCTTTCAATTCTACCTACGTTTATACAAAACATTAAAATTACCTATTTATTTAATTCAATATTAATATTACATGAATATTGTTTTTTTGGAATTATTAATTTTTTATAAAATTGTAGAATTTTATATTTTTTGTTAAACTATATTCCCGTCTTATATTACTTTTATTTTAATGTGACAAAATACATATTTATTACTGGTGGAGTCGTTTCTTCCCTTGGAAAAGGGATTGTTGCAGCGTCTCTGGGGTCAATTCTTGAGTCTAGAGATTTAAGCGTATCTGTTATTAAACTTGACCCATATATAAATGTTGATCCTGGAACTATGAGTCCGTCTCAGCATGGCGAGGTATTTGTTACATATGATGGTGCAGAAACAGATCTTGATCTTGGGCATTACGAGCGATTCTTGAGTTATAGAACAAATAAATCAAGTAATTATACGACTGGACAGATATACGATGCTGTTATTAAAAGAGAAAGAAAGGGTGAGTATTTAGGAAGTACGGTTCAGGTTATACCCCACATCACAGATGAAATTATCAAAAATATAAAAAAAGGTTCTTTTGATAAGGACGTTTGTATTGTAGAAATAGGAGGTACAGTTGGTGATATCGAATCACTGCCATTTATAGAGGCAATAAGGCAAATGGGTATTGAGTGCGGCAAAGATATGGTTAGTTATATTCATCTTACTCTCGTGCCTTATATAAAAGCAGCTAATGAAATCAAAACTAAACCAACTCAGCATTCCGTAAAAGAATTGAGATCTATTGGTATTCAGCCAGATGTTCTAGTTTGCAGGTCTGAAAAAAATATTGGAGATAATGATAAAAAGAAAATCGCTTTATTTACTAACGTAGAAGCTAAAGCAGTTATTAATTCTGTAGATGTTAATGATATCTATGAAGTCCCTCTTATACTGCATGAGCAAGGACTAGATAATATTATTGTTGAGAAGCTAAATTTAAAATGTAAGCCCGCTTCGTTATTAGATTGGGCTGAATATAAAAATACAATTAATAATATTAAGGATACTATTAATATAAAAGTCATTGCGAAGTATGGTAACTATACAGAATCATATAAGTCATTACATGAGGCAATCAAACATGCAGGAGTTCATGCTGGTGTGGATGTTAAAATTGAATACGTAGATGCGGAAAATTTAGATGGAAAAGATTATTCTCTGTTGGAAAATTCGGGCGGCATTATCGTACCAGGTGGTTTTGGAAGTAGGGGTGTAGAAGGAAAAATAAATGCAATACAATACGCCAGAGAAAACAAAATACCATTTCTTGGAATATGTTTAGGGATGCAGGCAGCTGTAATAGAATTCTCTAGAAATATATGTAATTTAAAGAAAGCAAACAGCACAGAGTTTGATAAAAAAACAGATTACCCGGTTATTGGATTGATAGAGGAATGGTTAGATAGTAGTGGGTCAATAGAACACCGGAATATAAACTCAGATATTGGTGGTACAATGAGACTTGGTGAGCAAGAGTGTATAGTGAAAAAAAACTCAAATATATATAATGCATATAAAGCAAATTCAATCTTTGAAAGACATCGTCATCGTTATGAGTTCAATAATGAATATAGAAATTTGCTAGAAGAAAATGGACTAATCGTTTCGGGAACTTCAACTGATGGAACGCTAGTTGAAGTTGTAGAATTAAAAGACCATCCGTGGTTTGTGGGTTGCCAATTTCACCCTGAATTTACATCCAAGCCAATTACAGGGCACCCATTATTTATAGATTTTATTAAATCTATTAGAGATATAAAATGAATAAAAAATTTGATTTTAATACAGATAGAAAAAATAGTTATTTTTTGATAGCTGGTCCATGCGTTATTGAAAGTGAAAAAATAAATTATGATACTGCTGCAAAGCTAAAAGAAATTACTGAAAAACACTCAATTCCTTTTATATACAAATCATCTTTAGATAAAGCAAATAGAACATCGCATAATTCATTTAGGGGTATTGGCTATTCAAAAGGTTTAGAAATATTAAATAAGATTAAGTCTGATTTAGATTTAATGATACTCACAGATGTGCATGAAGATTCGCCATTAGATGAAATAGTTGATGTTGTTGACATATTTCAGACACCAGCATTTTTATGTAGACAAACAAATTTTATAAAAAAAGTGGCTTCTTATAATATTCCTGTAAATATAAAAAAAGGGCAATTCCTATCCCCTTGGGAAATGAGTAATGTTGTTGAAAAAGCTAAATCAACTGGTAATAATGAAATCATGGTTTGTGAGAGAGGATTTAGTTTTGGATATAATAATCTAGTGTCTGACATGAGGTCTTTAGTTGTAATGAGAGAAACAGGATGCCCTGTAGTCTTTGATGCTACTCACTCAACTCAACAACCAGGATTAAATAAAGATAGCTCGGGAGGGCAGAGTCAGTTTATTGCTCCGCTTGCTAGAGCTGCAATTTCTGTAGGTATATCAGGATTGTTTATGGAAACTCACCCGGACCCTAAGAAAGCATTAAGTGATGGGATGAATTCACTACCGCTAGACTCAATTGAAAATTTATTAATAACGCTAAAAAGAATTGATGAGGCAGTAAAAGAATAAAATTTTATTTATTCATCGATTATAAGGCATCTTTACAGTAAAATAACATTATGAAATCAAATATAAAAAAAATTATCGCAAGAGAAATAATTGACTCAAGAGGAAGTCCTACCTTAGAGGCTGAGGTTTTATTAGAATCAGGATTTAGTGGAAGAGCAGCAGTACCATCTGGAGCATCAACCGGGTCCAGAGAGGCTTTAGAATTAAGAGATATGGATCCTAAAAGATTTAATGGGAAAGGTGTGTTAACAAATGTTAAGTATATTGAAACAATAATTAGCGATGCACTAATAGGATTGGATTCAAATAATAGAGAGTTAATTGACAATACATTAATTGAGCTTGATGGGACAGAAAATAAAACAAAATTAGGGGCCAATACTTTGCTTGCAGTATCCTTAGCAAACGCAAAATCTTCCGCAAATAATAATAATCTTCCATTATATAAAAATATTAAGGAATCGAAAGAATACGTAATGCCAGTCCCAATGATGAATATTATCAACGGAGGATCACACGCAAATAATAGTGTGGATATTCAAGAATTTATGATAATGCCAGTTGGAGCCAGCTCACTGAAGGAAGCTGTAAGGTTTGGAGTAGAAGTCTTTCACGCATTAGGGAAAATTCTAGATAGTAAAAAATATATTACAACTGTTGGCGACGAAGGTGGTTATGCTCCAAACCTAGGTTCAAATAAAGAAGCTTTAGATATAATCATGCAGGCAATTGAAAAAGCTGGTTATAAACCTGGAGAGGACATTTTATTAGCCTTAGATGTGGCAAGCAGTGAATTTTATAAAGATGGAGAATATGATTTAGCGTCTGAGAACAAAAAATATTCAAGCAGCGAATTTATAGAGTTAATGAAATCATGGTCGAACGCTTATCCAATTATTTCTATAGAGGATGCTTTAGATGAGAATGACTGGGATGGGTGGGCAGAATTAACAAGAGAATTAGGTAGTAAGATCCAATTGGTTGGAGATGATTTATTTGTGACAAATCAAAAAATTTTAAAGGAAGGAATAGATAAGAATATAGCTAATGCAATCCTTATTAAGTTAAACCAAATAGGTACTCTTACAGAAACTATTAACGCAATGAATTTAGCCAGCAACAATAGTTATAACTCAGTAGTTTCCCATCGATCAGGAGAGACAGAAGATACCTTTATTGCCGATTTAGCAGTAGCTTATTCTACAGGGCAAATTAAAACAGGCTCGTTATCTAGATCAGACAGAGTATCTAAATATAATCAGCTTATTAGAATAGAAGAAGAGCTTGGGTCTCGATCAAGTTATCCAGGAAAATCTATTTTTTCTAATATTATAAAAAATGAATAAAGTAATTTATATATTATTCTTTTTTTTAATTATATTATTATATAAATTTACCTTGAGTGATAGAAGTTACGCTAAATATCATCAATTAAAACATCAGGTTTTAAATCTTAAGATAGAGAATACAAGATCTTTAGAAAAAATAAATATTCTTAGGGCGGAAATTAAAAATTTAAAAACTGATCTTCCTTATGTAATTGAAGAAAAAGCTAGGAATGAATTAGGCCTAATAAAAGAAAAAGAAACATTTTATCAAATTTTAAAATAATGACATTATGGCTGATAAGTTAATAAAAAATGCAAAACTCGTTTGTATAGTCCCAGCAGCGGGTAATAGTACAAGATTTAAAAATGGTAACAAGCTTTTTAATAATAATTTAACTGAAGACGGGCATTCAGTCTTTACAGAAACGTTAGAAAATCTTTTATTAGGTGTGGTAGATAAAGTCGTTGTTGGATACGATGAAAAATGTGAGGGAGCAAACCAATATAAAGAAGCTCATTTACAAATTGTTTTAGATGAACTCTCTTCAGAATCAGAAAAAAATGCTTACAGTAAGATTACTTTTGTAAAGGGTGGTAACTCAAGGCAAAATACTGTTTTTAAAGCGCTAGAGTATTTGAAGGAATCTCTAGATGACACTAATGAATTATGGGTTATGGTTCATGATGCCGCAAGACCATGCATTTTAAGTTATGATATATTGTCTTTTATTAATAAAACTATTGAATCTAATACCTCTAGCATTATGGCAATGCCAATCTCAGACACAATTAAAAAGGTAGATAAAAATTTTAATATTATAGAAACCGTATCAAGAGAAGGTATGTGGGTAGCACAAACACCTCAAATGTTTAAATTTAATATATTGTTCGAATCAATTAAACACTGCATAGAGAATGGTATAGCAGTAACTGATGAAAGCCAGGCTCTTGAAATTTTAGGGCATCCTTGCAGGGTTCATATTGGTCGTCCTTATAATATTAAAATAACACGAAATAGCGATATGTGGCAGGCAAAATGTATTTCTAACCACCTTCTAGACTATATTGATGAAGAAGATTTTGAGGATAAATAATGATTAAAATAGGGCATGGCTATGACTCCCACAGATACGAAGATGGCGAGTATATAATATTAGGTGGCGTTAAGATTCCATCTAAACGAGCAATAGTAGCTCATTCGGATGGTGATATTTTAATTCATGCTTTGTGCGATGCATTGTTAGGGGCTTCAGGAAATGGCGACATGGGTAATTATTACAATGCTTCAGAAAAATATAAAGATATAGAAAGTAAAATATTTTTAAAAGAAATAATAAAAATAGTGTATGCAGATGGATACTCAATAGTAAATGTAGATGCAACAGTTATAACCGAAGAGCCCGCAGTAACAAAGCATGCTGTAAAAATTAAAGAATCACTTTCTAAAATTTTAAAAATAAATAAAGACAAGATAAACATTAAATCTAAGTCTAATGATAAATTAGGATATGTTGGTAGGCAGGAAGGAATTGAAACTCATGTTGTGCTACTTATTGAAAAAGCATGATTCTTTTTATTGATACGGCTTTTGACAAAACAACATTAGCGTTAAAAGTAGGTGGGAAAATATACAAAGAAATAATAAGTGAAAAAATTAATATCTCACAAGTTATAATTGAGCGAACAAGTGGCCTCATAAAAAAAGCACAACTAAAGAAAGAAAATATAGATGTAATTTCTTTTAACCAAGGCCCTGGTAACTTTACAAGCCTTAGAATTTCATTAGCCTATATAAAAGCAATAGCATTTTATTTAAAAATTCCCGTAGTTAGTCTCAACTCATTCCAGATATTAGCTATGTCAAGACCTCATATAAACAAACAACATCCAATTATAGTAGCAATAGATGCCCGCATGAAGGAAATCTATTGGGTAAAATACCAACATTATTCTGACATTTTCTCAAAACATAATATTTATAATTTAACATCAGAAGATAATCTTTATAAGGAATTAGAGAACTATAATAGGAACGAGATAAATATAATTAAAAGTAATGCTGTTATACTTCAAGAGGATCAGAAGGTAGATTATTTAACAAAAGAAACAGTTATTGAGAATTACGATATAGACTTATTTAATATTTTTAGCTTAATAGAAAAAAAAATAGAGTCTAATAACGTGGAAAATATACAAGATATAAATTTACTTTACATAAGAAATGATGTTGCTAATAAGATAAAATGAAAAAAGTAATTTCATTAATGGGTCCAACTGCTTCAGGAAAAACTGATTTAGCTATCTTGTTAGCAAATAAATTTAATATTGAAATAATTAGCGTTGACTCAGTAATGCTTTACAAGGAATTTAATATTGGCTCGGCAAAGCCCGATAAGGATATTTTACTTCAAAACTCTCATAGAATGGTTAATATATTAGAGCCATATGAGAGTTATTCTGTAGCTAAATTTTATAATGATTTGTTAATACAAATAAATAGTATTCATGCTATAAATAAAATACCTTTATTAGTTGGTGGCTCAATGATGTATTTCAAAACATTTTTTTCAGGCGGCCTATCTAATCTTCAAACAGTCTCTGAAGATATAAAAAAACAAGTTACCGATATGTTGCTAAATCACAATTTAGATTATTTATATAAATATTTATTAAAAATCGATCAAATATCAGCGAAGAAAATTCATCCTAATGATCAATATAGAATAATAAGAATGATTGAAATATTTTTATCTAATAATAAAAAACCAAGTGATATCTTAAAAAAGAGTTTAAGTAATGCCAGAGACTTTGACTACCTTAATTTATCTATAATTCCTAATAACAGAAAACATGTACATCAAAGCATTGAAAATAGACTAGATAATATGTTGAGTGATGGATTGTTAGACGAAGTCTCTCAAATAAAAATAAATCACCCTGGTTTGAATCTTCCAGCTATGTCTACTATAGGATATAAGCAAGTAGACGAATATCTATTAAATAAAATTAGTATAGATACTATGAAATTAAATATATTATCCTCCTCAAGGCAGTTAGCTAAGCGACAGATCACTTGGTTGAGGCATCTAGACGCAACAACGGTGTATACTTTTGCAGATTATGATAATATTAAATTAAGGCTAGATTTTTTTTTAGATAGAACTCAATAATTAAGAAGGGTGGAGACGTCACAATGGTAAAGAATCAGGTATTACAAGAGCCTTTTTTGAATGCTCTAAGAAAAGAAAAGATTCCTGTAGCTATATATTTAGTGAATGGAATTAAGTTACAAGGACAAGTAGATTCATTTGATCAATACGTTATTATTCTTAGAAATACAATAAATCAAATGGTGTATAAGCATGCTATTTCCACAATAGTGCCTTCTAAGACGGTAAAACTTCAAGTAGAGGATTAAAATCATACAAAGGAAAATAAGATTTGATTGATATTATTAATGATATTTCAAATAAAGCAATATCAGTACATATTGATCAGTATCCAGTAGAGATTAACAATTCAAGAGAAGAGTTTGATGATCTTGTGAGATCTGCCAATATAGATATTGTTAATAAAGTATTTTTAACAAAAAAAAATAAGAAGATTGGAGCAAAGTATTATATTGGTAAGGGAGACGCTGAATTAATTGAGCAACAAGTCTCTAAACATAGCGTGAAGTTAGTTGTATTTAATATTGACTTAAGCCCAAGTCAAGAGAGAAATCTTGAATTACTCTTGTCTGCCAGAGTGCTTGATAGAACAGGCTTAATTCTGGACATATTTTCACAAAGGGCTTTCTCTCACGAGGGGAAATTACAGGTTGAGTTGGCGCAACTAAATTATCTATCAACTAGATTAGTAAGGGGATGGAGCCATCTAGAAAGACAAAAAGGTGGGATAGGCTTAAGAGGCCCAGGTGAAACACAACTTGAAACCGATAGAAGGTTGCTGAGGGCGAGAATCAAAAATATTCAAAAAAGACTTTCAAAAGTTAGTAACCAGAGGCAATTAAGTAGAAATCTGAGATTAAAGCATAGTGTTCCAAGGATAAGTATAGTTGGATATACAAATGCTGGAAAATCTACGTTATTTAATTCTCTTACAGGGATGAATACGCTATCCGAGGACAAGCTTTTTGCCACTTTAGACCCGATACATAGAAAGCTAGATATTGAGTATAATAAAAATGCAGTTATTAGTGATACTGTAGGTTTTATAAGGGATCTGCCTCATCATTTAATTGAGTCATTTAAATCTACATTATCAGAGGTGGCTGAAAGTAACTTATTAATACATGTGATCGATCTAAGTGACGATAATTTTGATGCATACATAAAAGAGGTTGAACTCGTTTTAGAGAGTATTCAGGCAAATGATATACCTAAAATATTAGTTTTTAATAAAATTGATCAGAACTACAACCCTGAGAACTTCCATCATTTGCAAAAAGATTCCTTTTGTTATGTCTCTGCTAAAACTGGGTATGGTCTAGAAAATCTAAAAAAAATTATTTCAGAAAAGATATTTGAAGATTATAAGTTAGCAAATATAGAGTTAAGCTCCAATCAAGGCGAGGTCAGATCATCAATATATAAGAATTGTAACGTAATTGAAGAGACCTATACTGAATCAGGTTATGTTATGATTAGATTTACAGCTGCTCAGAGTTATATTAAATATTTATCTAAAAAAGGACTAATAGAAGAGAAAGTAGAGGATAGAATAGGAAAAACTGAAAAAAAGACACAAGATATTTATAAAACAGGATAATTATTCTATATAATATTGTTATAATAATTCATACACACAAATTAATATGTTAACAGAAAATGGAGAGTCAAGAATGCCCTGGAATCAATCAGATAACGAAAAAGACCCTTGGGGAAGAGACAAAAGTCAGTCTCCTCCAGATTTAGATGCGGTTATCAATAAACTTATGACCTCTTTCGGGGGCTTATTTGGGTCTAAAAAATCTAGTAATGGCAGTGGTGGTGGCGGCAAATCAACCTCAATAGTTTCATTGCTAGTATTCGCATCTCTTATATGGGCTGCTACGGGTTTCTATATTGTTAGTGAAAACGAAAGAGCGGTAATACTAAGATTTGGTGAATATAAAAGAACTGATATGCCTGGTCCAGGTTGGCATCTCCCAAGACCTATCGAAACTCATGAGACAATCAATTTCACAGGAATTAGAAGTGTTGAAAAAAGAACAACAATGCTTACAAAAGATGAGAATATAGTCGAATTAGCATTCTCAGTTCAATATAGAATAAAGAATGCAGAGGATTATCTATTTAATGTAGAAAACGTAGATATTGAAGGCGACAGGACCTGTAGATTCGGAAGTAGAAGTACTATTTGTGGAGTTTTAGATTCTGCCATAAGAGACGTAGTTGGAAAAAATAATATGGACTACATACTTAGAGAGGGTAGGACAGAGATATCAAACAGGACAGAAACTTTAATGCAGCAAGTGCTAGATAGTTATCAAGCTGGGATACAAGTAACCACAGTTAACTTACAGGATTCTCAGCCACCAGATGCAGTTCAGGATGCTTTCCAAGACGCAACAAAAGCAAGAGAAGATATGGAGCGTTATAAGAATGAAGCTCAAGCATATGCAAATGAAATTCTCCCGCAAGCAAGAGGGGAAGCTGCCAGAATGATACAAGATGCATTGGCATACAAAGAAATGGTTATAGCAAATGCAGAAGGTGATGCAGATAGATTTCTAAAATTATTAAAAGAGTATAAGAGAGCTCCAGAAGTGACAAGAAAGCGTTTATACATGGACTCACTAGAAATTGTATTATCAAATAGCTCTAAAATAATGATTGATATAAAAGAAGGTAATAATTTAATGCTGCTTCCTTTAGATAAGATTATTAATTCAAAAGAAATGAATGAATCAATGGAAGATGATAAGGAAGAGAATCCTTACATTAGCAGCGAAACAAATAATAGAGAGGGAAGATAATCATGAATAGTAAATATTTATTCTTAATAGGTGGAATATTTTTAATTTTTAACTCAACAACTTTTTTTGTTAAGGAAACGCAAAG
>Ga0115000_10002388_pt1 | contig 16237 bp, 4 predicted proteins | sample ArcticOcean_MG_C_6_FD_89690 | JGI IMG/M metagenome (GOLD analysis project Ga0115000, IMG submission 89690) | Marine microbial communities from western Arctic Ocean - ArcticOcean_MG_CB8_128 | ecosystem: Environmental > Aquatic > Marine > Oceanic | place: Arctic Ocean: Canada Basin | collected...
ATTCTTTCAGCAGGTGAACTTGAACAATCAGCATCTTTACTGATGTTCACAGAACTGGATGATATTTTAGTTGCCGTCGACCACAGAGGTTCTGTTCCTGCTGATGGGGTTTGGCAACGTGCTGTTCATCTGATTGTAATAGATGCCAGTGAAAGTAAGGCTGAATCCTTCCGTCGCCGTTCTGGCATCACCAAAGTCATTTGCAATGCGACTGAAGACATTCGCACATTCCTTTGGTAAGTGGGTCTGGAGGGATTTGAACCCTCGATCAACGCCGTGTAAGGGCGGTGTCATAACCACTAGACCACAGACCCAGCCGTCCCTGTAAGAAGGTGTTATTGAAGGCATTGATACATGGGGTAACCTCAAAACAGAGGAACATTGCCATCGAATTCAATGGACGAAGATGTTCAGGCCGCTGCCGCCCGTCTCGTACGCCGCATCAAAGAGGGTGGACACAGTATCACTGTTGCTGAATCATGCACGGGCGGACTCCTCGCAAGTTCTTTCACAGACATCGCAGGTGCTTCCGCTTGGTTCAACCAAGCATGGATTACCTATTCGAATGATGCGAAAATCAAAGTATTGGGTGTCAAACCAGAATCGATTGAGAAAAAGGGTGCAGTTTCAGCAGAAGTTGCCATTCAAATGGCACAAGGCGCATTAAAACATGCGGATGCAGATATTGCCATTTCAATAACTGGAATCGCTGGACCGAAAAATGACGGGACCAATAAAAAAGTTGGACTCGTATACGTCGGAATCGCATCCAGGAACTGGGCGAATGCTGAATCAACTCAAATCGGCGGTAATCGCGCGGAAAATAAAATTGGATTTGTCCATTTTGCATTGTTATCAACCATCAAACGATGGGACGAAGCGATGGTAGAGGCTGAAGAGAATCGCAAAAAAATAAAACTCCAAAAAGATCAAGTTGAAGCCGAAAAAATCCAATTTGAGTTGGAACGTGCAGAAAGAGAAGCTGCAGCACGCGACTCTGCGCCTTGGCAAGATGATGCGTGGGATGGAGAAGGTGCTCCACCGGGCACAGATTCATCACTCGACGGCGAAGTAGAATGGGATTAACTCGTAGTAAAAGTGAACCGTTCAAACCGGTGTGCTTTTGGAGCGGAGGCTTCACCTCCAACCCATGGGTGCGTCAGAGGAGGAAATGACTGCCCTTTTGCGTCATCGAGGTTTCCTTCCATCATCGTCCATCCGCTCACAACTCTTGGAGTTGGAGAATTTAGAGAGCATCTTGAATTGTGCCCCCGATATTGGCTTTCACAAGGGTTTTCTAACACAAGAAATTCTTGAATCGATGCTTGAAGTTTGGAACCTACGTAACGCTGGAATCGCCAACCCACCAACGGTGGCCCCTGTAGAAGAAATTGCTCCGATTTTGGGCCGAACCATAGCACCTCTCCAAACTCCTGAACCTCTCGACTTGAAATTCCGAAATAATCTACCTGATTGGAACACGGCTGATTTTAGCGAGAATGCGTCAGATGCCCCGAGTGATATTTTGGTTCACTATGACATCACTGGCAACAGTATTACCGAAGGGAAAATGAGTGATATCACAGCATGCTTCACCGACCGACTGCAAAGTATTCGCAAAATGATTATTCAAAATTCTCGTCTGCCTCGTACACCGACCGAAATCTCAAGGCTTCATGCTGAAAGTAGCCGATACCAAGGCTACGAAAACAAGGCGGTTGCGATTGGGTTAGTCAATGAACCCCGATATACAAAGAATGGCCACCTTATGTGGAGATTAGAAGATGAAACGGGAGAGTTAACCTGCTTACTTACCAAGCGTAAAGGAGACGACCGAGACCGAGCCCATGAGCAGATTTTAGAAGCCGGTCTTATGCCTGATGATGTACTTGGTGTATCAGGAACATTCAGTCAAACAGGAGATATGTTCTATGTTGATGACCTCCATTTCCCAATGGAGGCAAGCCATAAGAAGGCTTCATCAGAACATGGAGTCAGTGTGGCGTTCCTCTCGGATATTCATGTAGGTTCGAAGACATTCTTGGAAGCACAATGGCATAAAATGGTTCGTTGGTTCCACACAGACCCGCTTGCAAAGACAATCAAGTATCTCATTTTATCGGGGGATTGCGTCGATGGAGTTGGTATTTATCCAGGGCAAGACAGTGAACTCTCAATCCCAGACCTCTTTGGCCAATACGCTGAATTTGCACGACTCCTCGAATTGCTCCCTGAATGGGTAGAGTGTGTCATGCTACCAGGAAACCACGATGCGGTTCGTCCTGCAGAACCTCAACCGACCTTTGCCAAAGATATACAACAGGACTACAACACAACCACCTTTGTTGGAAACCCATGTGATTTCTCATTGCATGGTGTTCGAATCCTGTCATACCATGGGAAATCGATTGACGATTTTGTAGCAGGTCTTCGAAACGTCACCTATGCTGACCCAGTTGAAGCAATGCGACAAATGCTCCGACGCCGACACCTTGCCCCACAATGGGGGGGGAAAACTCCGCTTTCCCCAGAGCCTGAAGATGGCTTGGTCATTCGTGAAGTTCCAGATATTTTTGTCACTGGACACGTTCACGGGCATGCATGTGTCGATTTCAAAGGTACGACACTGATTTGTTCAAGCACTTGGCAAGATCAAACTTCATACCAGAGGATGCTCGGGTTTCAGCCGAAACCATGTATGTTGACCATTGTCAACCTCAAGAGCCATGCGACAGCTACCATTCCTTTCGCCTGATTAATCGAAGTGCAAGTATGGAAGAATCGCTCGTAAATCCTTACCATGTACCACTTCAATTTCTGCTGATTTGAATACAGCAAATGAAGATTCACGGGTCGGGTTGAATCCAATAAATCGGCTGCCCTCAATATGCATAGATAAGTCCATTTCCGAATCGCCAACCGAAACACAATGTTCAGCTTCGAGATTATTCATTTCAAGCAAGCGTCGGATGATTTCTCCCTTTCCAGTCGCATGAAGCCTGCAAACTCCTTCGTCTGAAAGTGTATTATCATCATTGAAGACAAAACCATTTGCAATCCAATCATCGACCTTAAGCATCGATGCGATTGATGCGACGAATAAGTCTACGCCTGCACTCACAATAGCAACGAATACACCGTTTGCTTGAAGTTGTTCGACGACTTGTCGTGCACCCTCCATTAATTTAACACCTGAGAAAGCACGAAATAATTCATCTCGTGTGATTGGATCTTGAATTTCTTTCCACATCCGAATATCTGAACGCATGAACTCTACATCTGTTATTTCGCCACGAATAAAACGTTGAAGGTTGAACGCATTATCGGTGCCAAAATGGTCATGAAGAGTTCTCCAAGAACTCACAGCATCAACCAAAACTCCATCGCAATCAAAAACGACACAGGTTGTCTTGGGGATATCTGCCGGTTCAACCATGTCGCTCATTCCTCTGAACACTGCCCTCCTTGAAAGGCTTCGCTCAATGAAAGAATGAAATGAAAAGAAGAGGACCGAAGTCAAAGAAAAAAAGGACGAAGGCAGGGGGCCCCTTACGGAAACCCCCTGCGATCGGGTAAATCTCTGTCTCCGAAGAGACAGTCATCCCATCGCTGGAATGCGGGAGACAAAGAGGAGGGGCAATTGCCCCTCCCCAATGCGTCCGATTTTTTCAGATACTACTAAACAATCAGCTAAGGTTGTATGCCAAACCATTCCAGGAGCGCAAGAGCGCACCATCGCTAATACCAGGAGCATAGGTTAGTTGGATCTTCACATCTTCAAGAGGTGTTCCATCTGTATCGTGTGTTCGCACGTAGATTTCGTCACCAGCGTTGAAGGTTGAAACCATATCGCCGTTGCCTTCGGGTGTGACTTGGTCAATGAACGTAACCATAGAGTCACTGTTCGATGGACTAAAGCCATACACGCCTTCGGTATCTGCTAAATTGTAAGTCTTAACCTGGTCTGTTCCGCTGCTATCAAGGTAGAACAACCTGACTTCAACAGCTTGAGTTGCCAAGCCATCATCAGCCGAGAAAACAGCGATCTTCCAATGACCCTTTTCAGCATCAAAGCCGTTAACGGTCTCAACATTGTCGAAGGTCATCAAAGGAACACCCTTGACATCTGTATCTGCAAGGCTACTGGCCCAAACATAAATCACACCAGAAAGAACCACGGTGATTGCAACCATCAAAATCGTTGCAATAACTGGGCTCACTGCCATATCATCATCTTCAAGATTCTCAGCAGCGTCTTCCTCATCTTCAGCACGGCGGCTGGAGAAGGCAAGAGCGCTCACAAAGAGACCTGTTAGGCTGACAACTACAATACTTGGTGCGAACGAAGGCACTGAACTCGCACCGATGGTGCGGACTACGTTAGGTAGTGGTTGTGCTGAAGCACCAAACGAACCTAAACCAGAAGCGTATTCGTTACACTGGCCCCAGTCGGAGTTTGATTCTGCTGTCTCCACATCGAGGGTAGTCAAGCGGTTGTTACACCAGTAATCGTCTTCAAGCATTGGCCGTCGTAGAGAGGTCTGACTTGAATTCTCTCCGAATTGACCAGGTTCAGACCACATAGTTCCTTGAGAGCCACCGTTGTTCGAACGGTGAGACTGTGGTTCATCAACTTGGAAACGGTCATTTGTAGATGCTGTCAAGTCACATGGGTCGTTCAAGCAAGTGAGAACATCCATTGAGACTTCGACCTTGGTCGTATCCTTTGTGATGTAGACATTCGCATTGGCAGGGATACTGGTTCCATAAGCCGGGACGTTGTAGTATTGTGTAGACTCAACTTCATTGTGACCATCCGTGTGGAAAGTCACTGCAAGCATGTGGTCGTAGTTGTAAGGACCTTCATCGCCACCAGCGTCAATGTTCACTGTAACAGGAACATATGTGCCGGTCATGATGTTGGAAACGCCATTGAAGTCGACACCAGATACATCGTTAATCGAGTAGTCAGCTACATTCTCTGAGACACGTTGAATTGTAACATACAATTCTTCCGAAGCGAGATGTGAGATGTAGTCCGACATAGGGATATCGATGTAGTTCGGTGTATGAGCTGGTGCAGTAGCAGTATCCTTGAGGACCAAAGTAATGGCGCAGTAAGACTGGCCACCCGGTCGCAATTGGTGGATACCGTTATTGTTCATGTAATCGATTTCCCAATCGTAACCATTTGTGGTTGCGTCTGGAATCAAAGTAAACACAAGATCTGTGCCAACAATTGCCGTTGTAAAGTAGTTGGTGTATGTGCATTGATTGGTTGGTACAACAGTCCAAGTATGGTCTGTAGGAACATCATGGTCAATATCACTCATCAAAGGTAGGAGAGACCAAGTGAGGTTGTCAATTCCAGTATCGTCTTCAGTCATAGTGATGTATTCACCTTCACCTGTAGCACGGTCACCCGCAGTGTTGAGCAACAAGTTCTGACTGTTTTCATCTTGCAAAGAGATAACTGGAGCATCGTTCACTGGTGCGACTGAGAAGTCGATCGTGAAGGTCGTTGCATCAGTATTCTCATTACCGTCATCGGACAAGTAAAGAGTGATAGTACACATTCCACCCTTTTCATTAGCAGTATTCTCTGTAATTATCAGAGAGTTTGTTGCGTCGACTTCAACCGTAAATACAACACATGTTGGTTCAACAGATGCATTCCAATCATAGACTTGGCGAACAGGCGTTTGCTCGTTTGCCATGTCACGGATGTAGGACTTGGAAGCGTTTGAAACATCTCCAAGAGACTCGGTATGTGTTCCGAATCCTTCAGCCAAGACGTTGATGTATTCGACAGTGAGGTTGCTGGTATCAGTAACTGAGTCGTAGGAGAGGATTGGCATGCAATCTACTTCTTCAACATTACAGATAACCGGTGCATCGTTGACATTGGTTACTTCGAAAGTAATGGTATGGTTGTCTGTTAAACCGTTGCTGTCAGTAACTTCGAATTCGTATTCGATAGTTCCAAATTGGTCTGCCAGTGGAGTAATGGTCACGGTGTGGCCATTTTGGCTCCAGTCAACAAGAACATTGTCGAATGCAACAAGATTACTATCAGCAGAAGTCCATGTGAGGTCTGCCTCGAGGTCTTGCACATCGTCAGCTTCGTTTGTGAGGCTAAAGGTGTGAGCAATCGAATCTTCAAGAACAGTGATGTCGACAAGTGAAGCCTGTATTTCAGGGCAAGCACGAGCCATGTTAAGGTTGATTGCAACGTTGGTAGCAAGCGACAAGTTGGAAACAGTTTCCCAGTCGTAATCACAGTCTGCTGCGGTCTTAATCATCACATCGTAGTTCTTAGCAGCACTTGGAGTGCTGGAGCCCTTGTAAGAGCGGTAGACAAGAACTTCGTCGTCAATTGAACCATCAGCAAGGTCGTCGTGCGTGAGCTCGACGGTCATGTATTCATTGAACGATTGAAGAGTGTTCGCAGAATCAATGGTTTGCGTTGGGTGGACTGTGCTTACATTTGCATCAGTCTCTCCCTGAACGATTGTCACGATGTCAATCTGACTTGGAGTTCCACCCATTCGTGAGAATGGAATGGAGATTTCAGTCAAAGTGCTCGATGAAACAACATCCACACCAGCGGTGCTGAGTGAGGTTGGGGTCCATCCTTGGAAACCGTAACTATACAAGTCAAAGGATGCATCACTGTCAGCCCAAAGCACGTAGTTGGCTTGGAATGGCAATATGTGAGAACCACCGAGGTTGTATCCGGTGCTGCTTCCACTTCCATCGACACTGATGTAGATGAGAACGTCACTCGTAGCGAGGTCTTCACCAGTCAAACCGATATAGAGGTCATCGCCTTCAATGTAGGTCACCATCATGTCGTTGGTGCCGTCACCGCTCATGACACCTGGCATTGCATAGCCAGATGGGTTAAGGGCGTTACCACCGTTCCAGTCAGAATCATTACCATCAATGATCATGAGTTCTGGTTGGAAACTGGTTGAGATGTATGATGCACGTGACCTATCAGTCGATTGAATCAACATTGCCACTTCATCTGCAGGTGCTGCAGTGAGGTGAGTCGAGACCATCGAGAACAGGTTTGCTTCATCGATGGTTGCAGAGGCTGCAACAGTCAACTTGTTTTCGTCAATTGTATTACCAATCGAAGTCACGTATGCATTACTACCAGCGTTAATCTGAGTGGTTGAAGCCGTCCAAGTCATGTTTTCAACAGACCCTTGAGATTCAACTACTTGGAGAGATGTGGTAGCAGTCGATGTGCCACCATCCCAACGGAATGGTGTGTTTTCGACATACATGCCTACGAGACCTGAAGCGTCCATTGGGTAAACCCACACATCATCGCTGTCGACAACGTGTAGACCGGTTCCGAGTGCGCCACCGTTCACTGCTGCATTGATAGCAAGAACAGAGGTATCTTCGGCATAGACACCGTAATCATCACCCGAAAGTGAAGCATTACCGACCAATATCAGTTCACCGCTGGACTTTTCAACACCAGTAGCGTATCCTGAAATCGTTGTTCCCGAAAGAGTCAATGAATCTGCATTGGCATTATCAGCATCGAGACCAACGGTCAATGTATCACCTTGTCCAACAAGGACTGAGGATGTATCTGTGACGTCACAGTTACTGATCACCATAGCATTGTCAGACAATGTCACAGCGTTGCGAGCAGAGTTGATTGAAATACCTGAACTGCAATCTTCGAACACGAGTCCGACTGCTGAAGGAGCAGTTCGTCCAGGTGTGGTAATACTGTTGTCAGCAATCGTTGGTCCAGTGTAACCTTGAGTAACGCCGGCTTCAACCATCCAAACATCAGTTCCACCGTCACCGTAAGAATCTCTGAGTGTCAGAAGATAGGTTCCAGCATCGCTGTATGTTGCAAGCAAGTATTCCTGGTTATTACCCCAGGTGTAAGTAGTCCAACTGTCTGTTGTTCCATCAGGCTTTAAGATATCAATACTTGCTTCGTAGCCCCAGTTATCTGTTTCAATGCTGACAGCCATAGACTTTCCAGCAACAAGAACGGCTGAGCAAGTAGTTATACTCCAGTAGGAGCTCGAGGCAATCGAACAAAGCGACGTTGAAGGAGCAGGTGGTGAAGAAGCACTGTCGACAATCAATCCACCGTCTGTATCGATAAGAGAATTGTTATCGATATCACCGTATCCACCATCGATCGACATTCCTGCGTAAGCAGCATCGCCAGCACCATTGATGGTGTTACCTGTGATGTGGAAGTCCAAAGCATTCGAGACATAGATTCCGTCAGTTACAGTGTTAATGGTATTATCAGAAATGGTCATACGTGTGTGCTTACCATTGTATACCGCGATTGCTGCTGCTGCTGCATCACCGTTGTTGATGGTGTTGCCAGAGATGACAGCGTCGTCAGAGTATCCATTGGAATAGAGCCAGATGTCTGCAATTTCTCCACCATCGTTGAACACGTTGTTGGAAATTGTTGCGTTATCTGCACCGTAATCAGCAGCCGTGTGGTAATTGTAGTATGGTGAGCGTTGAAGCATAACACCAACACCACAGTCGGAGAATGTGTTACCACTCACGACTGCGCCGTCACCGCCACCAAGAACAACACAGATATCTGAATAAAAGATAGCGTTATTCAGATTGTAGTATCCCTGGTAGTGAGAGATTGTAGAGTTCGTAATTGAGACCTCTTCAATTTCCCAAATGTAACTGCCCCAAGCAGACTTGTATCCGTGGGAAGTTTCAATCTTTGCAATGTTCGAGAACACAGTGTTGTTCGCAGAGAACTTGGTAATTGGGGAACCGTAGAATCCAATTTCGACACCTTGCATATCACCTTGGGTATCAACAGCGACTCCGTAGACCGCGGCATCATTCATGAACACGCCAGATCCGTATGGATACTGACTGTACCAACGTTGAGTACTCGTTGAGTCGAATGCACCAGTCGATAAGATGGTCGAACCGTTGAAGTCGTAATCAACATTCGTCTTCAGATAGAAGTAAGGCACGTCCAGCATGATGACCTTGTTGGATTGACTCGCAGTCAAACCGCCAGAGTAACCATACTCGGTGATGGTGCCACCGTGTCCATCGTTAAGAACTCGTGAACCCGCAGCCGACATTGAACCGGCACATGTATTGATGTAAATGTATGAAGAACTCGCGAAAGCCCAGCAAACGCGCTCAGTAATCTGAGTAGTCAGCGGAACAGTCTCAGCGTTCCCAGGTGCATCGGTGAGGGTAACCCCTTGCGATGCATATCGGAAGTCAGCAACGTTATCAGTTGAGTTATTGTAGTAATACTGAACCTTTGCAACGCTCATGATTTCATAGCCAACCAACGATGGTGTAACCAAACCAACTGCAAAGTCAACAGTTTCTGTCACATAGGTAAGGTCTTGTGCGATACCAGATGCGTCAGTAACTCCATTTCCAGAGCTTGTTCCGGATGCATCAATCAAAGTGACTGTAGCTCCGACAACATTGTTGCCATCAGCAGTCAATGTAACATCGAGTTGACGCATTCGAGTGTATTTACCTCCAGATGCAGTGACATCAACGGTTGTTGAGTCAATGGTTCCTTCAATAAATTCAACACTCGTTGCACTGTTGATCACAATATCCTTCGTGTTCGCCATGGTGACATCAGTCATACTGATGTCTCCTTTACCTGAAGTTTCAACACCGATTGCATTGTTTAGAATCGAAACGCTGTTGAATGAAACATCGTTATTTGTATTCGGACCATACTTGTATGCTGCTCCTAGGCTGTTAGCCACACTACCTGAAAGGCTACCTGTAAGGTCTTTAGCATAGTAGATACCGGCAAGAGCTTGTCCATCAAGATCGATGTTTTCAAGGTCCATTGAACCAGATGCTGAATTACCGATAAGGATACCATAGTTTCCACCAGTCACTTCTAAACCATCAGAGGTCGAAGCAATTTGTCCGGTGATTTCCAGACCTGCATCGGTAGGGTCGGTCACTGTGATATCTTGGAAGTGAGCGGCAGCAAATGCGCCACCAACCGATACACCAGTATCAGCGCCGGTGATTGTTCCGTCCTTGAAGAGCGGAGTGCCAGATTCACGAAGGTAGTTTGCATCGATAAGGTCTGATACAGAATTACTCGAACGAGCAACGAACTCCAAGCGGTCTTGGAAGTTGTCTGCACGGTTGTGGATGACATCGATATACAACGAGACCTTTGAAAGGTTACTTGCAGAGATATCAACCGTAGGCATGGTCACACGAGCGCCTTCACCTGCACTCATGTAGTATGAGTATGCATAGTCAAGACAGACGTTGTATGAACCACTGTATCCTTGAGGTGGCTTGAAGGCACCTTGACCACCATGGTATGAGGTGTAGTAGTAACCCCAGTAATGGTATGGGTAGTAAGCGTAGGATCCAGTTGGGCTAACATCTTCGATGTTCTCCCAAGCGAAACCGAACTGCGGAGGCGGTTGGTAGTAACCAGGGTAACCTGGGTTGGTTCCAGCTAATGCTTGCCACATGTAGTAGAAGTATCCACGATTGGAACTTTGATAATTTGGACCATAGCTGTAACCATACATGTTACAATCCCAACTTGGCACACCACCGGCAGCACCCTCTGTGTAAGTAGCGTGAGTACCATCGCCAGATGCTGGATCTGAAGCACTGTATGGATAGTATCCATCGTCAGAGGCACTGGTAATGTTCCAAGCGTTTCCAGCGTTATCTTCCAATTCAATTTTGTATTGGTCGGTAATCATGTAGTACTTTGCTGTTGCATAGTTGTAGATTGGGTGAGCGTTTCCGCCACCGTAGATACTGTTCCATCCAACTTGTAGGAAATCATCACCCAAGTAAGTCGACAAGTCAATTTTGTAGGTTGTCCAACCAGCGCTTTGACCGCTAAGGAGAGTACTACGGTAAATGGTAGGTAGAGACATACCACCGTAGACATCTACACCAACAGTGTTGTCTGTTGCTGTAAATCCATCAACTTGAGGAGCACCATTGTAGGCTTGAATACCAACAGCAGCGTTCTTGACAACGATGTTGTCAATAGAGCCACCAGAGGCTTCGACCCAAAGAGCAGTTCCAGTTTGTCCATTGTTTATAATGGAGGAATCTGCGATGGTGACCGTTCCACCGTTAATCTTCACAGTAGCCATAGCGTCATTGGTTGTGGATGAACCGTAGATAATTCCACCGTTTATCAGTCCCAATGTTGCACCATCACCAATAAGAAGTGCGGCACCGGTTGTTGAATCTTGAGCAACGTCACGAAGAACGCCACCATCAATGATCAGTGAACCGCTAACTACGTTCAAGTGTAGCCCGTATGTTGGAGAAATTGCACTAACGGCGCCAGTAGAAACTGGGCTGTTACCAATAACGAGTTTTCCACCGTTGGTCAATGAAAGAACTGGACTGCTGGTTGCAGAACTCGCTACTTTGAGTGATGCTCCAATAAGTCGTACTTCACAGCCATCAAGATTCAAATCAGCAGAGAGGGTCAATGGTGTTCCATCGAACTCAAAGATTGGTAAACCACCTGCGGTTAATTCCGTAGTATTGGTTGGCAGTGGAGCACCGTTGTCTGGATCGACATAATTGCTCATCCAAGCACAGTCCATAGCAGTTCCATCGAAGTTAACTGGTGCCGGCTCGAGCAAGAGGTCGATACTGCTGCCAATGGTGAAATTACCATCGTTAAGCGCTTGATACCAAGTTTCAGTCGACAAAGTTTCGTTTTGTCCGGCTGGGCCAAAGGCACGAAGGTTGTGGTCTTCGTAGATGTTCCCAGTCTCGTCGCCTGTAATGACCCAAACGCTTGCAGAACCTGTCGCATCAGTCACGTGGCTTCCAACTTCAAACAATTCAGAATTCGAACTGTCAACCACTGCTGCAGAAACGGTGTGTCCCGATTTGTAGTCATTTGTTAAAACACCACTGATATTTGCAACTCGGAAAGTACGGATTGTTGCAATTCCACCATACCAGATTTCACCGGATGAGGATGCAACATCAACATCACAGTCTCCAGTAGCACCAGTTGCATCAGCACAATCACTACCGTCCTGAGTTACAGCGATGAGCCGAATATCAGAGTTGATATCTGCTTGTGCGAGATAAGGAGAGGCTGCTCCTGCTGTCGTTGAAGTCACTGCACTTTCACCAACGGTAATGTCAGAGTATCGTGCATAGAGAGCAGACTCGGTTGTTGAGGTGTGCGTAATCGCTGAGTTAGAGACAACAATTGTGTTTACGGCAGCGGAACATCCATTCGAAGAGAGAAGTTCTGCAGCCATGCTAACAGCAATAATATTCCAGCCACAGCCAGATATTACGACGTTACCTGCGTCGAGGCTGTTCAAGTAGAGAGCAGTCGAAGAAACAGCAGGGTCACCAGAGATAGTCAAATCCCCAAGAGTCACATCATCAAACGTTCCAGGTTGGAGGTTACGCAGAATCATGTTCCCAGCAGTAACATCGTCAAAGACTGCGTTATCGCCAGATGCACCAGTTGTTGAGGACGATGAAAGTCCACCAGGGTAGAAGCTTATCGATGCTGAACCAAAGTCAACATCTGTCAACATTACCATGTCGATTGCGTCAATCGAAACCGAGGCATAGTCGTCAGCGACGAAGTTGTTCAGAACAACTTCTCCACCTGCGCCAGCAGAGGAACCGAGTGCTTCACCAGTTTGTGCTGAAGTTGCGGTAGCAGTGACGTTAGAAACAGTGACCATATGCAAATCGACATCAATCAAGTTGACATATGAATTGCTAATGGTTGTGTTCTCAAGGAAAAGAGAACCACCAGTTGAACCTGCAACGTTGACAATAGCACCGTCACCGGAGTTACCATCTGTGTTACAGTCCTCCAAGGAACCTTCGGTCAGTGAAACAACAGAGTTTTCTGCAAAGTTGAAACATGAACTATCTGCTCCATCAACTTGGAACTCGTTCATCGACACTACGGTGCCTTGTCCACTTCCGTGAGAGAAAGCGGAACCGACATCGGTGAAGGTCACGTGATCCATGCTGAAGTTACCAACGTTACCGGTGCTGCTTGGGTTCGAGCCGTGGCGGGAACCTGCTGCAATTGCGGCATCAGAGGTATTCTTGAAGTCGACATAAGAGAAGACGTGGCGGTCATCGGTTCCTGTTGAACAAGAAGCTGTGAAAGCCAATCCAAGCCATTCGGTTTCAAGTGCTTCGAAAAGAACGTGATTCGAGGCGTTTCCATTGATGGTCATTTGGTCACATGCGCCGTCAAAGGAAATTCCCTTAGCAGCACCCATTTGAACAACGACTCCAGCTTCAATGGTCAAATCAGCGGATACCGAAAGATAGTCGCTGCTTGGGTTGATACGAACTGGACTGTCGGCCAAATCCCAAGTTGTATCTTGAGTGATGTCTGAGGTGACATCTGTCCCCTTACCTTCGAAAGGCATGGTTCGGTAGTATACACCACAATCTGAGGCTGTGTTTTGATAGCAGTAGTAAGAACCGTAGTAGGACCAGTAAGGAGCAATCAATCCTGCACGAGCATAACTGCTCGAAGAGTATGGCAACGTTGGCATGTTTCCATACCAAGTAGTCATACTGCGCACGTTCGATGTTGCACCGTTACTTACAAAGTGCATGTTACCGTGTCGACCAAGGTTAATTCGGTCAAGGGAATCGGTATAGTTGTAATCAGTGCCGAAGTAAGTAAAGTTGAAACCTTCAGGCATTGCGATGTTATCTGCACACTTCGAACTCCAAGAGTTCCAGTAATACGAAGAAGCACAGTAATATCCTGTTGGTCGTCCATTGGAATCGCCCATAATATCGGACGCATCTGCATTGACCAAACCAGTCATTCCACGGTCGAAGGATTCCCATGAACCGTCACCACTGCCCGTAGTGATACGGTAGTTGTTGGTGTGGGGATTCGTTCCGAGGTATGAGGTGCTTGTCGAATGTCGGATAGTTTGACCCTTTGTACGGGTTTGATCCATGAAACCAACTGATGTTGCATCGTATTGGACCTTACAATCATCATCGTATTTGAATTCGATTTCGTTTGTAACGTCATAAAATACTGCTTGGTAAGTACATTTTATTGTATTACTTGAGTATTGCATATCTCTCCATTCGACGATGAACATCTTGTTCGGGTCACCGACTTCGAAAGTTGACGTTGCAGTGGTTACAGAGTTTATTCCACTCGCAACGGTTGAAAGGTCGCTTGCGGTCATGTAATATTCGACGGAGTCACCGCGTTCAAGGTCTTCGATGTCATGAGACCAGGAACAAACTGCAGTAATACATGCTGTGCGTTGTGAACCAATTGGGTTCAAATTTTCACTGATCCATGAACCTGTAGTACCGCCATCAGGTGTGACGCGGTAATACAAAGTTGGCCCGATGCCAACAGTTGTGCTGACGTTGAGACCACTTGGTGGGTCACCAGCATCGGACAAGGTTACCGCGATGGTTCGAGATTTGCTGTGCGAGTCTGCAAGTGCAGAGTGGACGAGAGCTGGAGCGAAGGTGTCAGGTGTTGGTGCAACGCCTCCGATCTTGTAGGTTACATCGCCTGTTCCAGCCATTCGACCGTAGTATCCCATTCCAAGAGCCCAACCAGACCAAACATAGCTGGTTGTGCCGCTGGAACTTCCTGCGTAGTAGTAAGCACCGGAACACTGGTCACGGCTGCTGTAAGGACTTCGCATAAAGTAGGTGAAACCGTTGGAGGTAACACAAAGTCGGTTAGCATTTGTTCCAGCACCGCCTGTGGCGTTACCGAATGCGAACTTACCCATGTGACCACCATAATTTGGTCCAGTTGCTGTGTCAGCTCCAAGAGTAATCTTGAATGACTTGGTGTATCCATAGTTGTAGGAGTTTGTAGCGGAGTCACCACCAGTTAGCTTCTCGTCAATAGACGGGGAACTTCCAATTCCAACCATAGCAAAGGCATTTTCACCAGCGTCATAAAGGAAAAGGAGATTCATTCCTGGCCCATTCTGTGCACTTGTTGTGAGATATCCGCTATCCGTTTGGTGCAACTTATCAAGGTTTGAGCGTTGAGAAGAGGAACCCATTCCATTGTATCCAGAAGGAGCAACTGTTGAGTGTTGCGCCATCCAGTTGTTGTAGAAATAGTTGTTGTTAGCGGATGAATACCAACATGAATTTGAACCAGTACCACAGTTTGAAACATCAAATTCAAAGTAGAATTCGTCGCTTCCATCAAAGTGTGTAAATTGACGGTCAAAGAATTGGGTGCTGCTTGGAGTGTACGTACTTCCTGCATGAACATCAGTTGTAAGCACAGTCAATTTCTTGTCATCTCCTGCGTCCAATATATCATTAACAGCGAAAAAGTATGGTGTTGGTGTTGTTTGCGTCCCTGTTAGAACAGGGTCGTATCCAACATTCACTGCTGAGTTGAGGTCTTGGAACTTCCAATAGTATTCAACGAATTCGCCTGCAGAGATGGAAGGGATTGTGGCACTGAATCGGCATGAGGAAGATGTTGTTGAACAGGTTCCAATGCTGGTTGCTCCAATGCTGGTGAATGTACCATTGTCGAGGGCGTAGTTGAGGGTCGGCTTATTTGCAGATGTTGTGTCTATTCCAGCTAGATCGGTCAATGTAACAAAGAAAGTTCGAGAACCTTCAATGTATGAAGTAACATCGCTATACGGAACGAAGTTCGAAGTTGGAGCATCAGCATCAGTACCACCAGAGTAGGTCACTGCGACGTAGGAATTGTACGAACCTGAGTGGGATGCACGCATATCGAGACGTTGACTTATAGTGACCTTGGCGCTAACTGCGACCGATGAAGTACCGTTCTGTGCAGCGGTGATGTATCCCGCAGCGGTGCTCGAAGCGCAAGTTGTAGCCGAAGTGCAGACATCTGCTGTTTTCCATCCAGGTGTATATGCTGAACCTGGGGAAATTGTATCAAATGTTGCACTGTGGTGAGTTGAAACGATCACTTTGCGGGCGTTTACAGAATTGTACTGGCTGGACGAAAACGAATATGCAGATGGTGCTAGTGCACCAGAACATCCGCCTGAAGGCGCAGCAGGAATTGTCCATCCGTAAGAGGATGAACCTGAACCGCAGTTTTCCATAATGGAGAGGCTAACGCTGTTTGCGGTCGAGGCTCCATACTTGTATGCCCAGTATTGCTTGACTGAAATAGCATCGACACTTGCGCCAGTTGGCAAAGCGCTCGCTGAGG
>Ga0115000_10002390_pt1 | contig 16233 bp, 17 predicted proteins | sample ArcticOcean_MG_C_6_FD_89690 | JGI IMG/M metagenome (GOLD analysis project Ga0115000, IMG submission 89690) | Marine microbial communities from western Arctic Ocean - ArcticOcean_MG_CB8_128 | ecosystem: Environmental > Aquatic > Marine > Oceanic | place: Arctic Ocean: Canada Basin | collected...
ATAATTTTTTTCATGTAAAGATTTATTTTTTTTAAAGTGAAGATCTGGCTGAAGAAAAAAAGCTACAGGAATATTCATATTTTTACAATAACTTGATATCCAAGCAACTTTGTTTTCAAATAAATTTACCGCTATTTCTTTTTTTTTAGGTTTTTTAGTTACGTAATAATTTTCATTAAATATAAATTTTTTTTTATAACTTCTGATCAAAATTTTAAAAATTTTTTTAAAAAAATTATTCTCGTTAAGAAGGCCTATTTTTAAACTCCATAAGCAAAATTTTGTCCATCTTGTTTGCATAATGTTAATCTTAAAAACATTATGATATGCTTGAGCGCTATCATTAAATCCTGATAAACAAATAACAGCACTTGGAGTTAATTCATCTGCATAGGATACGAAGCTTTGCAACTCTTCAAAACTTGAATACATTTGTTCAGCTAAATTTATAACGTTGTATTCAAGTTCATATTTATTAAATAAAATCTTTTCAATTAAATAAGATGGTATTTGTTTGTTTGATGTTGCTCCAAATCCCCAGGCCGCAGATCCACCTAATAAAATAATATTTTTTTTAAATTTTTTATTGATTACAGAGGGTGAGCGCCATCCATTTTCATTTGTTTCAATTGTAGAAAGTTTTTGATTTGGTAAAGGACGATGTCCACTAAAAGGATGGGGTATGTATTTAGTTAAAATTTTTGTATCTTTACAGATTCTTAAAGCTGTTTCTTTATCTGGGAAACAATCACTATCCCATCTATCAGTAAGAATATTTTTATTTAATTTATTCATTATTAATTATATTTGATATTAAATAATTTATATTTATTTTTATATAGATCTATATATTTTTTTTTATTAATAAATTTCTTGTTTTTATCCATAGTTTTAGATAGATCGTTAGTCAAAAAATTATATGCTGGCTGATTTTTTTCTGTTTTACGATAATTAATTTTTTTAATCAAATGATTTCTTTTTAATAGTTCATATAAAAACGCATGCTCTATATTTCTTTGAAATACTCTACAAGACATAACAAATGTTAAAACATTTCCTTTAGCATCCGTCAATAAAGCAATGACTTCACCGTAGTCACCAGTATTATCTTTGTAAATACCAGTAAATAAATTACCTTTTTTAGAAACGACATTCAAAATTTTTTTCTTACTTAACCTCAATCCATTGATATTGAATTGATTTGTTTTATTTATTAACTGGATTGCTCTATCTATATTTAGTGACATTTTCTTTTTAATTATTAAAGACATGTCTAATGAATCCAAATAAACTTCGATGCCTTTACTTTTATTTAAAATTTTAGTGGTTTTTAAAATTACTTTATAATTAGTTGACCTATTTGCATCCTCTTTAGTTATTATATTTTTTGTAAAATGAAGGTTAACTTTTTTAATAAATTCACTGTAATGTTCAAAGCTTTTAGGAAATTGCAAACATGAGCACTTCGGCAAATTTTTATGTACTTCAGCAATTTCTACATTATTATCATCAATAAATAAAAGATCGTCTTGGGACAAGTTAAGTGATTTTAGTGCTGCAATTAACTGGCTTGATTTTGGCTGATATGAAGAGAAGATTTTAACAAAATCTTTTTTTTTAATTTTACAATGAATATTTTTTAAACCTAAGCTTGCGTCTTTTGAGGAATTTTTTGTAACACCAATTAATATAACTCCCTCATCTTTCAATTTTAATAATAAGTCCTGGTAAAAGTTATGCATAAAACCTTTAGTATCTGTGCCACAAAAGATATTCTTGGGACCATCCTCCCCTATTACTCCTTTCCATAACACCCCATCAAAATCTGTTGCTATGACTTTTTTAATTTTTAATTCGTGATTTTTAGTCTTTTTTTTGAAAGGTTTAATATTAACGGAAGGAAATTTTTTATTTTCACAAGAGGACACTATTTTTCTTGCTACAAAAGAAAGATCGAATGAGTTGAAGGGGCAACCTATGTCAATATATTTTTCTAAGTTAAAAATTTTTTCATTATTTATAATGTTTGAAAACATTTTAGCTTTTAAAATTAAATTATATTTTAATTTAGAGTTCTCATTTTGATTTATAAGGATTTCAGGTACTGGTAAATTAAAATATAATATATTGACACTTAATTTTTTAATTCTTTTCAAAATATTTGAGAAATTTTTAACTTTTAAATCAAGATTTTCATACTTTTTATTTTTTTTATTAATTCCTGTTCTCCAATCTAAATCAGCAGCAAAATCCCATGGAAATAAGATTATTGTTTTATAATCTAATGTATTTTTTTTAAAATTTTCAGTGAGAAGTACTTGATTTAATGTATTAAAAGAATTTCTAGAAATTTGAATATCAATATCTTTCTTTAAAAAAAAAGCTTTAATAAAATTGTCTAAAGGGTCAGTTAAAGCGGATGAATAAATTTTTAAAGTTTTTTTTTTACATTCTTTTTTAAATTGAATTGTTTTTAGTGCATCCAAATATTTCATGGTAAAGAGCCGCCTGATAAAATAATTTTAGAGCCATTAACTAAATTGCTTTTATTAGTCAAAACCCATTTAATTTGTTCGGCTACATCATGCATTGTTGGGAGTTTACCTGTGGGTGTTCGATCTGCAGCCATTTGAAGTGTTCTTTGATTTGATAAATTGCTCATACCACCATCAATGGTATCAAATTCTAATAATACACAACTCATATTTACTAAGCCAAGTTCTAGAGACAGTATGTCGGTTAAACAATGTAAAAGATTTTTTCCCAGACTATAATAAGGATAATTGTAGGCGTGCCTTCCTGGTTTACTGTAAGTCGAACCAATCAATACTAATGTGGATTGCTTTTTACCATATCTTTTCATTAATTTTGATAAATTTATTATTTCTTCTAATTGATCATTTATGAAATGTTTTATTAATTTGCTGGTATTAGAATTATTAGATAATATTTTTTGATTATCTGGCTTTGGCCATCCACAGTGAACAATAGCATTTATTCCTGCTTTTGAAGTATATTTTTTAATTTGATCGTGATATTTAATATTGTTTTTATAAGTAACACCGATTGAGTTAGATAATTTTTTTTGAACAATTGTTCCTAAATCACCAGAAGATCCCGTAACAAAAATTTTTGAATGTTTAATTTTTTTTTGTTTTGTTTTTTTCTTTTTTAAATTTTTACTTTTTTTAACTACTGTATTAAAAGTACTAAAAGTATAATCGCCTTCGGCATACAAAACTCCTGATTTATTATCAAAGAAGTTTACGTTTACTAAATTAGGAGAACTTAGCTGAGCTTTAACTAGTATCTCTGCTGGAACAAAAATTGGTTTTTTAAACTTTATATTTGAGGAATGAACTAAAGAGCGTGTACCCGGTATTTCCATGCCAGCCATTCTCGACATTAAACCGGATAAAAAAGCACCATGTAAAATTGGTTTTTTATATTTAGTTTTTAATGCGTATTTTTTATTTATATGAATTTGATTTTTATCTCCGCTTATAGATGCAAAATTTAAACAGTCTTTTTCAGTAATTTTTACCTTAAATTGTGCTTTTGTTTTCATTGTCTTTTTTTACTTTTATCTTTAATTAATAATATTGCACCTTTAAATGAATTTATATTTTCTGCATCAGAGGAGCTTATTTTTATATTGAATTCATTCTCAATTGCAATAATTATATTTACATGGGCGAGACTATCCCATTTTTTTTGAGCAATTCTTCGAATATCTTTCAAATTAACATTTTTATTTAGTTTTAAAGAAAATTGAAAAATTTTAAATAGTTTTTTATCTGCGAGATTCATTATTAATTTTTTATATTAATTTAATGTTTTAAACAATATTTGATTATTTAAGATTGTAATTCTTTAATATTTTAATAAGATATTTTGAATAAATTAAAGCTCCAGCAAAATTCATGTGACTAACATCAAAAACTAAATCTTCTTTTTTTAAAAAGTAAGCACCTCTGTCAAAATAATATAAATCATCTGATAAATCATTGATTTCACTAGATTTTATGACAGTAAAGCATTTTGATAATTCATTGATGTTTTTTTGGTAAATATCTTGATTTGATAAATTATTTTTAAAAAAATTAGGTGTAGGGATGTCAATAAAAATTAACTTATCCTTTATACGTTCGAATTTTCTGCACACTTTTTTAATATCAAGATAATTTTTTTTTTCATTCATTTCATAGTTATTATATCTCTTTATAATAATATTATTTATCTTATCTATTTTTTTTCTTTCAAAATCAGTTGGCATTGATTTTTGTAACTTTTTTAAATACTCAATTTGACTCGTAGCTATTTCAATTTCCGATGAATGGTTAAGAAAACTAAGAGCAAATTGTTTTATTATGTCAAACTTAAAGGAATATTTATTATTATTGGTATAGTTATTATAATGGTACTTTCTCTCTTTTTCTTTGCTTTGGTCGGCTAACATGAACTGAAATGCTGATAAGCTTATTACAGTCAATTTAGGTTTATATTTATTAAAAATTTGATCTGCAATGTTACTTAAATTATTAAATGAAATTGTTGGTATTGCACATGCTAAAATTAAATTTTGAAAGTTCTTATTAACCTCTTCTAGATTCAGAGAAGAATAAAGATGAGAGTCTCCAATAAAAATTGCGTCTACATTTTTTATATCAAAATTAAATAATGCTTGGCAGATAGAAGTGTGGTTTTTTCTCAATTGCAAATTACTATTTCTTTTTTCATTTAGTAAAAAAGATGAAATTGATGAATTAAAAAAATTTAAGAGCATGATGGAAATTACTATTGAACCGATAATTATAATTTTATTTTTATTCATTAGAATTGATAATATAAAAAAGGTGAATTTTCAGCATTATATCTTACATATGTTAAGATAAATATAATAACTATAAAAACATCTAAATACAATTTTTGCATTTTTTTGATTACTTTTAAAAAGATATTTAATTGTTTATTTTTTTTATCTTTAATTATTTCTAAAGTATTAATAATTTGATTTGAGTTTGGAAAAAACCAACAGATATTCATTAATAAAGTTAAAATAATTAATTTACCTAAATATTCTTTTTCTAAAATCATATTCCATGATCCATCAAAAATATTAAATAAATTAGTTGCAAAATTTAAAGAAGAAAAAACATCGGCCGATCTAAATAAAATCCAACTTATAAAAACAAATATATTTGTTAACAAAATTTTAATGAAATTATTTAAATTATTTTCACTGAAAAAACTTTTAATTATATTTTCGTTGACTAAATACAAATAAAATCTATGAGAAGCTACCAATAAACCGTGATATAATCCCCATAAAATAAAGTTCCAACCTGCCCCGTGCCAAATTCCAGATATTAAAAAAGTAGCCATTGTACTAATAAAAATTATTTTAGAAACTTGATTAAAGTTATTTTTTAAATTTAATCTTTTTAATTGTAATGCTATTGGGAAATAAATCATTGTCTCTAAAAACCTATTTAACGTCATATGCCATGTCGTCCAAAATTCACTAATTGATTTAGCTTTGTATGGGGAGTTGAAATTTAAGGGCAATACAACGCCAAACATTAAGCCAAGACCTATTGCCATATCTGAATAAGCTGAAAAATCAAAATATAATTGAATACCATAGGAAATTAATGCGATGAAATATTCTAAAGAATTATAAGAATTTCCAATAATAGCTGAAAATGGTCCATTAACCCATGCCTCTATATTGTCAGCAATAAAAATTTTTTTAAAAATCCCTATTGAGAACAGTAATATCCCGGACCATATGTTGTTAATTTTAAAATTTGGAAAATTTCCTTTGAATTGGTGCATAACATCTTGAACAATCAAAATTGGTCCTGCAATTATTTGAGGGAAAAAAAATGAAAATAATAAGTAATCTTGAAAAGTATGTTTATTATTTTTACTTATGTTGGTCCAAAGATAAGCGATCTGTTGAAAAATTATGAATGAAATACCAAGTGGAAGTATTATATTCTTAACGTTGTAACTTAAATTGAAGACTTCATTAATATTTTCAACTAAAAAATTAAAATATTTAAAATAAATTAAAATAAAAAGATTAATAAAAATTGCAAACAATATTGTATAGAAGTTTTTATTGTTTCTTTGGTAGTATTTTACACATAAGAAGTTAAAAACAATAACACCAAAAAAAAGTATTAAAAATTTTATACTCCAATATCCATAAAATATCATTGACGAAACAATTAATAAAATCTTGTAAATATCGTAATTTTTAAATAATTTTATAAATATTAAGCTAATAATAGATAAAATGGGGATAAATATAAAAAGAAACTCTTTTGAAAAAAATAACATTATGATTTTATACTTTTTAGCCTGTTATAAGAATCTATGCAAATTGAATATATTAAGATTTTGTATTTTATTAAAATATCCTTTATTTATTTAATCTAATATTTATAATGAAAAATATACTTATATACAATTCTGGTGGTGGTTTGGGAGATAGCATCAGACTATTTACCTTAATAACGAGTTTGCAGAATTATTTTAAAAAAACTGAAATCTATTACTTGGGTGCCCATCAGAATCATTTTTTAGGTAGTTTAAAAGAATACGGCATTAAAATTAAAACATTGGATCTTGGAATTAAATATTTTGGATTTAGATGGTGGCATTATTGTGTGGCGAAGAGAAAGTTTACAAAATTAGGTATTGATAAATTTGATTTAATAATTGATTTACAATCTAAAATTAGAAATACAATTATTTTAAATACCATTCCATCTGACAATTTTTATTCAACTACTTATAACTTTTACTTTTCTACGGTTAAAGAAAAGTATATTTCAGAAAATGAATCCACAAACGCGATAATTAAAAATTTAAATACATTTCTTAAATTGAAAATTAACGTTATGAATTATAATTTTGAAAACGTATCAAGTGAATACATCAAAGAAGCAAAAAGATTACTACCCAATAATAGTTATATAGGGTTTTCACTAACGCAAGGTAATGCTTACAGAAAAAAAAGTTGGCCCATAGAAAAATTTATAAGACTTGCGAATAAAATAAGAACTAAAAATAAAGTCCCGGTTTTTTTCATTCAAAAAGATAATTATGATCTTGTTAATTTAATAAAAGATAAAGTTTCAAACGCTCTATTTCCAGAACATTATTCTTCAAAAACATGCCCTGCACTAGTTACTGCTTTAACTTGTAGATTGGAAAAGGCTGTATCTATTGACAATGGAATTATGCACATGATGAGTTTGGCTAATGTACCTTTGATAGTTTTATTTGGTCCGACTAATTCACAAAAATTTGCACCAAATGGTAAAAATGTTACAATTTTAGACAGCAACTATCTTTATAAATCAAATGATATTTCAAAAATTAGTGTGGAAGAGGTATTTAAACATATTTAGTTTTTAAATATTTGTATTTTCTTTTTTTTTATCATTTTTTTTACAATATTTTGGCAAGAATTTAACTTTGCTGTATTAGAAGATCTTAAAACTAAACAAACACCAACTTTTCCTAGTCTGAAAAAAGGATAACTACCAATCTCAACAGATTTAATAAAAATTTTTTGTATTAAACCTAAATCTTTAGCAATAAAACTCTCCAATGTTTTTAATTTAATTGAAATACTTTTTGTAACGTTGCCTTTTCTTAAAAATTTACTACAATTACTAATCATACTTTTCAATATTGAAGGCACACCAGGTAAACAAAAAACATTTTTAATTTTAAATCCTGGGGCAGCGCTAGAAGGATTATAAATCAGTTTTGATGTTTTGGGCATTTTTGCCATTTTTTTTCTACCTTCATTGAATTTAATTTTTCCGTAGTATTTTTCTAAAATTAAATATGCTTCTTTATGATATTCGTATTTTACTTTAAATGCTCTTGAAATTGATTTTGCTGTAATATCATCGTGCGTTGGTCCGATACCCCCAGTAGTAAAAACATAATTAAATTTTTTACTCATATCTAAGATATTTTTCACAATTATTTTTTCTATATCCGGAATAATTCTTGCTTCTGTTACGTTAATTCCACAATTTTTATTTAACCAGTTGGATATGTATAAAATATTAAGATCTTGAGTTCTGCCAGACAAAATTTCGTTTCCTACAACTAATATAGAGGCATTAATTTTTTTTTTATTTTCTCTCATATTTTGGTACATTCATGTATGAATTTTGAAAATCCATTATTAACAGGTGTTCTAATAAAAAGATACAAGCGTTTTTTTGTAGATATAAAAGTTAATAATAAAATTGTAACTGCTCATTGCCCAAATACTGGTTCGATGATGGGCTTACTTAAGGAAAATAATAAAGTTTGGCTAAGTAAATCTAATAATAAAAAAAGAAAACTTGAATATACGTTGCAAATTATTCAAGTTGGTAAAAAAAAAGTAGGGGTAAATACACATTTTACAAATAAAATAATTAAAGAAGCTTTAGAAGAAAACTTAATTAAAGAATTTAATAATAAAATAACTATAGAAACTGAAAAAAAATTTGGTGAAAATACAAGGTTTGATTTTTTAATCAATGACTTGAATCAAAAATCTTTTATAGAAGTTAAAAATGTTACTCTTTCTCGGAAGGATAAACTTGCTGAATTTCCGGATTCCGTAACAACACGTGGTCTCAAACATATCAAAGAGTTAATTAAAGCTATAAAATTAGGATATAAATCATATTTATTGTTTTTAATTCAAAGAGAGGATTGTACTAATTTTTCAATTGCATCGGATATTGACCCCGAGTATTCAAAATTATTAACAATTGCAATAAAACATAAAATTAAAATTCTTTGCTATGATTGTAAATTTTCATCAAAAGGAATAAAACTTAATAAAAAAATTAAAATTAATGAATAATAAATTTGAAGGTTTTACTGAAACAAGAGTTGCGGGTTCAATTGCAGCCAAAACGCTTGATGAAGTTGAAAAAATAATAAAGCCTGGCATCACAACTAAAGAAATTGACGATTTCTGTTACAAATTTATAAAAGATAACAAGGGTTATTCGGCTCCTTTATTTTATAGGGGATTTCCAAACTCCTGTTGTACATCAGCTAACCATGTCGTCTGTCATGGTATACCTGGTAACAAAATTTTAAATGACGGTGATATAATAAATGTAGATGTTACTGTTTATAAAGATGGTTGGCACGGTGATACTAGTCGCATGTTTTATATAGGGGCAGCATCAATTAAATCTAAAAAATTAGTTGAAACTACATATCAAGCAATGATGGAAGCAATAAACATTTTAAATAAAAATATAAAACTTGGTGACATAGGTTCAGTAATTCAAAACTATGTAGAAAAAGAAGGATTTTCTGTAGTAAGGGATTTTTGTGGTCATGGAATAGGAAAAACATTTCATAAGTCGCCAAATATTCTTCATTATGGTGAGAAAAATACTGGTGCTAAATTGAAAGCTGGCATGATTTTTACTATAGAACCAATGATAAATGAAGGAGAATATGATACAAAAACATTAAACGATGGTTGGACTGCCGTTACAAAAGATAAAAAACTCTCAGCGCAGTTTGAGCATACAGTTGGAATTACTAATAATGGTTACGAAATTTTTACCTTATCAAAAAAAGGATTAAATTTTTCTTCTTAAAAAATATGATTGATAGATATTCAAGAAAAGAACTCAAAGAAATATGGGAAGACAAAAATAAATACAGTATATGGCTTAGTATAGAATTGGCAGCAGCTGAGGCTATGGAAAAATATAAAATTATTCCAAAAGGTGTTGTTAATAAAGTAAAGTCAAAAGCTAAAATTAATGTTAGAAGAATTTTAGATATAGAAAAAAGTGTTAAACATGACGTTATAGCATTTTTAACATCTATAAGTGAAAAAGTAGGGAAAGAAGCAAGATACTTGCATAAAGGAATGACGTCATCTGATGTTTTGGACACATGCTTCAATCTTCAACTTAAACAATCTGGAGAAATATTATTAAAAGATTTAGATAATCTTCTAATTTCAATTAAAAAAAAATCTTTAAAACATAAACACACTCTATGCATTGGCAGGAGTCACGGTATTCATGCTGAGCCCATTACTTTTGGTTTAAAACTATTAACTTTTTATCAAGAGTTTAAAAGAAATAAAAATCGTCTAATAAGTGCTATTGACGAAATTTCTACTTGTGCTATTTCAGGAGCGGTTGGTACGTATGCAAATATAGATCCAAGAGTTGAAGCATTTGTTGCTAAAAAATTAAAATTAAAAGTTGAGCCTATTTCTACACAAGTAATCCCAAGAGATAGGCACGCCCAATACTTTTCAACTTTAGGGATTATTGCTAGCTCTATAGAGAGATTGGCTACTGAAATAAGACATTTACAAAGGACAGAAGTTTTAGAAGTGGAAGAATTTTTTGGTAAAAAACAAAAAGGTTCTTCAGCAATGCCGCACAAAAAAAATCCTATCCTGAGTGAAAACTTAACTGGATTAGCAAGATTAATCAGGTCTGCAGTTATTCCTGCAATGGAAAACGTGGCTTTGTGGCACGAAAGAGATATTTCACATTCAGCCGTTGAAAGAAATATTGGTCCAGACGCAACAATAACATTGGATTTTGCACTTAACAGGCTTGATGGGCTTATTAAAAATTTAAATATTTATCCAAAAAATATGATTAAAAATTTAGCACTAACAAATGGACTTTTCTTTTCTCAAAGAGTTTTGCTCGAACTTACTACAGTGGGCTTTACTAGAGAAGAGGCTTATTCAATTGTACAAAAAAATGCCATGCATTCTTGGAATAACAACACATCATTTTATGAAAATATAGCAAATGACAAGAAAATTAATCAGAAAATACCTGTGAATAAATTAAAAAAACTATTTGATTTTAGTTATCATACAAAGCGAATTAATATAATTTTCAATAGAAATTTAAAAAAATAAATTATGAATAAAGGTAAAAAATTATACGAAGGTAAAGCTAAAATTATTTATGCAACAAATGAAAAAGATTTAGTTATTCAGCATTTTAAAGATGACGCAACAGCATTCAATAATTTAAAAAAAGCAAGCGTTGAGGGTAAGGGTGTTTTAAATAATAGAATTTCTGAACACATTTTAATTAGCTTATCACAATGCGGGATTAAAACTCATTTAATTAAAAGACTAAACATGAGAGAACAATTAATCAAACATGCAGAAATTATTCCAATAGAATTTATAGTTAGAAATATTGCAACAGGTTCTTTGTCAAAAAGATTGGGTATAACTGATGGTACAATTTTAGAAAAACCTCTTTTAGAATATTGTTATAAAGACGACACTTTAGGGGATCCGCTTATAGCCAAAGAACATATCTTTGCTTTTGGGTGGGCCAAGGAAGAGGAAATTAATGAAATTGATAAAATGACTTATAGGATTAATGATCTTCTTCAAGGCATGTTTAGAGGTATAGGTATAAAATTAGTAGATTTTAAACTTGAATATGGAAAAGTTTGGAACAAAGAAAAAGATACTCAAGAAATAGTGTTAGCAGATGAAATCAGTCCAGATACTTGTAGGCTGTGGGATGTAAAAAGTGAAAAAAAACTTGATAAAGATAGGTTTAGAAAAGACCTGGGAAATATAATACAAGCCTATCAAGAAGTAGCTAGAAGACTTGGTATTATGCCCGAAGAAACTAATATAAGTGAAGTTAATTTTGGTAAAACCTCATCAATAAAATTTAAGAAAAAGTAAAATTGAAATTTTCTGTTACAGTCACTTTGAAAAAGGATGTGCTAGACCCACAAGGTAAAGTAGTTGAGCAAACATTACACAACATGGGTATGAATACATTAAAAACTCTAAGACAGGGTAAATACTTTGAAATTGAGATTAACGAAAATGATGAAAAGAAAGCAAAAATTAAAATAAATGAAATGTGTGAAAAATTATTAGTGAATTTAATTATTGAAGATTTTTGTATAACCAAAATATAAAATGAACTCATCTGTTATTGTATTTCCAGGCTCAAATTGTGATAGAGATGTGGCTGTTGCACTAGAAAAGCTTCAATATAAAAATAAAATGGTTTGGCATAAAGATAGTGAACTTCCCAAGTCAGACTTGATTGTTATACCTGGAGGTTTTTCATATGGTGACTATTTAAGATCTGGGGCAATTGCGGCTAAATCGAGAATCTTAAATGAAGTTATTAAAGCTGGGAATGAAGGTTGTTTAATACTAGGTATTTGCAATGGGTTTCAAATACTTGTAGAAACCGGCCTTCTCAAAGGTGCGCTATTAAGAAATAAAAATCTTAAGTTTGTTAACAAAGATATATTTGTAAAAGTTCAGCATGTAAATAATAGGTTTTGCAATAAATACAAGAAAGAAGAAATTCTGAAATTCAATATTGCCCATAATGAGGGAAACTACTTCACAGACAACGACCATTTAAAAAAACTTGAGGATACTGACTCAATAGCTTTTAAATATTGTAGTCAATCAGGTGCATTTGCAGAGGAATTTAATCCAAATGGTTCGTTAAATGATGTTGCGGGAATTTTTAATGATAAAAAAAATATTTTAGGAATGATGCCGCATCCAGAAAGAATGATTGATAAATTAGTGGCTGGTGATAATGGCATAAATCTTTTTTCAAGTTTGTTAAATTAAATGAAAATTTCAAATAAAGTAGTTGAGGATCATGGTCTTAAATTTGAAGAGTACTCTCAAATTAAGGATTTAATGAAAAGGGAGCCCAATTTATTGGAATTAGGAATTTTTTCCGCAATGTGGAATGAACATTGTTCATATAAATCTTCAAAAATTCATCTTAAAACCCTACCTACCAAAAATAAAAGAGTAATACAGGGGCCTGGCGAAAATGCAGGTGTAATAGATATTGGTGATGATGATGCAATAGTTTTCAAGATTGAAAGCCACAATCACCCCTCTTTTATTGAGCCCTATCAAGGTGCTGCTACAGGTGTCGGTGGAATTTTAAGAGATGTATTTACAATGGGTGCTAGACCTATCGCTTTATTAAACTCCATTCACTTTGGTGAGAGTAATAATAAAAAAACCAAAAATTTACTTAATGGCGTTGTGGGTGGTATTAGTGGCTACGGGAACTGCATAGGTATTCCTACAGTCGGGGGTGAAATAAAATTTAATAGCACATATAATGAAAATATACTTGTTAACGCGATGGCTGTCGGTCATGTAAGCAAAAATAAAATATTTTATTCAAAAGCGAAAGGTATAAATAAATCTGTAGTTTATGTTGGTTCAAAAACTGGAAGAGACGGTATACATGGTGCTTCTATGGCTTCTGCGGAATTTGATGAAAATTCAGAAGAAAAAAAACCAACTGTTCAGGTCGGAGACCCGTTTACAGAAAAACTATTAATGGAAGCTTGCCTTGAGTTAATGAAGGATAATTCAGTAATATCAATTCAAGATATGGGTGCTGCCGGGCTAACATCATCAAGTGTTGAAATGGCTTATAAGGGAGACTTGGGTATGGAAATAAATCTAGATGAAGTTCCTTGTAGAGAAGAAAATATGACGCCTTATGAAATGATGCTTTCAGAGAGCCAGGAACGAATGCTTATAATCCTAGAAGACGGAAAAGAAAATTACGCAAAAAAAATATTTGATAAATGGGACTTAGATTTTGTAGTCATAGGCAAGACTACTGATACTAAAAAATTGATATTAAATTTTAATAATAAACTAGTTGCAGACATACCTATTGAAGCTCTCTCTTCTAAAGCTCCATTGTATGATCGTGAATGGACTAAAATTAAATTACCTAAAAAAAAAACAAAGTTAAATGACTTAAAAAAGATATCATTTGAAGATGCTTTCATTAAATTAATATCAAATGAAAATCATTCAAATAAGAACTGGGTTACTGAACAATACGACCAGATGGTAATGAATGATACTATTCAAAAATCGGGCGGTGATGCAGCTATAATTAGAATTCACAAAAAAGATAAAGCAATTGCGGTAGCTGTCGACTCATCAGCGAACTACTGCAAATCGCATCCTTTGACAGGTGGAAAACAAATTGTTTGTGAAAATTGGAGAAACTTAATATCAGTAGGTGCTAAGCCTATAGCTATTACCAATTGTTTAAATTTTGGTAATCCAGAAAATCCAAAAATTATGGGTGAGTTTGCAGAAACAATTATAGGAATAAAAGAAGCATGTGAATTTTTAGACTACCCGGTGGTTTCGGGAAATGTTTCTTTATACAATGGAACTAACAAAAAAAATATTTTTCCCACGCCTGTGATTGGTGGTGTCGGACTAATACAAAACACAAAAAAAAAAATAAACCATCTGTTTAAAAAAGAAGAAAATATTGTAATTTTAATTGGTAAAACATTTGGTCACTTATATCAAAGTGCTTTTTTTAATGAGATTCATTCAGTTAATGATGGTCCCCCTCCAGATATAAATCTTTTAAACGAAAGAAATAATGGTGAGGCAATTTTAAAACTAATAAAAGATGACCTTGTTTCCTCTGTGCACGATGTATCATCTGGTGGATTAATTATGGCTTTAGCTGAAATGTCTATTGGGTCCAATCTTGGAATAAAAATTGATAAACCGCAAAAATTATTGAATTTATTTGAATATTTTTTTGGAGAGGATCAGGGTAGATACGTTATTGAGATTCAAAAAAAAAATGTTGATACAGTTAACCATCTTCTAAAAGAAAACAATATTTTTAATGAATTAATAGGTTGTGTGCAAAAAGATTTTTTTGAACTTAAAGATCATTTAAAAATTGACATAAATGAACTATATAAAATTAACAATACATGGTATCATAAGTACTGATGGCATTAACAATTCAAGAAATAGAAAAACTAATTAAAGAAAGCATACCGGATGCAATAATTCAAATTAAGGACCTGGTTGGGGACAATAATCATTACTCAGCAAAGATTTGCTCTAAAATGTTTAATGATTTAAGTAAAATAGAACAGCATAAAATGGTTTATAAATCATTAAAGGGAAAAATGGGTAACGAATTACACGCTTTATCTATAACAACAGAAGGAAAAAAATAATGAGTACTAAAGATGAGATAATAAAAATTCTTGAAAATAATGATGTTTGTTTATTTATGAAAGGGACGCCAGATGCTCCGCAGTGCGGCTTTTCAATGGCGGTAAGCAATACTTTAAAACATTTAAATGTAAATTTTAAAGGAATTAACATATTAGAAGATGAAAATTTAAGAAATGAAATTAAAAATTTTAGCGATTGGCCGACTATACCTCAGTTGTATGTAAAAAAAGAATTCATTGGTGGTTGTGATATTGTGAAAGAACTTTTTGAAAGTGGAGATCTTAAAAAATTATTAATAGAAAAAAAAATTATAAATTAATATGAGAAGTTATATCTACAAAACAATAATCTTTTGTGCGGCCATCGTCATAGTTTTCGAATTTACAATAGGAAGAAAATTCAATCAAGTAACTGAAAAATTCGATCGTTTTTTAACTAAAGAAGGAAGAAAAGAAGCTATTAGTTCATTAAAAAAAGAGATTAAAAAAGCAAATGATAAAGAGAATTATTTAGATGAGGATGAAAGAGTCTTATTTAGAGATTTTATTTTAAAAATAAAAAAAGAACTGGACTTAAATAATTAATTACATTTAATTAGATTACCTAATATTAAATTCCCTTTATAAAACGGTAATTTAAGCTTTTCTTGATGAGAGTATGAGCATTTATAAGGCAAACTACTTCTTAAATTTCTTCCTAACTGGATTGCATAAAAGGGTCTTTTAATATCAGTTTGAATAACCCCCCACGGTAAATAACAATCGTATTTTTCATTCACTAAAAAGGGCTTAACTGAGTGTTCTGGAGACACAATTACGCATAAATTATCTGTATTTAAATTTTTTAGAGTGTGTGCAATTTTTTTTCCACTTAATCCCCAATAATCTAATTCGAAATTTTTTTCAATTTCAAAAAATCTTGTAGGATAATTTAACCAAACATATTGGTATGGATATAACTTAATATTTTCAAAGAGAAATAAAAAAATAAATGCAATTATAATAAGATATGATTTTTTTTTTAAAAAATAATATAATGAAATCAGTCCAATGATTAAATATAGAGGTACAAGAAAAAGAACTTGTCTTATTTCGTCATATAAAGGAACTTTATTAAATATTAAGATTAAGGGTATAATTACAATTGATAAT
>Ga0115000_10002392_pt1 | contig 16223 bp, 11 predicted proteins | sample ArcticOcean_MG_C_6_FD_89690 | JGI IMG/M metagenome (GOLD analysis project Ga0115000, IMG submission 89690) | Marine microbial communities from western Arctic Ocean - ArcticOcean_MG_CB8_128 | ecosystem: Environmental > Aquatic > Marine > Oceanic | place: Arctic Ocean: Canada Basin | collected...
AACAGTTCAATCACCATGCCTTTTTCAATTGCGAATTTCGCTTTATGTTGAATCGTTCCGTCGACCTGTACTCGACCTTCAGTCAACATTGTTCGTAATTTAGTGCGAGAGGTATTGTCCATAAACTCGGCAAATATATCGAGTAAAGTTCCTGTTTTTTCTGCTATAAATTTCATCTCATTCACCTACAAAAGAAGAGCTTCGCACCACGTGCCTTTCTCGCCGCTGTGCCCTGGTTCAAGAAGTGTGAGTGCATCGGCGAGAACCAAACTATTGAGGTTCCCTGAGCCTTGGTATCCTGTTGAATATGCTTGCAATTGGTCACCGGATACATCCACCTTGATTCTACGCATTACGAGGAAGTTCTCATCAGACTTGAAGGACTCCGCAAGCTGAACTCGGACACGTCGTTCTTGAATCCCACCACCTCCAGTTGATGCGCGAAGATACGGTGCAACAAGCATGCGAAAAACAACGTGACTGCTTGCCGGATTACCCGGTAAACCAAATATTGGAGTGCCTTTCCAATAACCGAACAAAGGCGGGGAGCCCGGGCGAATTTTTACTCTCCAAAACTTGATGTCTCCCTCTTCTTCCATTATTTTCCGAACCAAATCCCAGTCACCCATTGAAACGCCGCCTGATGTTAAGATCAGATCGCATTCATCAGCGGCGGTATCGAGTTTTATTCGTAATTCATGGAGTGAATCAACCACTGAATCATATCTTTTTGCTGTATGTCCGGACCATTTTACGAGGCCGGCTAGCCCGAACGAATTCGACTCGTAGATTTCATTTTTATTCAACTTTTCACCCGGTAATTGAAGCTCGTCTCCGGTGGAAAGTATCCCTATTTTCGCTTGTCTGAAGACTGGTATTTCACCGTACCCCATTGTGGCACAAAGGCCAATTGAAGAGGGGGTGAGATGTGCCCCCTTCATCAGCGCAATCTGTCCTTTTGACAAATTTTCCCCTCGTTTGCGGATAAAATGTTTCTTCCCTTCTTCAGTAAGAAGAACAGTTGAGTTTTCCTCATCCACTTTACAACGTTCAATAGGGAGGATGGCGTTGGCGCCTGTTGGTATTGGAGCACCCGTCATTATTCGAGCCGCTTGTCCCTCTGTGATCGGTTTGGATATTTGTTTTGAGCCTGCTTGAACGGTTTGGACAATCGAAAGAATAGGTTGTGGTTGAAGCGAGTCTTCGTGTCGAAAAGCAAAACCGTCCATTGAAGAATTGTCAAACCTGGGGTCGTCAACTTTCGATTCTAGGTCCTTAGATAATATTCGGTTGAAGCCATCATCTAAGTGTACAAATTCTGTAGAAAGGTGGAGGGGGTGGTTTTCGAGAATCTTTAGCGCTTCAGGGTATGAAACGAAGTAAGGAGTCTCGGGCATGGCTACACCATTGGTTCTGATGGTTTGAGGTTCACGGTGATATACTCATAAAAATAATTCAGAAATTCGTTTCAATGACGCAAGGAGGAGAACTGCGACAAGAAGATTACGCACAGTCGATTGTTGAGCGTGAAGAGACCCATAGCGTGAACCTATTAATCCACCAAGAAGGACTGCTATAATAAATGGGAAAAGGGTAGAGGTTTCTAAAACAAGTTGGCTTGATGCTGCAGCCCCAAGAAGGCCTGCAGCTGAATTTACCCAAATGAAAAGGGCGGCTGTAGCGGCAGCTGTTTTCGGGCTAGCCCAACGTTTGAGGAGAAGAATTGGTGAAAGAAAAATCCCCCCACCCACCCCTATGATTCCACTGAACAAACCAATCCCTGCGCCGAATGAATATGCTTGCGCTTTTTTAGGGTCGGTTATTTGAGAGGGGTCAAATTCTTTGTTTGCTGAAAGAAGACGGATTGCAGCATAGAGGAGAGTGATGGAAAGAAGGGTGTCATAGAGAGTTCCGTCGACTCTAAGATATCCACCAATAAATGCAAAAGGTATACTTGCAAGAAGAAAAGGAAATGTCTTCGAACGCGAATGATGGCCTGCTTTGGAATAGTGGATGAATGCTAAACCTGCAACAACAAGATTGAGCACCCATACATGTTGTTTCAACCACGCACTCTGCATTTCACCATAAGTTGTCAATGAAAGAAGGGCGAGATATCCAGAAGCTCCTCCATGGCCAACGCTTGAATAAAGAATTGAAATGATAAAAAGACCGATGCATACTGCAAAAAGGGCAAACCCTTGATCCATGCTTTCGCCTCAGTGCCGCTCAATCGAAATTCATGACGAAACCACACTCTGCATAAGCACAAGTTACGGTATAACGTGATTTTTTGGGTTTGGGTATTTTGAGCATCGAGCCGCACTGTTCACATTGGACTTTGATTACTTCAGCTACTGCAGCGGTTGGGGCGTCTCCAAGAGTGCGCCCGACGTCTTGAGACCAACCTAAAGAATCCGTGTACGTGTCATCCTTGACGTTCAACTTCTTTTGTTTCAAAGAAAGGCGCATCTTACGCTTTCTTTTTTTGGGTCGGGAGCCTTTTGGTGCTTTTGCCGCCATGGGTATCGTCTACCGCTTGCCGTTGTTGTATTCAATTACTTCGGCTGTATTCTTCACCGAGATATTCTGAAACCCCATTGACTGGGTTGTGTACAACGTGCCCGTTTTTCTCTAATGCTTCAACAAGGGGGGGACGTGCATGTGTGGGGTCCGTGTGGTACACAATGACTTCTTCTGCCTCACATGCTGCTGCGAAATCTACAATTTCTTTATGTCCAGCATGTGTTGAAAAGGAATAAGACTTCCATTCTAACGGAATATCTGTTTCATTACCAAAAATGTTAATTTTTCCTTCTGTCTGAAGTTTTCTTCCACCGGTATTAGAGGCTTGATATCCTGTGAAGAGAATTGCGTTTGCTGTATCCTGTCGGAGTCGATTGAGGTACCAAATTGACGGGCCTCCTTGTAGCATTCCTGAAGTTGAAACTATCACATCTGATTCGAGTGCTTTTTTCCGATCTGATTTACTTGATACCCGGCGGCACCAAGACCAGGCGTTTTTGAAAGCCTCGGGGTCTCGAAGGGTTTCGGGATGATTCATTTGCATGCCCGCTATTCTTTTCCCCATACCATCGACATGAACATCAAGGTGTGGGAGATATTTATGGAGGCGCATGACGACATCTTGAGTTCTCCCATTTGCAAATGCTGGAATAAGTACTTTACCACCACGGTCAACTACATTTTGTACATGGGTGATGAATTTTTGCTCTTCTTCGAGAAGAGGTGGGTGTTCTCTACCACCGTATGTTCCTTCTACGAAAAGTGTGTCAGTTTTTACCGGTTTGGCTCCTTTCGTAAGAGGAGAGTCACGGGTATCAAAATCACCTGAAAGAAGAATTTTACGTTGAGGAGTTTCGATTTTAAGCATGGCTGCGCCTGGAATGTGACCTGCACGTTGAAGTTCAAGCTTCCAATCTTCATGCATCCATGATTCATTGAACTTGTGGGTGTTCCAAGAGTCGAGTGCTGTATCGATATCTCTCTTATCCCATGCAAGTGGAAATTTTTCAATTGAACTTACTTTATGGCAATCATACCACATTAATTCTGAAATTTCTGCAGTAAGAGCTGTTCCGTGTAGACGTGTTCTATGATTCGAACATAGCCACGGAGCCATTCCTAAATGATCAACATGAGAATGTGTGATTACGGCATCACGAACTTCTGGAGCTTCTGATGGATAACGGGGTGGGGTTGTTGGAGCGAGTCCATAATCCAACAGTAGACGTGTTTTTTTTGCATCTTCAAGTACAATTCCTACGTTGCCAACTTCATCCCCTCCCCCTAAACAATGGTAACGAATACCTTTGTTAGGGTGTTCTTCTGGATAAGAAGTTGTTCTGCCTGGTGAGTAGAAGACCATCTGAATCATTCTTTGCTGATGGTGATGTGTATTCAACTTGATTCTTTTCTTATCCTACACCCCTCTGTTTCCATTGGAATTAATTTCTATTAGTACCTCATGATTATCATGGTGTTATGTAGAGTTAAGTTAAGTGCTTGTCGCGACCATATACTTCAGGGCATACTCTCGTTTCTTTCAATCCCTCTCTTCAACATACTCACTTCTGAAAATGAATCCTTCTCCATTGGAAACAGGGGGGTCTACCTACCATTCCTCTTTTCCCCTCAGGAAAAAACAAACTTCTTTCTTTTGCAAGAGAATTCTTCCTTACATACCTTGAATCTTTTAAAAAATAATCAACACTTTAGCAAGCTTCGAAGAATGAAATGACCGGTCGAAACTAATATCACATACATTTGACAGCGAAGAAGAGATGAACCCCTCCCTCATAGTCAAGACATGGCACGACAGGAAGGTCATCAATTTCTTGTTGACGATGACCGGTGTTTTGGATGTGCAGCATGCATTGCTCTATGCCCAGTAAACGTACTTACACTCGTTGACCGCCTTGCTATTGTTGATGAAGAAAATTGTACACACTGTGAACTTTGTATACCAGCATGTCCAGTTTTTGCACTTGAAATCATTGCTTCAAAGGGTGATTGAATGGAATCTGTTGTTTTCATCGGCGGAACTTATTCAAATTTGATAACAGCTATTGAATTATCAACAACACACAAAGTAACCGTTCTTGAGATCAATGCAGAAATCGGTCTACCATCCGTATCACCGGGACACATCTATAACAAAGAACTCCTCACACACTATCTTACACCGAAACAAATAAAATTTTTACAATTATACACATTTGAAGACGGGTTTACTCTACGTTCTGAGTGGGGATTGAAACATCTTGCAGTTCATGCTGCTGAAAAAGGAGTAGAAATTTTCACACGCACACGAATCACGAACTGTACTGAAACAGAAAAAGATTTTTTACTTGAGTTCCAAGGTGGTGGGCCAAACAGTACTGGACAAATTCGCACGAAACACCTCGTGAATGATATTCAGTGGACGTACCAAGCCCCTGGTGCGAAAACACATACACTTCCCCTTTCTCCGAAAATATTAATTCCAGAATTTGGAACATTCACCCAAATGCATGGGGGAACTGCTCTCAAGGCCGATTGCACAGACCTTCCCGAAGGCATTACAATCCTTCCTCGCTTTGAAGGGTTAACTGAGGTTTGGCAAACATCTGAAAATTGGATACCAGAAAAAGGCTGGATTGAAATTATCGATTGTTCCCTTCCAACTTCAATTGAAAAACGCTGTATAGATGCTCAAATCACCGAAGGCCGTCGAATATCAGAGCTCTTAAAATGAGGAAATGTAGTGTTGCTGAACACACCACCTTAAAACCCCCAACAGTCGCCCTTTGGTTGAAGAGAACTACTTCAGGGGGGATAATATGGCAGAACATCCATTAGCAAATTTACGAAAAAAACTGAAAGAAGAAAACCTTCTCGACAAACCCACAATCAAATCCTGGGCTAAAGTAATTGTTCTTTTTGGTATTGTTTTCGGTCTTTACAGCGCACATATATACCTTCCATTGAAGTTTGGATTACTCCTCATACCGATCACAGCACTCTTTTCTACCACGCTTGCAATGACCGGTCATGAAGGGGTTCACTCGTCTGCTTGCCGCTCGAAACTCGGTAATACATCCCTTGCTGCCATAGTTTTCCCACTTTTTGCTGGATTTTCAATGGAATACTGGCGAGAGAAGCACAACATGAAACACCACGCTCAACCAAACGTAGTCAACAAAGACCCCGATATCCATTCATGGCCATTCACTTTTAGCCAAGAAGAATACAACACCAGTGGACCAACCCGTCGCTTTTTCCAGAGAAACCTCCAAGGGTGGGCCTTTTGGCCGATTTCACTTCTCGTCGGCCACCTCATGCGATTTGATGGCTTGAAATACATCGCACTCAAACCATTCAAGTCAAAGAAAAACAAGCGAATCACCAAGGTTTGGCTCCTCGATACAATCCTCATTACCCTCCACTTCGTTCTTTGGATTGCCCTTCCAATTTTTGCTGGGCTCTCATGGCAAGCCACACTTGGCTTTTATGCACTCCTTTGGGGGTTGGTTGGAACATGTCTCACAGCCATTTTTATCGTCGGTCATGCAGGGCGGCCAATCATAACAGATTACGACCAAAATTGGCGCCTTCAGATAGAGACTGCCCGCAGAATCAAATTCGGACCAATCGGCTCGTTCTTCTTCGTCGGCCTCGATTATCAAATTGAACACCACATGCTTCCCGCGCTTTCACATTTCAACCTCCCCAAAGCTGCACCATTTGTCAAAGAATATGCTGAAGAGCGCGGTTGGCAGTATCAAGAACTTGGCTTTTTCCGAGCACTATGGGAATCAACAGTTGCACTCCACCGAGCATGGAAAACACCATCACTCGTGTTAGATGAAAACGGAGATCTCAACGATCCACTTCAGAACGAAGGGCCAACAGCGTGAAAACCTCTTCAAAGGGAACTTCTACGCATTGGTATGGCAACCGAACGCCTCTATCTAAAAAGCATCGATTCTGGGTATTATACAGATTTTAATGCCGTTGTAACATCAATTGACGGAGACCAAATTTCACTCGACAGAACACTCTTCTATCCCCTTGGAGGTGGCCAAAATTGGGACGTTGGAACCCTCGAAGGCCCGAACGGCGCGATTACAGTTCACGAAGTGAGAGGGCGAGGTGAAATCCTTCACAAACTCGATCTAAACCACCAACTCGACATTGGAGATGAAGTGAAGGGCGCAATAGATTGGAAAAGGCGCCATGCGCATATGCGAATGCACACAGCACAACATCTTGTTTCAGGCGTTGTGTATGAAGCGTTTAACGGGGCAAGAACAGTTGGTAACCAAATACACGATGACCGCTCCAGAATCGATTTCAACCCAATTTCCTTTTCAGAAGAAATGCTCGAGGAAGTAACACAGCAGGTCAACGACCTCATCGACAGGGATTATCAAGTGACAGACTCTACAATGACGAGGCAAGAAGTCAATGCAGAAATGCCACCAGAACGTACAAATATGGACCTTCTACCATCATCTGTCAAAGAACTTAGAGTGGTAAAGATAGGAGATAATTTGGATTTATGCCCCTGCGCAGGAACACACGTTCAACAACTTGGAGAAATTGGGCATATTGAGATTACTGGAAAAAAATCCAAAGGCAAAGGCACCCAACGAATCACCTATGAGTTACAAAACCCAAAACAAATCCCCAGCCCTTACACAGAAAGAATATGAAAGAAGAATCTCCAAAAACAACATGATTTCCATTTAAACGAGAATAAATCTAAATCTTTTTCAGTTAAACTTTAATCAATCTTCAATGCTTTCGGGTTCTTCGAGTAAATCTTCTACTTCTGAAAGAACACTTTTCCAGTCCCTTCTTTGTTTTTGAAGTTCTTCAAAACCTTCTTTTTCTACTTGTTCTTTTTCATCAACAGGCACCTGCTTCGCATTTGTTGCTGCTTGAAGCCGATCTGTAAGGGTCAAATCTTCACCCCCCCTTTCACTCCGGTCTACTTGTTTAATTTTCTTGGAGGGAATTGTTCTAGCACCATATTTAGAGTGGTCACTTTCTCCAAACATTTCAATCATTTCCTGTTGTTCATCCTTAGAAGGCGCTGTATCCCGCCATTCATTCTGATTTGCAATATCTTTGATTACATTTACTTTTTGACGGCTTTTTTGTTGTTCAAAAATCTTCTCTATATCCTCTATCGTTGATTTTTGCACTGGTTCAGAGAGGCCAGCTGCCAGTTGTTGTTGTTCGACAAGAACGTCCCTATGCACTTCATCATGATCATATCTATGAGGTGCTGCAGCCATCATCAACATCTCTTTTGCCAATTGTGTAAACGGGTCATCATAGGAAACTGCTGCTATTTGGTCTCGAACAGATGTATGCCGTGAAATGCAACGTTTACACCGTACTGATGCAACCACATCAACAGCATCGCAACGAAGACAACAAGCCTGAAAACCCATTTCTTTCATTGCACGCCTCGGCATCGACATGGTTGGCCCCTTTGGTGTGCTGTGCTTCCTGCGCATCAAACTTCGGATGCGAGGCTTCAAATCAAACACCAAGAAACGTCAAGCATGGCAGGAAGAGATTCTCGGGCGGATATTCTCGATGATGATCCTTTTCAAAATCAAAAACCACGAGTCCACCGAGTTCATGCCAGTCGCGCTCAAGATGGAACCATTCATTTTGACACAGGAGCAAACACCAGAGTAAATCCATTGTTCGCTCAAATGATGGGATTTGCTCAACAGCAACCCGCTCAGATGCATACTGGAAAAATTTGGCACTTTAGTAATGAAGAAAAGAAACATCTCCGCCTCGCAACAGCAGCCTTTACCGTCGCCTTAGGGTTCATGGCAGTTGGTGGAATATGGGGTATTGAATCGAACGGCTTCGCTTCATGGTTCATTCAGTTTTTCCTTTCAATGCCAGTCCTCCTTTTAGCTGTTGGACCCGCTTTTCTTTTACACGAAATAGGCCATAAAATCATAGCGAAGAAGAACGGTTGTTGGGCAGAGTTTCGAGCAGACCCGGGCGGTTTAAGGTTCGGTATTTTCCTTTCCTTTTTCATTGGAATCCTGTTTATGGCGCCTGGAGCAGTGATGGTAGCAGGACTTGTCACCCGCCGTCAAAACGGCCACATCGCTATCGCAGGCCCACTCGTTAATTTTGGATTGTTCCTTATTGGAATTCCACTCTGGGGGATAATTCTCGGGTTAACTGGGGCCTTTGACGCAGACGTCCAAGGTTTAGGATACCTTGTGGGCGGCCAACTCATTTGGCAAAAAATGCTGATTGATGTTGGAATATATTGGATTGGAGCAAATCTAATTCTTGGATTATTCAACATGCTCCCTTTCGGCCCACTCGATGGTAATAAAGTCAAAGACTGGAATGAAAACGCATTTTACATCACCATCTCCGTATTCGCTCTTCTCGTGATTACATGGGTCTTACTGGGTTGGTGGTCGCCCACCAGAACACTCCAGTCAATTGCAGGGCTCTTCTGAAAAAATCCTTCTCGTTTTTTATATAAAGTGACGGCCATCGAAAGACACGGGCAAACAGCACGGGTTCAGGCAGGTGAGGATATGAATCAAGATGTTGCCTCAGAAATATCCACTCGTCTTTCTGAACTTCAACCAAAAGACATGAAATTTATTCCACGAGTGGAGCACTTTTTATCGAATGGAAGTTATGTTTCTAAAAACTTCCAAAAATACATCGGTAACCGCATCCTTAACGATTTATCACAATCAACACCTGGTAAAACTCTCAACATTATGATGTACGCCCACGCATCAGCTGGTAAAACGACAGAATTAAGAAAACTCACATCATTGCTCTGCGGCCTCAAAAAATTCAAAGAAACATTCCATCCCCTTTACTCCGAATTGCAACGCGGAGAAGCAACCAACTCTCCAACAGAACCACTCTGGCCAAACATCCTCTCTGGTTCAATTCTTTCAAAAGAAGAACCTTCACCCCCTCTTACCTTCGAAGACTTTGTTGATTCTGCAACCTCAATGAAAAAAATCCCACTCATCATTATCGACACACTTGACATCCTCTTGCTGGATGAAATTGCAGGTGAAATGAACATGATGGAGAAATGGAATACATTTCTTTCCCAAGCCTCAAACATGGGCGCTGCCATCATCTGGACGTGCCGGCCCTATGAGTGGCATTCATTCCAAGATAAACTCCCCAAAAAAACACTCAAAAGGACTCTAACTATCGAATTACCCCGACTTCAACACGACAAATGTAAACCGTTCCCAATTTCCTCAAACGGCGATAACGAACGATGGCAGTTATGGAGCCAATATCTCCAATCATACATGCCCATTTTTGCGAGCAGATGGTCGGTTGGATCCGATTCAGCACACCAACTACCATCAAATTTTATCTCTGAGTTGGACTCCTTAACGCATGCGATATGGAGCGCCCCCTTGGGTCCAGAAAAACTCATATTACCAATTTCGATTTATTACAAAATACTGTGGGAGGAAATTTCTCAAGCCCAGTTTGATGAAACAGGAGTTACTCGAAAACAAACCATTTTATTTCAAAAATCATTTGAAAGCCAAATTTTAAAAATTTCAAACACACAGAGAACACACCGCCTCCGGTTTCAAAGTGAAACGTTTTGTGAAACCCTCCATTCCACTCTCTTTGCGACCCATTCGAAAAAACAAGTCGAACAAGCTCTTGAGATTTGCAACCACCTCGGCCTTCTCAAACGTACAAACGACACGTTTGAATTCTCACACCAACTCCTCTTCGAAGAGGTAATTTTCACCCAAGAAAAGAACAAAATTAGTAACTATAATCTCCCTTCAATAGCTCTTCGAAAACTTCCTTCCGGGAGCGGCAAAGACCTCATACAAAGAGAAGCCTCACGGGCTCGAGTCCATTGGACGGGCGCGATTTTTAGTTTCCACCCCAGTATAGCAAATGCTGAAAACCTTGATTGGAATTTATGGATTGAGGAAGCCTACAAACTCAACCTTATCGACGATACAGAAGCGAACGAAACAAGTGAGAAGAACATAATCCTTCGTGATTATATGGATTCAACTAACGAAGCAGCACTCTTTTTACGCGGGGCACCTGGGACAGGGAAAACATATTTTTGCCTCAATTTCATAGTAGAACATCTCAAAAACACACCGCGAAAAATGTTATGGAGATACGTCACCTTAAACCGGCCACTTGTTGACAGTGTTGAAGCACAATGGCGTGAAAGGAAAGATCAACCCCAAAACAGTGGGATAATTTCCATGGAAAGTAAAGGAAGCGGACCGTTGAGTGTTGAAGAAATCATCATTGGTGTTTTAAGAGAATCAAATGATACAAGTTATAAATCTATAAAACTGCTTGATTTTACCCGATTCAAAGAAGGTCTGAATTTATGGTTTCATCAACACGGTCAAGGAACGACCCCCCCTCCAGCATATACTGATGCATGGTCCGACTTCACTACAATATTCCATCAAGAGAGCGGCGCTCAAAACACTTATATTGAAGACGAAAGTGACTATTTTGATAAAGAAAACAGGAGAGTAAACGGGACAAAAACCCAAATAACACTTTTTACCAAATTCTGCTTCTATATTCTTTCAAGTGAATGGAAAACATACGCAAACGCCTCCTTCCTCGCTCGCGAACAACTCACTCTTAGCCAGGGGAAAACCAAACAACAATATGACCTGCTAATGATTGATGAAGTCCAAGACATTACACCCTCGACAATGGCACTCCTTCTTCTCCTCCTCCGCCCAAAATATCAAGATAAAACAATATTAATCGCCGGTGATGACTTGCAAACTGTAAACAGGAGCGGGTTCTCTTGGTTTGAATTCTGCCGTATAACAAATAAGATACTCATCCGACTTGACGACCGCACACATCCCGAAATAAACCGGCTACTGGGTTTTGGAATTTCGGAGGATGTAGATTCAGACCTTTACACCCTCAAACAAGTTTACCGAAACGCTCCAAAAATAGCGACCCTTAACGACACCCTAAGGAATACTTTTGCAGACCAATACCCTACAGAAAAGATGCCGAATTATCCACGCGAGTTTTTACAAATAAGCGAGATGGCTGAAGAAAAAAACATCGACTGCAAAATCTCCTTCATATGGGCCCCCAGTGATGAACACATTGACCAGGTCATCCAATCCCTCACCAACAACGCAAAGGAAATATCCATCACCTCAAAGACAGCCATCATTACCCCCTACGAGTCGACGTATGGCGCCTCACTGAACTCGATTGGGAATTTTACAACATACGATGGTGAAACCGTCAAAGGTCTTGAATTTTCAGGAGTTGTATTATTCAACCCCTATGAGATGCTTTATTCAGACGCTGAAGGAAATCTCAACAAAGGCCTCAATAAAGGCGGGATTGAAGAAAGAATTCGCACCTGGATGAAACGGGACTCTGAAGAATCCAAACTCTCTGTCAAATCCTTCACCCAACTCTATCAAAACATCATGACACGAATGAATGTACTTGTTTCACGCCCAGAGTACCGATTACTGGTTATTTCACGCCAACCATTCCCCGAGATACCCAACACCTCACAAGCCGTCAAAATTAACACCTACCACGGCCAAACGGAATCGATTATTTTTAGCTTGCCGACTCTTTCCACAGAGGCCATTGAAAAAATGGATATTCAGATATTGGACATGAAAAAGGAGAGCCAAGATCTTGACGATTTCATTTCTTCTGCGCTTAAACGAGAAAGCAACACAGAGGGCTACAGTATCAACAACTATCTTCGCTGGGCTTTAGATGAAGCCCAAGTGGGCAACTTTTCAAATGAGAAACAATCATGGGAAAATTTACTTGAAGTGCGGCCTGAACAATTAAAGAAACAACAAACAACACCAATCCCCAACTTCTCCATCCTCCTCTTAGCAGGCGCAGAGTCCGGTCAACCCGGTTCGTTCATTGGGGACAAGATAAAACTCCCGACAATCTTAACAGCGTTCCGATCCGGATATAGGAGTAAAAAAGGCTGGGGGGTCGAGCCATCAACCAATGGGGCATGTGAAGAATTTATTATTCCGCTTATCGAAAACAAGGCATTCATGGAGGCTGGCACCCTTCCAATAGAGATTTATTATGCGCTTGGTGCGAGGCTTGAACAATTCCTCAATGTCATTTTCAAGGACGCAGCGGTTTGCGCTGAACACCACCCTTACATCCTCAATCTCATCTCAAAAGAGATACTTGGCCTCTCATTAGACGAGCGTTCCATTTCAATTGACAAACCCATTATCTTTGACGCTAACCTTTCCCTCGACGCAAACCAAAATCTTAATTTCACCCCCCCGTCACTCGAAGAAACCATTCAACGGTGTGAATCCCAGTTGGTTCCACTCGACCCCAATGCACATATTCTCGATGAGATTATCCTCCACATTTACCGTACAATTGACGATTCAGTGGTTGAACATATTCTTTCCCCAGAAGTTTTCAATCTTCCAGCTAAAATTGAACAAAGAGTACAACAAATCACCCACGCCCCAGCACACTCTCCACTCTGGGATCAAATGGTAGAGGCGTACCCGAATTGGGAGACTATTTCACGCGCATCATCGGAAGTACAAACATTCATCCGCGGGGCATTGAAAAAACAAGAGTTGCATCAAACTGTCAGGGGGCTTTGGGGTCTTGACCACACCAACACGCCAATTACAAAACACCTACCAGAGGAAACATTTACCAATTTAAAGCAACAGCGACTTGAAGGCCGTCGCGCCGATACGGTACTTGAAGAATCGAGGTACATCGACGGTGTTCTACAAGAGGAGAGGAGTACCGGTAAAGAAACAGCTGATGAGTTCCGAGAGCGCAAAAACAGAGAGGCAGCGCTCAAACAAGCACGCCGCGATAATAAGCAATCAGATAGTAAAAAATCAATTGTTCAAAGAAGAACCAAAGAAACCACCATTCGCCAAGATGAGCCGGGGTTACTCAATTACTTCGAACAAATTCATCAAACACCAGCACTGTATTCTTTCTTCGATGCTATTTTAGATTTACAATTTCAAGATTTTGGTGGTGAAGACCCCGATTTACCAGGCCAGAGGTTTTTCAACTCGCCCAAGTTTTGGACTGGCGTAGTTAGAGATACAATAGAGGCGATTTCAACAGAAAAAGGTATGTCTGTATTCGAATATAGCGGTAGAAACTTCTGGAACACTTGGTACTACAATAAAGACACCCCAGGGGAGAGTTTAGGGAAATCACCGCTTCAAAGATTTATTCATTCAACCGCGAACACCCTCAAGAATGCAACGACATGGTCCGGACTTGATGAATTGGCTTTAGAGGTCATTCTTTCGTCAAAGATACGACCAAAACTCAATAAAAATATTGATCTCACGATTAACATAATACGAAATCTTCTCAAAGGAACGCTGAGTCCAAAAGCAATCAATCATTTCAAATCACAATTCTTAGATCTCTTAGCAGGGCCCCGAAAGGAACTAACTGCAACTCAAGCACAAGTTGACAAAGGACAAGCAAAGAAAGTAGGAGATAAGATTCTGACGGGCGTACGCGGGGGAGGTAACTACAGAATCCCTGCGCGTCTTATCGATGAGGAACTCAGCGGTTTATTCCAAATCTTGGTTCTAATAGCCCCTCATGACGACCCCGAACCATTGAAAAAACCATATTACAACACCATCTATGCCAGCGCGAACGAAGCAGCAGAGAACACATTCTCCCAACGAGGTGATTTTGCAAAGGAAGATAAAACGAAGAAAAGAGATTTGGCAAATCACTTTCACTCACTTTCACTCAACTCTTCGGAACCAGGGAGCACTTTACAAAAAATTGTTCCAATTGCTTGGGATTCTGAAAACTGGTCTGTTTGGCTTGCAAGATTACTTTACGGTTCTTTGGAGCATTATTTTTCAATGGGGGGAAAAGAATCTTCACTAGGTATTTCACACCAAAAATACAACTTCCCAAAAGATTCAGGTGGGCAATTCGTTATGACGCACCTGGAACAATACTTTAAGCAACATTTCCCAAAAACAACCCCTTCAAGGTTCCTCGAAGTCTATTTTTCAATGGTTAATTGCGGCCAGTATAGCCCACAGACAGACAAACCACTGCGAACGTACGGAACGTCAGGTCACTTGACAGGCAACGTTTCCCACTTCAATATTTCAAGACGCACAGGGTATTTCATTGGAGCTATGACGAACTTTTTAGATATCTTGGATACGAAACCCGATGGTTACACAGAGGCGAGAAACACCAGCCCACTCAGCCTCCATCCAGCATATACAAAGACTGGAATAGGCGGAATTACTCCAAAAGACGTAGAACACATTCGAACGACTCGCCGCCCATCCAAGCAGGTTGCTGGAGAAATGGGATTGAGCGAGAAAGTTATAATTGAGATACGGAATACAATAAATTTCGTACCTTTTCATCTCAATGACACTAAGTCGAAGAGCACGAAACACGCGTCAGAAAGAAAAGACGAAGAGTTGTTTCGAGGTGAAAATGTTAGAAAAGAAGATACACAACGAGATACGGTTAAGTTGAAAAATGAATATTCCAACATTGAACAAACAAGAATGTCAGCATTCGATATATCCTATCCTCCATACGGTGAAGACAATCGCGCCCAATGGATAACCGACAACCTTGATGGCTTAGCAAAAGCGTATGATTTACCACGCGGGAAGAACAGAAAACGTATTTTAAGGCACATTTGTTTTGCTTCTGCAAACGATTACCAAACAAAATCGAATACCATTTCCACCTCTTCTCTAAAGGCCTCTCTTGGTCGAGCACTCGCCATTAATCTTCTCAACACCCAAACAGAGAAGAAGGGCCGAGACCCTCGTTTTGATCACATACTTGATTGGAGAATTTTATACGAATGTAGCAAAATAGGAAAACCAAAAGAAGAAAAAACCTTTGACCAATTTATTGCCACGCTGGAATCCGAAATTGAACAAATCAACGGGGAGACACTTCAATTCTCACAACTTCTTCACAATGAGCAACTTGCGGATTATTTCATTCTTCTTTCTGACCCAACGAGTTATTTGTTTGACTCACCGGAAACGAAGAAATTCAACTTTGATGAATTTGAACCCCTGCCTAGGGGAATTGAAAACAGAAATTTATATTTCTTGAAGCCAATAGAGGGGGGAATTGACCCAAGCACTCAGAAAAGATATATCCTGCAAATTGCGCGTGGATTCATCAGTTATCTCATGTCAAAGACAGGATACAATATCGATGGAGGGTGGAATGGAAAATTCGCCCCCGAAGACCGAGAGTTCAAACGCAAATAATCACAGATAGGCGTTGAGAACAGGCTTCTCATCCAAGTGGAAGAAAGAGTATGAAGCCCACCAAGTAATGATGTCAAGGCTATCAACGAGGTTCGAAACACCTGAATGTTCTTCACCGTAGTCTTTACCTGTCGTATCCATCCAAATTTCCATTTCCTCGAGTGTATCGCACGTCTGATGGTAACACCAGTATCCATCGACAAGGCCGCCGAATCCAATCGTCACGGTGCCTAAGTTGTCTTGGAAACTTGCATGGTCTGAACGTGCAGTAACGTCTTCATAGACGATAATTTCCGGTTTACCTCTTTCAAGCCAATCATCAACCTTCCACGTATCGTCAGCAAATCCTTCACCGATGAGGATACTTTGTTG
>Ga0115000_10002393_pt1 | contig 16221 bp, 10 predicted proteins | sample ArcticOcean_MG_C_6_FD_89690 | JGI IMG/M metagenome (GOLD analysis project Ga0115000, IMG submission 89690) | Marine microbial communities from western Arctic Ocean - ArcticOcean_MG_CB8_128 | ecosystem: Environmental > Aquatic > Marine > Oceanic | place: Arctic Ocean: Canada Basin | collected...
CGTCGCAGCTGACGCTCACGGCGACGGGCGCGCGCCGAAGTTTATTGGCCGGTGGTGGTGTGCTGGAGCGCGAAGAGGACGTGGGGCTGGTGGGGATTCATTTCGAGGGCGAGTTCTGGCCGTTTCCTGAAGTCGAGTGGACGGTGACGCCCTGGGGCTCTTGGAAGATCACCGGTGCTTATGAGGACATGTCATGCACGATCGAGGCCGAGGCGGACGACGTGGGATGTGCCGTTCGGGTGCCCTCGGAGAGCGGCATGGTCGACGGCGCGCGCGAGACCTACAACGGCCGCTTGCGCGTGACGATGATGAAAGCTGGCCGCGAGGTCGTATCCGCCACGACCAGACGCGCCTGCCTGGAAACGGGCGGCGAGTACGACGAGGACTGGGCCTCGTCGTCGGCGATGACGGAGCCCCTCAAGTCGATCGCCTACAACGTCGACCTGGAGCGGGCGATCTCGGCACGGCTGGACGAGGCGCGGCGGCGCGGGTTCGTGGACGTGCCCGGGCTCTGAGAGTTCGCGTCGTGGAAGTGTAAGTACGGGTGTTGTGTTTACGAGAGGGGGTTTCGAAAGGGCACTTGTGCTTGCTTCGGCTAGGGCTCGATGAACGTGTACCCGCGGCGGCGGTACTTCTCGATCCGGCTCTCCACGCGCGTCACGGGGATATTCGTGCGGAGCCGCATCGTCTTCGATTCGATCGCCTCGGCGTCCTCCGGCGCCACCACATAATCGACGATTCCGCCGCCGCGGACGTGCATGCCGACGGCGCAGACGTCGAGGTCGAACCCGTCGATGACCCCCTTGATGCTGCACGAGTCGATCGTCGGGGCCTCTCGCTGGATGAACGAGACGGCGGACGTTACCAGTCTGACATAGCGGCCACCGGCGTCGTGTGATCCAAAGGCTAGCTCGACGTCGTAGTTCGCAACGGGCGACAAGCCGTCCCTCTCCGGCGGGTAGCCAGCGTGGTACGATACGACTTTCTTGAGGTCCCAATAATGCGGCGTTTGTTCGCCGTCGGTGCGATCGAACCGGTCAGTCCCCGTGCCGCGGAGGCGCGTATCTGTCGGGGCACCGCTGTAATCTCTCGGGCCGCGCCCGTCTATCGTGGCACCGCCGAAGAACTTCTGTTTGATGCGGTCTGTCCAGACGGCGCGATCGTACTCGCGGCTTGAGTTATCTATCCACGTCTCCAGCGCGGACCGCCACCACGCCGTCGGGTTCCACGTGGCTTCTTCCAGCTCGCCGTCCGCGGCGCGGAAGCTGCAGAGCACAGCGAAAGCCTCGACGTCTCTGAAATCGAGGAATGCGAGGACGCCGCGCGTCGTCGCCTCGTGCGCGACGAGCTGGGGCGGCTCGGTATTTATTTCAATGTCTATGGACCGCGAGAGGGCGAGTTGAGTCGATCTGGGTTTAGCGCGGCGATACGCCTGCGCACAGTGCAGCCGCTCGAGCGCTGCGCTCGCTGCGATTCAGGTGAACGATCTCTGTGGGGTTTCTCGATACCGACTAGTCAGTCGTTCGCCTTGCGCAGTGCCTGCTCAGGTAACTCAGCGGACGACGGCGGGCCTTGCACGCTTTGTGTGGCTCGCTCTCGATTTTTCTCGGCGAAAACCCGCCGGGAGCCAAAACCCGTATAGAAAACCCGTGCACTATATAACAAAAGCAACTCAAACCCCACACTCAGCAGACAACAATGGGAGGCCGCTTCAGCAGGCAGACCGCCGACGGCGCGCCGGCCGCCGGCAGCGGAGTCGTCATCGAGGCCGGCCTCGCCGAGGCGCTGGCCGCCCAGAGGAATCAGCGCGACGCGACCCAGCGCGCGGCCGGGGCGGTGGCGGACCCGGAAGCGCGCGCGGCCGCGGCCGCCGACGCGACGGTACGGAAGCTCGCCGCGGATTTCGAGACCGAGCGCCGCGCCTTCCAGGAGAGCCGGGCCGCGGAGCTGGGCGCGCTCGAGGCCGACCGCCTCGACGACGTGAAGAGGCAGGTCGCACTATTGCACTCGAAGTATGACTTCGTGCGGAAGGAGGCGGCGCCGCGGTGCGTCGTGAAGGAGAAGGACGTCCTCGACTGCTACGCGGCGCAGAGCGGCGCCGGCGTTCTCCAGTGCGCCGCCGTGGTAGACGCCTACTCGGCGTGCGCACGAGGCGTCGCGGACGACCTCGCGCGGAGCCTCGCCGCCGCTAAGACGGACGCAAGCTAGGCCCCGTCGCCGCCCTACGTCGCCGCGGCTTCCTGGGGGACACGAGCTAGGCCCTGTAATATCAATAACCTTAGTCCGAGTCCGACCGCGAGTCGTCTCGTCGTCGTCGGTCACTGCCACTCTCGCTCTCGTCGCGGGAGCGCCGCCGCCGCTCGGCCCGTTTCTTCTCCTCGCGCCGCCGGCGCCGCGCGTCCACGCGCTCCGTCTGCGCGGCCTGGGCCTTCTTGCGCATCTCGTCCTCGACGCGCTGCTCCTCCTTGATTTTTGCCTTGCGCGTCGCGCGCGCCTTCTCTCGCTCCGCCCGGATGTCCTCCAGCGCGCGGTCTAATTCGTCGATCTCGTCCTTGACGTCCGCGAGGCTCCCGTCGTCCTCGTCGTCGGAGTTCTCGCCCCCCCGCTCATTCCGCCGCTCGATGGCCGCGGCGGCGCGCTCGGCCTTGGCGAGCCGCTTTTTGGTCTGCTCCTCGTGGCGCGCCAGACATTTGTCGCGCAGCTCCTCGGCCTGTTCTCGCTTCTTCTCCAATTTGTCCCGCCGCGCCTCGAGCGCCTGCTGCCGCTTCCCACGCGCCGTGATCTCCTTCTCCTTACCCTCTCTTCTCCTTGTGATCTCCAATTCATAAGTCCCCAGCGTCTTCTCCCGCAGCGCGAGCGAGTCGCGCGTCGTGCGCCGCTCCAGAGCTTCCTCGCGCCGGCCCAAAAAGTCGGCCCACTCGCCGTCCGGCGGGTTGACGTGGGCTCGTTTCGTTTTATTCTTGACGGGCGACGTCGCCTCCGCCTTTTCCTTCTCGTCCTCCTCGGCGTCCCGCCTTAGATCCTCGGCCTTCTGGCGCTCGTCCGCGATATCCTCCAGCGCCGTCTCCAAACCTTCGATCTCCTGCTCGATGGCGTCCAGCTCGCCGTCGTCACTATCGTTCGCCCGGAGGAAGGCCCGCTTCCTCCGATCGCGCGCCTCCTTCGCGCATTCCGCGCGTTCCGCGCGCTTCTCCGCGTTCTGCTCGTGCAGCTCCACGAGCCTCTCGCGCCGCTCCTCCTCGCGCTCCTCGCGTTCCTCCTTGCGTGCCTGGCGGTCCTCCTGCTGCCTTTCTTTTTCTTCCCGCGCGTCCCTGGCCTTGCGCCGCGCGTCCTTCTTCTTCTTCATCTCCTTCTCCCGGCGCACCAGCGCCGTCTCCCGTAACTTCAACGTTTGGACGTTCGTCGCCCGTTCCACGACCTCGGTCTGGCGGCTCATGAAGCCCAGGTAGGCGCCCTGCGGCGGATTCACGTAGGCCTTTTTGTTCGGATTGTACAACGGGACGTCCTTGACGCGCCCATTCACAAAGGCCTTCTTCGTCGGCGGCGTCGGTTTGGTCTTCGCCTCCGCCTCCGCCTCCAGCTCCTCTTTTCGTGCTTCGATGGCCGCCAACCGCTCTTCAATATCGGGCAGCTTGTCCTGCAACGCGTCCTCCACCGCTTGTTGTAACTCTTCCTCGTTCTCCTCGTCCGCACTCTCTTCGGCGTCGCTCCCCGCCTCCTTGCGCTCCTCCGCACGCTCCCGCTTCCGCTCCGCTCGTACCTTTTTGGCCGTGCGCTTGCGCAGATCCGCCTCGAACTTGCGCAGGGACTGCTCCCTCAGCTCCAGTGCGGCTCGCGTCTCGCCCTTCAGTAATGTAGCCTCGCGTCTTTCAATAAAATTGTCGAAGGCGCCCTCGTCCGCATCAAATAAAGGTACCTCGACGGTCTCCTCCGTCTCCGGGTCGTAGACCTTCTTCATCGGCTTGGGGGCGTAGTCCTGGAACCGCTTCCGCTGGCGCGCCGCGACGTCCCCTCTTCTCGCCTCAATGCCGCCCTGGACCTCCTTGATCTTATCCCGCAAGGTCCCCATGTGCTCGTTCATCTTCTCGAGGTCCGCTTCTACTCTATGAGCGACGGCCGTGTCTTCAGTCTCTGATTCGGACCCGTCCTTGCTTTCATTTTTCTGCCGCAGCGCCTTCTTCGTTAATAAGACCTTGCGCTTCTCGCGCGCCTCCAGCTCCTTCTGGAACTGGGCGATGGTCCGCTGGCGCCGCTCCAGTAACTCGGGCGTCTCGCCCTGCACTAACGTATGCTCGAGCCGCTGCGTGAAGGTCCCGAGGCCCTTGGCCGCGAGCTTCTGCTGGAGCTTGGCCTGGAAGGCGTCCTCGGCTTTCTCCTCTTCAAATACTTCGGGCTTCTCCGCGAGCTTCGCCCGCCAGCGCCTGACCTTGTCCAAACACGTCTGGTTGTACTGGAGCCGGTCCTTCAACGAGGGTACAGCCCTTATGAACGCCGCATTTCGCCGCTTCCGCGCGTCCGTCGCGTTCGCCTCGAGGATACTCCGCTTCGTCGCGTCCGGCTCGTACACACTTAGAGCCTTCGCGGCGCGCTTCTCGTCGTCCAACGCCTTCGCGATGGCCTTCTCGTCCGCATCTTGGACATCGCCACTCGTCTTGCCGTTCAGACGCCGCGCCGCCGCGCGTTGCAGTTTGCGGCTGCGCGTCAGCTTCCGGAGCTCCACGTGGAGTAACGAAGCCTCTGCCGCCTTGATGGACTGCTCTCTTAACTCGAGCGCTTCCAGCGTCATCTGCGTGCGCTCCTTCTGCCGCAGCTTGCCGAAGAAGGTCCGCGGCCCCGCCTTTCTGGGGGCGCGCCGCGTCTTCTTCTTCTTTTTGTCCTTCTTCTTCTTGGGAGACGCGCCGTCGTCGTCATCGCTCCCCTTGCCTCGAGGCCCCTTCTTCTTCTTGGGCGAGCCGTCGCCCTTGGCCTCTGCCGCGCCGGCGTCGGACTCGTTGGATTTGGCCTCGGCGTCGGACCCGTCCTGGTCCTTGTCGGAGGAGTAGCCGCCGTCGGAGCCCTTTTTCTTCTTCGTCTTGGCGTCGTCCACGAACTGGAGCTCGTCGAGATAAAACTCGTCCTCGCCGGGGCCCGCCGGCTCGCTGTTCTTCCCTTTGCGGCCCATGAGCGGCCACTTCTCCTTCATCCACTTCTCCGCGTCATTGTCCTCGTCCCCCTCGTCGTCGGAACCCTTCCCCTTCTTTGGCGACGCGTCGCTGTCGGAATCGTGCTTCTTCTTCCTGGGAGACGCGTCGTCGTCGTTATCGCTCCCCTTGGCCTCGCCCTCGTCGTCCGAGCCCCGCTTCTTCTTGGGTGTGGTGTCCTCCTTCGCCTCGGCGTCGGCCGCGCTCTTCTTCGGTGAAGCTTCCTTGTCCAGGACCACGTAGCAGACCTCGCCCTCGACCCGCGCGATCTTGCCCTGCTTGCCACTGGGCGTCTTCACACTCGTACCGACGTGCTGCTCCAGGTCCACCTCCTCCTTTTCACTCTCAACCTCGCTCTCTTCCTCACTTTCATCACACCCGCACACGAGGTCCTCGTACACTATAGCACACACGGGGCACGTGTCCCGCGTGTCCAGGAGCTCCTCTAAAGTTTGTTGGGCCCCGCACTTGTCGCAGGTCTCCACATCTCTAACAGGACCCAACAACTCGCGCTCGCGCGCCATCTTGCACGCACCTTGGGTCTTGTACGCGATCGCGCACTCCGGACATCTATCTCGTTTATTAAGAATTTCATCGTACTTCTGAACCGCGCCGCACGAGGGACACATATTCTTATCAATCACGGCCGCATAGTCCTTCTCGCCGGCCGCGTGTTCTTTTTGATGCCGCACTTTCCGGCCCCAGGCGTCCTGCCGTTGAATAAAATTGTTCTCCACAGGCTCCTCAGGATCCTCGGTCTTTTCCTCGCCCAGGGGGTCGCCTTTGCCTAGCTTCGGCCGGAACGTGCAATTTAATGCATCATCTCGATTCCCGTACTTGAAAATGCGCTTGTCTCGCTCGTTGGTCACGTCCTTGACCGTCCGCCCGTACCGGTCCGTCGGCGGTCCACTGGTCCTGGACAGGCGGTGCGCGGAGGTCTGGCTCATCTTCGGGCCGAGTCTTTTGGGTTTGGCGCTAAAGTCCACGCTCCGCGCGAGTAAGACGCGCTGCTGGCGCGAAATGGTCTGGCCACGCTTGTCTCTCCTCAAGCTCCGCTCCGCTAATAACGCGACCTCCGGTCTAACACCCTTGCAAGGCTCCCACGGTAACGCCGCTTGTAATGATGGTGAAGCCTGGGTTGTTAAACCGGACCAGCTCCGCGGCTCCACCTTCGAGGGCAGCCGGCGCCGCTCGTCTTCATCAGAATCGAAGGCCCGGGCCTTCCCCCCCAGGTCCTTGACGGCCATAGCGAGCTTCGCCCCGTCGACCGCGTGGGCGGCCTCCTTGACGCGTTCCGGCGCCTTGTTTCGCTCTCTTTCTGCCGCTTTCCGCACCTCTCCTTGAGCTTCCAACTGCTTCAGGTCCTCCAACTCGTCGGCGGCCCTCCGCATGCCCCGGGATGCCTCCAACTTGACAGACGACTCCAGCTCCTTCGCGGCGGACTTCAGCGCGGAGGCGGCGCCCTTGGCGTCCGCCTTTTCTTTGTCCTCGACCTCGGACGCGGCCCGCTTCAGCTTCTGCGTCGACAGTTGGGACTCCTCCGTGTCCTGGCGCCGGAGCGTCGGCGTCTTCGGTGCTACTAGCCTCACAAGCTCCGCGACGACGTGGGACTCCCTATCCCCGTCCGCGTAGGCCACGTTGTACGTGCCGTCGCCGTTCACGGCCTCGACCTTTCCTGGAAACCACTCGCCGTCGCCGCCGTACCGCGCTTCGATCGACGCGCCTTGGACCAACTTCACAACCTTGGCCGGCGTGCGGCCGCCGGGGAAGGTGTCCCCCGAGACGCTAAAGTCCAACGAGCCGTCCATGCTTCTGGTGTTAATGTGGTGTCTACTGCTGCTGGCTAACTGTCTCCCTGCTGCTGCGTTTCTGCTGCTGCTTTCGCGGGGGAGCGATGCGTTATGGTCCGTGGCAGCTACACGACGCGACCCGAAGCTGCCCGGGCGCCGTTTTGCGCGGTGCTCGACGCAACGGTTGGCAGCACTGCCACTGCCGAGTCTGAAATCCTACTAGCTGATGCGAATCTAGTGTGCGAGCACCAATCGATTGATGGCATGTGTTGTAGTGTCCTACGCCACCTCGACGCCACCGGTACGTGGCGCTTTCGTTACTATCACACAGGTGTATTACGAAAAGAGGACGGGCGACTCACGTCAGGTCCGGCAGCTCGTCCTCGTCGGCCTCCGTGAGCCCGGGGGCCGGCGGCGGTACGGCCGGCGCGACACGAATCGGCCGCGGCAGCGCCTTGACGACCTGCGCCACCGCGTGGTCCAGGGACTGCAGCGCCGGCGACGCCACGGCCGCGTCGAAGGCCTCGTCGTCCGGCACCTTGAAACACTGCAATAGGTCCTCGGCGGCCTGGGCCTGCTGCGACTGCGCGTAGCCGTCCCGACCCAGGGTGTCGAGGAAGGCCGCGTCGGCCCGCTGGACGTCCGAGCCGTCCGCCAGCGCCAGGATCGTCAGGGACGCGAGGCACCGGTACAAGGGCGCGCCGTCGGCCATGCGCGCGGCGTCCAGCGCCTTGAGGAGCGAGTCGGACGCTTTGAGCGCTTCTCTATAGTTTCCACGCGACGCGTGCCACGCCACCACGTCCTGGAGGACCTGGGGCGCGTGCGGCGAGCCGATCGCCGCTTCCGCCAGATCCATTGTCTTGGCGACCAGCGGCCGCGCCGCGTCTACACTCAATGTAGAAGCGAGCTTCAGAGCGACTTCCGCACCTCTTAAAGGTTCGCCGGCCATCGCCCAGGTCTCGGCGGACTCCTCGCCTAATTTGGCTTTAGCGGCGTCCGTCGCCGAGAGCGGCGCCGCCTTTTCCAGACACCGCGCGGCCGTGTGAATAGCGCCCGAGTCGGCATGGCACCGCGCCGCCTTCTGGTACGCGTCGATGGCTCTTGATTTCTCACTTGCAGCCGCATAGGCGTCGGCGGCCTTCCCATATTCGGACGACGCGAGGAGCGGGTTGGGTTGCGCGGCGAATAATGCCGAAAAGCCGGTTTTCTTTGGCGGCATCAGGGCCTCGGCCGCTTTATAGAAGGCGTCGCCTTTCACCTTGAGCTGTGCCTGGCGCTCGCGCTGGCGCTTCGACGCGGCGGCGGACTGGCCTCCCAGCGTGTAGCTCTTCTTTTGCGGCTTTGCTGCGGGTGCGGCGCCGTCTTTGGCGGTGCCGAAGAGGGCGTTCCTATTGTCCGCGTAGCTGGACATTTTTTTGCTGCTGGTCTGCGGGGCAAAGCTGGGTCACGGGAGGTGGCTGCGACGAGCCTGGAGGCTGGAGGATGTCTGAGACGTGTGTCAGCGAACTGGTGGCTGCGACACAGCACCACTGCGGACGACTACTGCTCTCGAGTCTCGGCTTAAACCGCGAAACCCGTCCCGGTTGATTAACCCGAACCTGATCATATCGCTATGATACACACTCTAGATACACACATTTACCACGCCGCGCCCCGGCTCCCCGTCCACTGGTTCCCCTCGTTCTCGTCCCAGTCCGTGTCCAGCCCGAGGGACTTGAGGCGCCGCTCCTGGTAGTACTCCTTCGCGGGCAGCGCCAGGACCTCGGCGTCGGCCCAGCGCTGCGTCGCCTCGAGGGCGTCGAGCTCGGCGCGCCGGAGCTGCTCGTACTCGGGCCGGCCGCTGACGGGCGCCAGGAGCCCGTCGCGCGCGGCCGCCGCCTCCGCGACGATCGCCCCCACCACACTGGCCTCGTTCTCCCGCGAGAGCGGCGCGCCGAGGTGGTTCCAGACCTCGTTCGCGAAGATGGGCTCCAGCAAAAAACCGTCGGGCCCCGTCATCAGCGACAAGCGCAGGAACCTCAAGACCTCGGGGTCCGGCTCGCCGCCTAAACACGCCTCCACGAAGCCGTCGTCCACCTCGTCGCCGTCGATGGCCCCGTTCAGGTAGAGGAGGTTGAGCTTGTCGTCCAGGAAGCGGTCATTTGCATCGAGCTCGAACCTTAACTCCGCGGTCGCGGCGAAGCGCCGCGCTGCGCCCGTGCGCGGCAGGAACCCGTACCGCTCCAGGTACGCCGCGGCCGGTAACGCGCCGTACGACGCCACGAGCTTTTCACCTTTCCGCCTCTCCTCCGGGGCTATAAACCGCACGGTCTTGCGGCCCGGTAACTGAATGCCGCCTGGGCCCCGGGGCCCCAGCTCACATAGTAGATCCTCTTCAAACGGATCCAGCAAATCGTCGTGGTCTATGAGATCAAACCCCGGGGCAAAACAGAGCCCCACATCGGGCACTTCTACCGCTCGACTGACGACCCACCCGAGCGCGAGCAGGAACTCTTGTTCCTCTATTGCGACACCGTTCTCGGCAAGCCACGCGAAGTCATCGCGCGCGTTCTCCCGGAACGCGCCCAGGTCGCGCGCCGAGCAACTGGGCGGGTCTTCCGAATCGAGGAACGGCAGCCACAGGTCCCGCGGCAAGGACGCGACCCACGCGGGCGGGCCGTCCCTGAGCAGGCACACCGCGAGTTTGGACGCGTCGCCGCACCACGGCTCCCACGCCTCGTCTGCATTCGCCTCGGCGTCGACGAGCCACTGGCTCGATAGGGCTGTGTCTGTCGTGACGCACGCGTCGAGCGGTACCTCTAGTACACAATCGCCCCGTCTAATGTTCTTCGTTAGGCCGAGGTGGAGCTGGCCGCCGTCCTCGACGACTTGGGCGGAGCTCGTCGTGGCGACGCCGTCGAGGAACTGCTGGAGGGCCTGGACCGGCCGCGTGGCTGCTGTGGTCGTGAGCGCGGTCGAACGACTTAAGAGCGCCAACCACACAACTGGCCTCATCCTTTGAGGGCTCCTCGGCATCTTTTCCAGCCGCTGCGTCCAGCACACCGGTCAACAGGTCATAGATTGTCTCATCAAATTCGGAAAAACCCGTGCATTATACCCGCGCGAAGACACGCCATCGCGCGACACAATCCACATCGCCTCCGTGGCATATATATACAGGGCAGATAGATAGCAAAACAACAACATAGTTAACTCAAGGGAAATCCACCGGCCGCCACCCGCCGGTCGCGTGCCGCGCCTCGACGGCCTCAAGTTCGTCCAACGAGCCGCGCGTGACGTCGAACGAGGCCCCGAGCGCCCCCTCCAGACCTTGAGCAAGCCGCCGGGCGCCCGCGCCGCTCTCCGAGCCACTCAACGCCCCGATCTTCGCCAGGAAGTCGTGATGGGCGCGGTCGCCCCGGTACGCCGGGCGCTTCTCCGGCAGTTTCAAATACTTCATGTCCTCGGGGCAGAAGTCCCAGAGGAAGCTCGTGTGGTGGATGAACTTGTCTTTTACGATGGACTGGGCGTTGCCGCCCACCTTCTTGTCGCCGACGACGTAGTCGTGGTCGCGCAGCGCGAAGGTGTCCGCGTCAAGAATGTCCGCAAAGGCTTGCTTGTAAATAGCCTCCGTCCAGCGCATGATCTCGCGCGGGAAGGGCTCTGTGACGCCGCTCTTTTTTTCCACGATTAAAGAGGAGACGACCGTGCCGCCGTTCACGACGACGGTGCCGCCGCCCGTGAAGCGCCGGATGACTTTGGCCGGCCTCTCCCTAAGTCGCTCGGCGTCCAGCAGTTTCGCCGGCTTGCCGCCCAGGCCGACCACGACCGTCGGGTCGTTTGGAGGCAGCGCCGTCACCAAGCACCAGTTGCCGGGCTCGTGCCTTACCAAAGCTTCCTCGAGCCGCAGCATGCGTGCGATGGGCCAGCGCGGCAGCTCGACGAGGCGCAGGGCGGCGCGGGACGCCATGGGTGGCACGCGGCGGCAGTGAGAGGTGCAGCAGAGATGTGTGCAATTCTGCGCGGCGACAAGCAGCGAACTACTTTTTGTTGCAATGTATGCGAACTCTCTCAGAGCGGCAGGCTCAGGCGACGATCAGAGTCAGGAAGTGTCCGGAAGTGGCAGCAAAACCCGCGTGCTAGTAAGACCCGCACGTTAGCGCAAAATTGACGATGTCGCGGACGCCATTTACGTGCGCTTCTAACACCGACGATAGGAACGAAGCAGGCATTGCCAATATGATGCTCCATACGCGGGCAGCCATGACGATGAGTGGGGCTGCCAATAGCTAAACCAACTACCATGGGCCACCGGTGGCGACGCGAGGCATGACGCGGATGACGCGCGACGACATGGCGCCGCCGCCGCACCCGCCGCCGGAGGTTGTCGACGCGGTGGACCTCGAGGACGCAATGCCAACGGCCGCGATCGACGTCGACGAGCTGGACCGCCTCACGGTCGCGCTCGATGCGCCGCGGTCGCCGCGCGAGCGGCCCTTCGACGCCACAAGTGAAGAAACGAAGGAGCTCGCCGAGCCGGCGAGCTGGGCGCCCTGCCCCGTGGAGCAGCGCAAGTGGTCGCACTCGATCACTGTTTTAAACCCCTCGGACCTGCGGTACGGCCACGAGCCGGGCGGCCGGGCGCGGAAAGGGCGACGGTCGCGGCGGCGGTGCGGTGTGGGCGTTGGACTCGTTTTTGCGGCGCTGTGCGGCGCCGCGGGGTGGTACTTCTTCTTGCGCCCCACGCGGGATAATAATAAGAGTCGGACGCCGGCGCCATCCGTCGCGCCGCCGCTGCCGACGCGCGGGCCGTCATCGCCGCCCTCGCTCGCACCCTCGCGGCCGCCTTCCGCCGCACCGACGCCGGCGCCCGGCTCACCGACAACGACACCGATCGCGCGGCCGTCGTCGATGCCTTCCGCAGAACCGTCCCGACCGCCGTCCACATTTCCAACAATTACACAAGCGCCAATTTTAACTTACGCGCCCACGACCTACGTCTCGAGCAGCCGCTGGGACCTGCGGACCATCGATGCGTCGCTGCGCGGCGCCGACGGCTCGTTTTTACAAGATGTGAACGGCGACGGGTTCGTCGATTTGGCGACGCCCTGGGAGGAGTCCGGCATCGTCGCGGCGTACCTAAATCTCGGTTCAAGTGGAGCGTGGACGCGAGTGATCGTGGCGAACCTCACAGGACGAAGTGATCTCCTAGGGAAGGACGGCCTGGAGGACGCGATATTTGTTGATTTAGACGGCGACGGTGTGTTAGATATCGTGAGCTGCGCCGAGGCGGGGACGTACATGGATGGACGAGAAGGTAGTTGGGGCGCGGGCTTCGTTCGCTTGCACTTCGCGCCCCCGGGCTGGAGTACAGGGGCGTGGACCACGGTGGAACTATTGGGCGGCGTGGCCAAGTGGATGGCCGCCGCGGCGGCGGACGTAGATAACGACGGCCGCGTCGATCTGTTCGTCGGCTCGAAGGAGTCGCCCGTGGCCGTGGCCGTGTTACGCCAGGGCAACACGATCAACGATTGGACCTACGCGCCGATCTCGTCCTCCATTCCAGAGAGGTGGGTCATGTCCTTGGTGGCGCACGACGTCAATGGAGATGGTTTAATCGATGTGGTAGTCAGCTTCCGGGGCACCAAAAGTGGCCCCGGGGTGTTCTGGCTGGAGAACCCGGGACACCTGTCAAGTGACTGGCCCCACCACCGCATGCTTGAGGACGCCGGTCACCGGGTCATGATGCTCGATTTGGTCGACCTCTACGCCACGGGCGTCTTAGACGTCGTGGTTGCCGAGGAGCGCACCGGCGCGATTTTGTTAGAAGCACCTGACGACCCCCGGGCCGCGTGGGTGGCTACGCACCTTCGCATTGACGAGTCGGGCGTACAAATCGGCGCCACCGTGAAATCCGTCACGGCGGGCGACTTGGACGGCGACGGCGCGCCCGAACTGGTTCTTTCAACCGAGGACGCCCTGGACGACCGCCTCGGCGTCTTCTATCTAAAGCGGGAGCCGGGCGCGCGCTGGACAACCGCGGTCGCGCCGGTGGACGTCGCGGGCCGCCCGGGCTCCAAGTTCGACCTCGTGCGCGTGGCGGACGTGGACGGCGACGGCGCGGTTGACATCGTCACCTCCGAGGAGGACTCGGGATTAGGCGTCGTGTGGTACCGGAACCCTGGAAATTGGTAATTTATTTGTTAAGTTTAGTTCACATTACACACAGAGCCACGTCGGTGGCGTTCACGACCGTGGCAGATGGCTCCTATGCCACCGCCACGCCACCGACGCGCCCCTAGCGCCCGCTCACGAGCCGCACGGCCCGCGCCATATCAGAAGGAGGCGGGGCGACGACGTTTATGCGCTCACCCGTGGCCGGGTGGTCGAAGCCCAGGCGCCACGCGTGTAATAGCGGCCGTTTTGCATGAAACGGCGCATTCACACATATCCGGTTCGCGTTGTCGTCCCCGTAGACCGGGTCGCCCAATACGTGACATCCAATGTGCGCAAGGTGGACCCGGATCTGGTGCGTGCGGCCCGTCTCGATGGCCACCTGGACGACACATTTTCTACCGTCCGTGGCGAGCACGCGCACGCGGCTCACGGCCCTTCTCCCGTTTTCCGTCACGGCCATGCGCTCCCGGTGGATCGCGTGGCGCCCGATCGGGGCGTCTATTACTAATTCTTCACCGTCGAATTCGGGCGGCGGCTTCGCAACGACGGCCAAATAAACCTTGGCGACGGTCCGGTCCGCGAACTGGGCTTGCAGGGACCGTCGACTGACCGAGTCCCGCGCAACCACGATGCACCCGCTCGTGAAGCGGTCCAGCCGGTGCACGACGCCCGGCCAGCCGTCCAATATCCCGTCCTCGTCTCGCACGCAGTAGCCCGCCACCGCGTTGGCTAGCGTGCCCGTCCGATGGCCGGGCGCGGGGTGCGTGACCATGCCCGAGGCCTTATTGACCACCAGGACCTCCTTGTCTTCGTAGAGGAGGTCTATTTCTAGATCCTCGGCGACGCACGTCTGGTCCTCCTTCGCGAACGCGAGGGAGGGCAGCTCTATTAGTATAGAGTCGTGCTCGGCGACGGTCTTGGCCTTCTTTGTGCACACCTTGTCGTTCACTTTGACGGCGCCCCGCTTGACGTGCTCGCCCCACTCGCTGCGCGAGCAGACGTCGGGGAAGGCGGCGGCGACGACGGCGTCGAGGCGGCCGCCTTTTGGGGCGGTGTGCTCGAGCGTTGTGGTGTCTTCATTGCTTGCAGCGACGAGCTCTTCGCCTTCACTGGTGCTGCGTGGAGGCGGCGGTCGTCGTGGCTGGTGAAGCGCATGGTTGCAGCAGCGCAAGGGACTCAGCGAAGAGATGAATGCGTCCACCCGGAGGACTGCTAGAAGGAGGAGCGTGGAGTGCATCGATGCGCAGGCGTGCTGAGGGATTGAGCTGCGTCTCTTGCTGTGTTTGTTGCGCACGCAACGCTGTAGTATTGATCTGTTTTGCTACAGCATGCTCAAAGTTACTCGAGCTTGCGGGTTTTATTGACGGGTTTTCCAAAGGGCGTACCTATGCTTTGCGTGTCGATTCCGCGCTACTTGTGCGCTTATCAGTCTCGTAGGAACGCGTGATCATAGTTTACGGCTCGGTCAAATCACGCTCGACGCTTGCAGGAAGTCTGTCGAAGACTCGAAGCCAAATCAGGCTTTAATCAGCTGCTGCAGATAGCCATGGACCGCCTTGGTACGGTGACTGCTCTCGCGATAGGCGCTACGGCCGGGTGGCTCTTCTACAGGCGGCGCTACTTGGATCCTCAATACCACATTTGCGCGTGGAAGCTCAAGAACACGGCTGACGTGGAAGCTATTCGGGTTGAGCTCGCGACCTGGAAATACCGCATCCCGGGCATTCTAGACCTGGTCTTCGACGACATCCATCAATACGAACCCACGCCCGGTTTGCTCGCAGCCTATGCAGGCGTCAATGCGCACGAGATGCTCGGATACACCCACTTCTTGATCGTCACGTTCGATAGCGTCCGCTCGCGACTGCGTTACAGCGACCATCCGGTTCACCTGGAATTCTCCAAGCTCATGATGCCCAGCCTCGTCGAGGACTCAGAAAGCGTCATTTCGTTCGATTCGACGCCGCGCGGGGTTTGACGAGTTGTCGAGCTAGTGTTCGGGCACCCAGGTGCCGCGCGGGGTTTGAACCCGCCGGAGCTCTAACGCCATTACCGCGCCAATCTACGTAGTACATAATAACAACAACATGCATTAACACAAAACAATCACGCGGTCTCGTCGCTCGCCGCACACAGCCCCTCGAACCAGCCCACGAACTCCCGGAACGACACGCGCCCGTCCCCGTCCGCGTCCATCGCCGCCAGGGTCGCCTCCGGCTCGCCGAGGTCTTACCCGGCCTCGACCAGCCCATCGTACAGCCCGGCGAAGCCGGCCGCGTCCAGGACGCCCGCGCGCCGCGCGTCGTAGTTCAGGTAAAAGTCGACCATCGCGTACGACGCCGCGGCCAGCGGCGGCGGCGTGGCCCGGCCCCGCCGCCGCCACCACGCCAGGCACTCCCCGCGCGACACCCGCCCGTCGCCGTCCCGCGGCGGTAGGTCCGCGAACGCGTCCGGCTCCATCGCGGGGAAGCACTCCAGCGCGTAAGCTAACGATTCAAAATCGTCCTTGTCCAAGGACGACCCATCGCCGGCGATGTGTGCGAAGTGCGTCTCAAAAGACGACGGCGCGTCCTGCGCCGGCGGCCGCGTCGGTGTGGCCGGCTCCGCGTCCTCGGAAAAAATCGCGTGGAATCGCTCCACGAGGCCCTAGCACGCCGCGTTGTGCGCGTCCATGTTCAATAATTCGTCGGTGCCCCGGAAGAGCGTCGGCCCGAAGCACACCCCCAGGTTCCCGGGCGTCATCTTGTTCTCGGCGCACCCGTCGGCGACGCGCCGCAGGTGCGCGAAGAGGTGCTCTACTGTAGCCTGGGCGTGGGGCGGGAGGAGTCGCACAGCGTCGCGCAGCTTTTCCACACCCTGGCCTTCCTTTAAAACGGCGTAGGCCCGCGACGAGCACCGGAGCAGCGCAGGCTCGAGCTCCTTCAGGTAGAGCTTGAGCGCCGACAAGACCACCGCCGGGTCCGCCCGTTCTAACACGTGTACCGCGTTGGCGTGCGTCCGTGCGCCGTTCAGCACCTCCCGGACGGCGTCCACCGCCAGCCCGTCGCCGGGCACCCGGTACAGACCGCGCTGCTTCGGCGCCGGCAGCGTGTCCA
>Ga0115000_10002394_pt1 | contig 16221 bp, 19 predicted proteins | sample ArcticOcean_MG_C_6_FD_89690 | JGI IMG/M metagenome (GOLD analysis project Ga0115000, IMG submission 89690) | Marine microbial communities from western Arctic Ocean - ArcticOcean_MG_CB8_128 | ecosystem: Environmental > Aquatic > Marine > Oceanic | place: Arctic Ocean: Canada Basin | collected...
CGGACCTATTAGAATTCCTAACTTATTTTGGGCAGAATTGTGAGTAGGGGGTAGATTAAATCGGTGATTTACCAAGATTCATTTTATCCAACCCCCCATTAAAATAGTTCGGCCTTTGTCCTGTTAGCTCTACTAAAGTTATCTTTAAAAATAACGTTTTGGCTAAACTGGGTTTCAATGCAGTTTAGGTTTTGTTGTAAACTGTTTTGGCATATTACAAGATGGTTCTTCCGGTTTGGAATATCACCTTCAGTTAACAGTGATAGTCTCTTTTATCAAACTAATAGGGCTGCCAGCCGTAGCTGAGTTAGACTCGACCCCAAAACCGCAAATTTCTCCGTTTGATGTGACAGTCCCATCTTGGTGAAGCTCGATGAATTTCTCACTTTCGACAGGTTCAAATATTCCGCTACCATCCCCGGGATCTAGTAAAACTTCAATCAAGTAATATTTATCTGTGGCTTCGTCTTCGATGCAATTATAGCATGAAGTAAGGATGCTTACAGCTGCAATAAAGAAAAGTAATTTTTTACTCGCGAATATTTTTTCTTGAAAAATTGATAGACCAAATATATCGGATTTCGCCACACAAAAAACCCTCACACAATAATCGAGATTATGTTGAGGTTAATTAGGATACCGTACCATATTGAAACCATGAAACCTATTTATTCAACCATGACGCTCTTCGTCTCTCTGTTATTATTTACGCAATGTACTTCTCAAGATGAAGCCGCTCCTGATACGACTACAATAGTTGTTGAACTTTCTCAAAGCATGATTCTTGCAAATGCAGCTGAAGCTCTTAATCATATTTGTATTTACACTTCTAAGTATCAACAAATCGAATATCCTTGTGGAGATATATCCTCTACGGAAGGAGTTTGTACAGATGTAGTGATTCGCGCTTTTAAAGGTCTTGATAGATGTCTGCAACAGGAAATCCATGAGTTTAGAAAAAAGAAAGGTTTATCTACAGATAGTAATATTGATCACAGGCGAGTTCCTAATCAGGGAGAGTATTTCGAAAGCCTAGGCATGATGATAGATAAGGATTCGGAAATATTACCGGGTGATATAATTTGGTGGAAGCTTCCTGGGAATGACATGAATCATGTAGGGGTAGTGGTAGCTGATGGAAACGTGATGCATAACATTGGACATGGGCAGTGGGCTGATGCCACACCGTATGACTATCCCATTCATAGAATTTACAGGCTAGTAGAGTAGTAGAAATTTATGTTTTATTTGTGACTTGGCATTTTTTAATATAAATTGTAGCCTCGGAGTAAGCTGAAAATCCATAAAAAGAGTAAGTAACTTAATATATTATTACATGTCTGATCAAAAAGAAGTGCAATCGAAAATGATGATGGCCATTGTTTGTTGGTTTTTGGGGTTTTTTGGAGTTCACCGACTCATGATGGGTCATAAAAACTGGTGGCTGATGCCCCTTACTGGCGGTGGATGTTATATCTGGATTTTGGTAGATTTATATAACATCCTAACCGGAGGTCTTAAGATGGAAGATGGCAGAGATCTTTCTTAAAATCGATTTACGATATTAATTAAAGCAGGGCATTCATGTGAATGTCCTGTTTTTTTTTTAACAAACCACACATGAATAATCCTATACCAGAGTTTAGAGTCAACCCCATTATGGTGCTATTATTAAGCGTTATCACTTGTGGACTGTACTTGATTTATTGGAACATTAAAGTGGCCGAAGTACTTAACGAAGTAGCAGAGAAGGAAGTGATTTCCTTTCCGATAGCCATCTTTTCGGGTTGTTGTATGCCAGTAAATCTTTATTTCTATTATCTAGCCGGGAAAGAATGTCTACCAAAGGTTTATGAACGCATAAGAGAAAAAAATAAAGATCAATCCGTACTACTTCTCGTCTTAGGTTTCTTATTCCCAATGGTTGCAGCCATGATAGTGCAAGGCGATATCAATAAACTGTACGATTAACCTCTTATAGAATTAGCTATATGAGAGAGGTAAACGTGAGACGAAATATCTATGGAATTGCGGGATCAATAACGATTTTGGTAGTTCCTTTTTTTATTACACTTACTAGTGGTTTAGAAGGAATCGAAGCTAAACAATCCCTGTGTCCCATTAAAATGGCGACAGGGATGCCATGTCCAGGATGTGGTGTAACGAAGTCTATTATGTTTCTGTACGAAGGTGATTTCTGGGCTAGCTTGGGCTTTCATTTGTTTGGGCCACTAGTAGTTGTGGCTGCCATTATAGCTATCGTTGTTTTATCTCTTGAGATTTATACGAAAAATACATACCTAAATAATATCTTGTATAATAAAAGACTCACTTATGTATTAGCAACTATTCTAACAGTATATCACTTGTCGAGGTTGATTGTCTTAATATCTGAAAACGACTTCGAATCGATTTTACAGCAATCTATTTGGGCTTAGAACAGCTTAAACGTTTTTACTTGCTGATCTTTAGTCACCTGAAGTAAACTAACTCCGGATCTCTTCGAGATAATTACCTCATTGTAGGCATCACCTTGTTCAAGTATCCTTCCGTTAAGATCGTATACCACGAAAGTCACACCTCCCTCAATTCCATTCACTACCCAGCTCTCACTCAGAGTAAGTAAGTTCCATTGTAGCGATTCAATCGATTCAATCTTCGAAGTTCCAGAAATAGTTCCTCTCATGTACTTCACAACACCTTCGCTAGTATTTCTAAACGTAAGGTGTACAAACTCGCCGTCGAAAACCACAGATGGGTTCCGGTTGTGTCCGCTTAAGATTTCCAGATTATCTGTTACATCTACGATTGAGTTGGCCATAGCCTGAGGCCCCGCGTCAGATAGTGCGACCATGATGTCGTAGCCGCTTGATGAACGTTCCCAAGCAGTAATTACCCATTCGCCATTTGAAGTTACTGAGGGCCTGTTTTCTGTGCTAGAGCTTTCGGGGTCTAGCTGTTGAGCATCCATAAGCTCTAGAGTTTCTAAGTTGATTTGAGACCAAAATATCCTACTACCATTCGCCCCAGACATATACGTCGCTATCATTGTGCCGTCATCCATAAAGGTTGAAGAGGCACCCGTGGCTGGACAGCTATTTATGTACCAATTCGTAGGGTCGATATCTAACGCGTCTGACCAATTCGTTCCGTCTTGTGAAACAGCAAGCCAGATGTCTCGAGTGTTAGAATTGTTATTTCTGATGAGGTTGTAGTAGATGCCATTGTGTGCAGACGTTCTAGCAGGGCAGCACTCGCATACTACTTCACCATCTAATGCCCATCCACCGTCAACGGGAGGCAGAAATGAGTCTGTAGCCTCGTCATATAGTTGTATACCCTGTAGTGTGTGTTTCATTCCCCACTTCAAACCCACGAATGGGAATCCATAACTATCAAAGGAAATAGACTCTACAAGTGTATAGTCCGAGGCCTCAGGGTTTAGAACATAGGGATCGCCCCAGGTAAGTCCTCCGTCAGCAGACATCACAACACGAGAGCCTGTCTCCCAGTCTCCGTTAATTTGGTAACTCACAGCTATCTTTTCACCATCAACGGCCATAATAGGTCCCTCCGCCTCACTCAGGTATATGCTAGTCTCGGGCGTAATCTGAATGGGCTCACCGAACTCTCCCCCCGACATGATCGACAAATACAGTCCTGGAGCTCCATTGCTGGCTCCATGTAAAACCATCGGCTCTCCAGCAGAGTTAAGGGCTATGCTGTTTTTTTTATCTCCATATTCTTCGCTACTAACTGAGATAGGATCAGTCCAGGTTATGGTAGGTTGAGCGGCTACGGAAAATGTAGAAATTAACAGAGCTAGGAGTATGATTCTATTCATGCGGCACAATTTACTCGTGAATTAGATGTAAATTTCCTTTATGGATACATTTATCGACTTTTTCCACAACTTACACCCCTTGCAAAAACTGGTTTGGATATTTATATGCCTATCCATTGCATTTTTATTTGAATCTATCAGGCCACTTTTTACAAATGGGTTTAGGTCGTGGGCCCACACGAGAACTAATCTGATTTTCCTCTCGACATTAGTTCTTATTAATGTTATCGTAGGTATCATCACGGTGACGCTTTTCGATTTGATGGGTGAAAATAATTGGGGGCTTTTGGAAATGGTAGCATGGCCGCCTTGGCTAGAATTACTAGCTACTATTGTGGTTTTTGATTTCATAGCCCAGTACTGCGCTCACTATATGGTACACAATTTCAAGCCTCTGTGGCGTATTCATCTCGTTCATCACAGCGATACGAAGGTTGACGCGACAACTGGAACCAGGTTGCATCCTTTAGACTTTATTACAAGAGAAGCCTTTGCAATATTAGCGGTATTTATAATGGGTGCTCCTCTTGGTTTCTATGTGCTATATAGGATAATTACTATCGCGTATACGTACTTTAATCATGCCAATTTGAAACTGCCACTAAAAGTAGATAAGGCTATAAGTTGGGTATTTATTTCGCCTAACACCCACAAGTTCCACCATCATTTTGAAGAGCCATGGACGAATAAGAATTATGGGAATATTTTTTCTATTTGGGATAGAATATTCGGCACCTTTGCATACGGAGACATCAATGATGTGGTGTATGGATTAGATGTAACTGACGATACTAAATCGGATGATTTGGGATACCAAATGATGCTACCTATCAAAAACAACGGAAAAGTAAAAATTAAAAACACATGAGATTACTCGGGACGAAGGTTTGCAAGAAGAACGATTTAGGAGTCCATAATAATTTATTTGGCGGGACGATGTTGACGTGGGTAGATGAGTCCGCAGTTGCATTTGTCAACGAGGTGTGCCATTCTCCTAACATGGTCACTTTGAAGATGGAAGAGGTGTTGTTTAAGTCTCCTGTTAAAGAAAATAATCTCATAAAGATTTACGGAAAGATTGAAAAAATAGGAGGGAAGAGCATTACCGTTTCCGTGGATGCACGCAAGTTTAATGTTTATAGCCACGAAGAGACTGTGGTATGTACAACGAGGTTAATCTTTGTCAGATTAGACGACGACGGACGTTCTATTCCTATTGCGCAACACGTCAGAGATAAGCATCCCGACAAACTTTAGCATCCTGTCACAAAGGCAATTAAAAACTGCATCAAGTCTTCTACTGTGACAATATCGTTATCGTCCATATCAGTTTCACAACCAGAGCTGCACCCGAACTCAGAGATTAGAATAAGCAGATCAGCTACAGTTACATCTCCATCACCATTGAAATCCCCAGGACATCCTGCCACAGACACAATTGTAGGTTGCAGGATAAATAATCCCTCTTCAATATGGCTTACCGCTACAACTCCTGAAGGAAAAAACGGATAGTTAGACCAGGTTCCGTTAAATTGAGGAGAATCACTTTGTGGATACACATCGAAGTATGCCACTTCAGTTAAAACACCAGAAGCAACACCCTCGAGTGAAGTGATTCTAAGTCCTGCTCTGTAATTGGAGTGGTAACAATAATCTCCTACGACATATAGGTTGTGATCTATTGCGGCGGTTTCAGCGACGAAAGTTCCAAGAAGAAATGGATTCGCTAAATCTTGAACATCCCAAATAAAAGTCGTGGTATTAATACCAGTGTAGTATTCGTCTAACTCATCGCCTACTAGAAAGTATTTATGATCTTCTGTTAGCCAGCCTTGGTGTGTGTATTGAGAGTTGTCGTACGATGAGGAGCTGATGGCGTAAGCGTCAGTAGGGTCACTTACATCAACGATAGTCACGGTGTTTTCGTTACATGCGAAAGCAATTTCTTTTCCTGCGAAATTCGAGTCCGGACCGATGTAGTTTACTACTTGAGCATCGTGGGTGTACCCATCATTTGAGAAATCTCCTATTAGGGAAGGGTTTAGCGGATCGCTGATATCGATAATGTGTAGGCCACCACTTGAAGTGTTTGTTCCTACTGCATATGCCCGTTCTGTGGCCTCATTGATTACAAGGTTATGACATTTACTGAACCCGTCGTAGTGAGCGGTTTCTGAGAATGTAACGGGGGGTGATATTACTGAGGCTAGTTGTGTGAGGTCGAAAATCTGCATTCCGTGACCACTAGCTTCAGAAACGATAAACGCGTGGTTATTTGAAACTTTGATATCGCGCCAAGTTGAGTTAAAGCTTGCCGTGGGTAGGTCTCCTATGTAAATGGGGTTTGCTGGATCCGATATGTCTATAAAGGATGTACCTGACTTGCGACCCAGGATTATGTACTCTGTACCTGAAACAGGGTCCACCCACCCCCAAACATCATTCGTTCCTCCTCCACCTATCTCATCTATGGGCATAAATGCAAGGAGGTCTACGTTGTTACATGGGTACTCACCTGCCATGCCGTCGATGCAAGGGGTTTGGGCTTGTGCCTGAAAGCAAAGTAGAATAAAAACACAAAGCAGCAGATTTTTCATATTTGATATCTTTTTAGCACTCGGTGCCGAAGACAGCGAGAATGGCCAGGATGTCACTTACGCCTATGATCCCATCAGCATCTAAGTCGTGAGAGCAGTTCGCGGAACAACCAAATTCACCCAGGAGCATAAGTATATCGGTTACGGTTACGAATCCATCGTTATCTAAATCTGCTGTGCATCCCACGGGATTTGTGATGGCGTTTACGATTATCGTTTGGGTGGCGATAGTAGTGTTTCCACAATCGTCAAGAGCAGTGAAAGTGCGAATGATTTGGTATCCTTCAGGACAAGGTCCTCCGAGTTGCACTGAACTTGAAGTTATAGTAACAGCTGAACAATTATCTGTAGCTAAAGGCTCACCTAATCCAGATAGATCATCCCCACACTCTAAAACTAAATCCGAGGGTAGTTCAGTGAATATGGGTGCAAGGTTGTCTACAAGTTGGATAATTTGCATGAATGTACTTGTATTCCCTACTGCGTCTGTGACGACATAAATCCTAGCTATTTCAGAATCACAACCGGTATAGCCAGAGTCCGTGTAAGTGATATCTAATGGCGGGCTCTCATCTGTTGCTGTGATGAAAATATCAGAAGTGGGGTATTCCTCGCAGTCGAGAGTTACGGTAGTAGCACCTGTTATTGTGGGACTATCGGTGTCGACAGCAGCCTCTTCCCAAAACCAGGCGTCATACACAAGTCCTGGATAATCGACATATGGATTTCTATTTCCCTGCTGTGATTCTATCTTGTCGTTACGCGAAATCTCTACTGCGTCAGCGGGGTCATCGAGGTGCCATTGGTAAAGGGTTTCTGTTGACCCGATTTGGGAAATGGGACCCACAGAAGATGGATACATGGTATAGAAATAGAAAACCGCTCTAGCGATATTTCCCTTAAATTCTTCCTGAGGCTCCCATACATTTCCGGATCTCTCGCTCCATTCATCTGCATTTGAGGGCATATTACTTTGTGAGGTATATGTGTTATTCTCTACGCCGTACCATTGTGCTTGGCTGTCGCTGACTTCTCCATAAGGATAATTGCTCCTCGAGCTATTTGCATTTCCATGGCAGGGTTTCAGTATGTAGATATCGGATTTCATAGGTTCTGAAGAACCGAAGAAACTCTGGGGAACTATATGCTCAGCGTTGATAGGGTTAGGGTATGTTACATATCCGCCCTCTTGGGTGAATCCAGTGTATACGCATGAAATCATCCCCCCGAAGTTGTCGACGTAACCATACATTTGGCGTCTCGCTTCATTATACCCTAACTGGTCGTGGTACCCATCGTACCAGTTTGCTTTAAGCCAAACCCTCAACTCATCGAGCTGTATATCCGATGGAGGCGCGGTCTGGGCATTAGAATGGACACTAAATAATAATAAAAGCGCAATGCTTGTAACGGCGCTTGTAAGAATGTTTTTTAAACTCATTGAGAATTAATCAGAATGCTAATATCAGAACGAATTCCTAGACTTTAAGGTTGCATCAACTGTCTTTTCAACTTTTTCAATGGGAGTGTGGGTGTATTGAAGCTATAATGGCGAGTTAGAATTAATCTATCAGTCGATCAACATTTCTTTAAGAACTGCCTTTGCCCTTTTAATGTTCGACTTGCTAATAGAGTTAAACCCTTTGATTATCCGCCTTTTATCAATGGTTCTGATTTGGTCGAGTGCTATCATTCCTTTTTTATTCTTATGCTCTACATGAGTTCTTGAAGGATAGTTTTTTATTGTTGATGTTAGTGGAGCTACGATTACTGTATTCAAGTGACGATTCATTTCATCAGGGGAAATTATCAAGCAAGGTCTAGGCTTTTTTATTTCTGAACCTATTGTAGGGTTTAGATTAACTAGCACGATAGAGTATTGTAACTCTACCCCGGCTCTACATTCTCATCAATGAAAACAGACCATGATCAACCCCTAAGATGTAAGGTCCCGAAAAGCCCGTCGATGTTGTATCATCAGACAAAGCAAATCCCATCCAGCTACCCAAGTCGAAAAAGGCATTTAATCCCTCATCAGACGGAGATGTAGGGCTGTTTTTCAAGTCAATTATATTTGGAAAAGTAGCAATAGGTTTTTTACACGAAACAGCAGCAAAAAGGAGCAAAACGATAAATAAAAGGGATAATTTATTGAACATCACTTACAAATTTACTTGTTTTAACGAAGCGTGTTGATCTCTTCGATTTGATCCTTTGTGAGTTTGCCGTTTAACCACTCAGGACTAATATCGGCATTATACTTTTTATAGAAATTTACTGCAGGTGTATTCCAGTCTAATACCTGCCATACCATTCCATTAACTTTTAATTTGTGACATACTTTGATGGTTTCTTCAAATAATTTCGCTCCAATACCTTGCCCCCTATTTTCTTTCTTCACTACAAAATCTTCCAGATAAAGGAACTTACCCTTCCAAGTTGAATAACGAATGAAGTAAAATGATATTCCTATAACTTTATGATTTTTCTCAGCTACCAAGAACCAATACCACGGCCTTTCACCGAAACCATCATTTTCTAAATCTTCTAATGAAATCGTAACTTGGTCAAGGGCTTTTTCATATTCAGCTAATTCCTGAATAAGCTTTAATACAGCTGGCAAGTCAGTTTTTATTCCCTCTCTAATTTCGAATTTCATTAAGCTAAAATATAAAAATCCCATCAGACTTTTTAATGACTTTGCGTGGGTTATGAGCCACATCTTTTATGTTTGCATCAATGCTTGACGATAACCTGAAAATAGCCCTTAACAAGCGCAAAGCTGAGAATGCTTTTAGAAGTCTAACTCCTTCTGAAGTCAAGATTGATTTCTGCTCCAATGATTATTTGGGCTTTGCCAGAAAACAGCATACGATACAAGCTGCGACAGGATCTACAGGGAGCAGATTAATCAGTGGTCATCACCCTATTTACGAAGAAGTAGAAAAATATCTCGCTAGTTTTCACGGAATGGAAACAGCTCTGATTTTTAACTCTGGTTATGATGCTAATTTGAGTTTTTTCTCTTCAATTCCAAGAAAGGGAGATACTGTTATTTACGATCAATTGTGTCACGCCTCGATAAGAGATGGATTGAGATTAGGTGTTGCAAGAAACTTCTCATTTAATCACAATAATGTAGATGACTTGAAGAAAAAAATAGCACAGGCTAACGGGGATGTATTTGTCGTCGTTGAAAGTGTCTATTCTATGGACGGCGATATATCACCACTGCGTCAGATAGATGAAGTGTGTCGTGAACATGACGCGTATTTAGTAGTAGACGAGGCTCATGCTACGGGTGTTTTTGGGCCAAAAGGTGAAGGGCTTTGTCAAGACCAGAACGTTACCCCGTTTGCTAAAATTCACACCTTCGGAAAAGCATTAGGTTGTCACGGGGCAGCGATACTGGGTTCTCAGACGCTAAAAGATTACCTCATAAATTTCGCTAGACCCTTTATTTATACGACGGCATTACCTCCACACAGTATCACTGTAATTCAGGAGTCTTACAGATCACTGATAAATTGCTCGGAGATAAATGCACTCCACGAGAATATAGCATTCTTCAAGGCTAGTTTCCAGCACTCAAGTTTAATCCAAAGCGATTCTCCCATTCAATGCATAGTGTTGGGAGAAAATCTAAAGACCAAATCTTTAGCCCAGAAGCTTCAAAGCAACGGGATGGATGTTCGCCCCATTTTATCTCCAACTGTTTCTAAAGGCACGGAGCGTATTCGGATATGCTTGCATAGCTTTAATTCGCGTGATGAAATCTCGCTACTTTGCGATGAGCTAAAAATATTAATATGAGGATATTTGTTACAGGCATAGGAACTGAAGTAGGTAAAACCGTAATCGCCGCGATTTTAACAGAGGCCCTTCAAGCAGATTACTGGAAACCTGTACAAGCGGGAGAATTGGACTATAGCGACACTCATAAAGTTGAAGAACTTATTAGTAATTCTAAAAGTCATTTTCACGAAGAGACCTTTCGTTTAAATCACCCTATGTCACCTCATGCCGCAGCAGAAAGAGATGAAGTGGAAATTTGTTTAAGCGATTTTCAAATCCCCTCGACGGATAACCACCTCGTCATAGAAGGTGCAGGAGGATTGATGGTCCCCATAAATAAAAAGGACTGCATCATAGATCTCATTGAGCAGATCGAAGCGGAAGTTATTCTGGTGAGTCGTCACTATCTAGGTAGTATTAATCACACGCTATTAAGTATTGAAGCTCTTCAGAAAAGACACATCCCTATTAAAGGAATCATATTTAACGGAAGTGAAAATAAAGACACAGAGAGTATCATTCTTTCTATGAGTGGAGTTCGTCTCCTAGGTAGAATTACGGAAGAAGAGAGTATAGATAAAACCGTTATTTTAAAATACGCGCAGCAGTTTAAGGAAGCATTATGAGTATTTCAGAAAAAGATAAAAGATACATTTGGCATCCATTTACTCAGATGAAGACATCGGAGGATGCTCTGCCCATTGTAAAGGGTAAGGGCACGCTCTTGTTTGATGAAGAGGGGAACAGTTATATCGATGCTATAGCTTCTTGGTGGGTTAACCTGCATGGACACTCACATCCATATTTGACTGAAAAAGTACACGCTCAGATGGTAGAGCTGCAGCACATTCCATTTGCTGGATTTACTCATAAGCCAGCCGTCAAACTTTGCGAACGTTTAAGTCAACGATTGCCGGATAATCAAAGAAAGTTCTTCTTCTCTGGTGATGGTTCCTCAGCTGTAGAGATAGCTTTGAAAATGAGCATACAATTTTGGAATAATAGGGGGGAGAAGCGTAGCCGAATTCTAGCCTTAGATGGAGGATATCATGGAGAAACTTTCGGCGCGATGTCTGCCGGAGCCAGAAGCATATTTTCTGCCCATTTTAAGGATTATTTATTCGATGTCACGCATTTACCTTTTCCTAAAGATGAAGACGCGTGTATAGAAGCTCTTCAGATCGAGCTAGACAAGGGCGATGTGGCGGCATTTATTTTCGAACCACTTGTTCAAGGGGCTGGCGGAATGCGCATGTACTCAGCGAGCACTCTAGATAAAATGCTGAAGATGTGTCAGGCTGAAGATGTGTTGTGTATCGCCGATGAGGTAATGACAGGATTCGGGAGAACTGGGACTTACTTCGCCAGCAATCAGTTACGTGAAAAACCAGATTTCCTTTGTCTTTCAAAGGGGCTTTCTGGGGGTGTAATGCCTATATCCTTGACCACCTGCACACAAGCCGTTTATGATGCTTTTTTAGGAGACGATATCACCACAGCTTTCCTTCACGGCCATTCCTTCACTGGTAATCCTGTCGGATGCGCTTCTGCTATTGCTAGTCTGGACTTGTTGGAGTCCGAAGAGTGTCAGAACAGTATTAAGAGAATTACCGAGAGGCATTCAGATTTTGCGGAGAGCCTAAGAGGCAACCCGCTACTCGTAGACATACGCCAAACAGGAACCATATTAGCTCTAGAGTTAAAAGCGGATCGCGAAGGATATGCTAGTGAAATTCGAAACACACTTTACCAGCACTTTATTAATGAGGGAGTGATACTCAGGCCACTGGGAAACGTCATATACATCTTGCCCCCTTACTGTATTACTGATCTCGAATTAGAGAAAGTATATAAAAGTATAATTTCGGGTTTAGATAAGATTGCAATACGATAGTTTTGTCGCATGCAAAACATCCTTATTACAGCAAAAAGCACTATTGCTTGTGTGGGACACGAAAGTGAGCAGATTTGGCAACAATATAGAAGCCCAAAATCAGCTTTAACCACTTGTTGTTTCAATAATGAGGACACCCCAACAGGAAAATTATCTCCTGCTAGCGAAAAGCTGATCACCGAGTTGAGGAAAGAAAACATAAACTATCGACGGTTAGATAAAACTGTTTTGTTAGCGCTTTGGACCAGTAGAAACGCAGTGAAAAATGCAGGGTGGACTAATCTCGAAAAAACAGGCATCAACATCGGTTCTTCTAGAGGTGCTACTCAGCTTTTTGAAAAACACCATAAGCACTTTTTAGAAGCGCCCGATAAAAGGATGTCTCCTATGGTATCACCTACTACGACGCTGGGCAACATTTCTTCTTGGGTTGCATATGATTTAGGAATCGAGGGCGCGACCCTGTCGCACTCCATTACTTGCAGCACAGCCCTACATGGAGTGCTGAATGCTTGTGCTTGGATTGGTAGTAATATGGCTGATCAGTTTTTAGTTGGCGCGTCAGAAGCTCCACTTACTGACTTTACAGTTGCTCAGATGAAAGCTCTGGGGATTTACAGTAAGAAATCATCTGACTGGTCGTGTGCTCCTTTACGCAAAGCGAATGAAGATAACACCATGGTGCTAGGGGAGGGTGCTGCCATGTTTACTTTAGAAAGAGATCGAGCACAAAAATCCCTCGCTAGGATTATAGGCCTTGGATATGCAACAGAGATAATTCAACACAGCGCCTCCCTCTCAGCTGAAGCAGATTGTTTGCAGAAAAGCATGAGGATGGCATTATCAGACGCGGAGCTAACGGAACTTGACGTAGTGGTAATGCACGCCCCGGGAACCACGCAAGGAGACCGGTCCGAGCTGAAAGCCGTAGAAGCCATTTTCGGCAAAAACGGCCCACACCTGATCAGCACGAAACACCAAACAGGACATACCCTAGGGGCTTCGGGTGGGCTGAGTTTGGACTTAGCTATAGAGATGCTAAATAGGCAAGAGCTAATTTCTTTCCCGTATAAAACAGAGGTAGAGAGCAAGCGATTAACACCTGAAACAGTAATGATTAATGCAGTGGGTTTTGGGGGAAATGCAGTGAGCATAATCATTGAGAAAACTTAGGATAAAGAGTATATTTGTTTAACAAGGAAGAACATGGAAAAGCAGTGGACTAAGGATTTGGTACTAGAAGTTTACAATAAACCATTTATGGAATTATTGTACGAGGCGGCGACAATTCATCGCGAAAATCACAATCCACTTGAAGTGCAGATCAGCACTTTGCTCTCCATTAAAACGGGAGGTTGCCCAGAAGATTGCGGGTATTGTCCACAAGCAGCTCGTTATCATACCGATATCGAGACTAACGAATTAATGAGTGTGAGTCATGTGAAGGCGCAAGCGTTACGAGCGAAATCTAATGGATCTTCTCGTTTATGTATGGGTGCTGCTTGGAGGAATATTCAGAATAACGCAGAATTCGACCAGGTTCTAGATATGGTTCAGACCGTGAACGACTTAAATATGGAGGTCTGCTGCACGCTTGGAATGATGACAGAAGAACAGGCCCAAAGATTAGCTGACGCAGGACTCTACGCATACAATCACAACCTCGATTCTTCGGAAGAGCATTACAAAGAAATCATCTCTACAAGAGGTTATGATGACCGTTTAAAAACGATTGAAAATGCTAGTAAAGCAGGGATCAGTGTTTGCTCGGGAGGGATAGTGGGGATGGGTGAGTCCGATGAAGATCGTTGCAATATGTTAGTGACTTTGACAAATATGAACCCTCAACCGAAGTCTGTCCCTATCAATGCCTTGGTTCCCATCGAGGGGACACCATTAGCAGAACAGACTCCAGTTCCTATTTGGGATATGGTTCGCATGGTGGCAACAGCCCGCATTGTGATGCCTGAAGCTGTGGTTCGTCTTTCTGCCGGGAGAACTAATATGAGTGATGAAGGCCAAACTCTGTGCTTCATGGCTGGCGCTTCTTCAATATTCGCGGGAGACAAATTATTAACAACTCCTAACCCGGACATCAACGAAGACATGAAGCTCTTTAAGATCCTAGGGTTAAAAGGCAAGGCTCCATTTGTAGACGGAGATAAACCCGTCAGCAACGACAGCTACAAGAATGGTTCAGATGCTAAGGGTAGTGTGAAATGGACTAGACCAGGTCACTCCATCGAGAGAAACTTGGAAGCGAAAGAGAAGGCGAAGGCAATTAGAAAGGATTTGGCTAAGTAGGGTTACTCTCTGCGCTCGTGAGCCAGTATTTTACTCATGAAAACGCGGCAAATGCAGAGACAATATCACCCCTTACACAAATAAATTTGTGACAATCTGATACAGAAAAAAGCCCGCACTCAAACTTCGTTTGCGTGGGGCTTCTACTTTTCTTCGTGGGCCTCTCTGACAATATATCGAACTTTTTTGAGGAGGACTTGATGAAGACAGGGATAGAACGATCGAACTAGCTATCACACTACCTCTGAAGACGGGTGGCAAGCATTACAGAATTCGATAGTTTTAGTTTTTTTTTAATTACGGATTAGATAACTTACTTTAGCTAAAATTAACTTATCATGAAAAACTTAGCGGTTTTAGGACTTGTAGTGACAATACTTTCAAGCTGTAATACAACCACAAAGATTACAAACACTGACACTAATGAAATTCGGCTATATGAGTCTGGTGTGTTTACTAGACCTTTAGTAGCAGATGTTGTTGTTGGTGATAAAAGAGAGCAAATTGAATATATTGTTCCTGACTATATGTCAGTTATGAAATCAGGTAAACAAAATGCTTTATTAGCCTTTAAAAAAGAGCATAATTGCGAATATGTAGTCGATCCTGTTTATAAAATAATCACTATTACCGGTAAGGGTAGTGAAGTTAAAATTACTCTAAACGGATATCCTGTTTCTTATTCAAACATTCATGAAGTAGACACTCTCCCTGCCTCTATTGTACAATATCGTTCAGTTTTAAAAGAATCCGACGATTATGAGTTCATCAATTATATTGAAGAGAACGAGCCTACAATGGGTTTAGAGTTCTCAGTATTTGCATATAAAGGAGTACAATTTGATGCTAAGTTATCAAACTTCAAATCTAGATTTTATGTCGCTGGTGAAATGTCTTATAATTTTCAGAACAACATTAGTTTTGATTTTGTAGATAAAAGTAATGACGTAGTAATGGGGGGTCTTTCTAATATATATTTAGATGCTTATACCACTATTTCAGGAGGATTAATGAAAGAAGTAAAGATGACTAGATTTTTAAAATTAAGAGGCATAGGTGGTGTAAACATTGGTAGAAGTACGTTTCGATTATCCTCATATGGCTTAAATACAATCAATGGCTATGACATTAATACTAATACTGTTGAGAATTTTAATGTTACTTCAATAGGTCTTAGAGGGGGTGCTGGGCTTGACTTTAAATTATATAAGTCCCTTTCATTAATAGGAAAGATTCATGTTAACTTAAATATCTTGAACGTTGTTTCTAAGCCAAGCCTTGACTTTGAGAATCCCTCAAACCAGCTAGTGACCGACTTCAAGATTAAGGATGTTTCAATAACTCATGAGCAAACAATTAATACGTCGTTTGGATTACGATTTGTGTTTTAATTTGGCAAAGTTTTTTAAGCTTAATTCGGCCGCCTCTTCAAACAATTTAAATATGAATAAAATATTATTTCTGCTTATTAGTATGTGTCTCTCGACATCGATAAAGTCACAAATTATATTTTCGACCAACAACCAGTTTGCAGCAGATGTGAATGTTTATGTGACAGACAATCAGTTTTCAGCGGACTTAGTAGTTTATCGTTGTGACTCTCAATTTTCTGCCACAAAGAATGCAGGATTGTGGCACTTTACAAGCAATCAATTTTCTGCGGATAAGATTATTTACTTTACTGACAATCAGTTTGCGTCTGACTTAATAATTTATTTTACAAGTAATCAGTTTGCGGCTGGCTGGAGTGATAAATCTCTAATGCATTTGATGTACAATTGATCTAA
>Ga0115000_10002396_pt1 | contig 16217 bp, 6 predicted proteins | sample ArcticOcean_MG_C_6_FD_89690 | JGI IMG/M metagenome (GOLD analysis project Ga0115000, IMG submission 89690) | Marine microbial communities from western Arctic Ocean - ArcticOcean_MG_CB8_128 | ecosystem: Environmental > Aquatic > Marine > Oceanic | place: Arctic Ocean: Canada Basin | collected...
AAAATGCTCCCACGCAACTTCCAAAGTCGATATCGACGACATCTCTTGAACTTTAAACTTCTTTTTCAAATTCCTCGCGCGAGATGATCTCTTCACCAACTTTCTCGTCTCCGTATTCACGTCGTACAAGAATTTCACATCATTCGAATTCAATCTCGGAAGAATATGAGTGAAAGTTATATCGTCGCACTTCACGATCAAATCCCACAAAGAAGAATCTCTCTCCCCTCTTCGTCTTTTCTGCGCTCGCGTCGTCACTCCAGACATGACGCGAGAGACGACAAAAACAGAGCAGTGTTCTTTTTCTTCTTTGTCTTTACGTGTCCACCATCTTCGTCACGAAAGTGCCGTCGTTTTGGACGAAAAAAAGAAGAGGAAAAGAGAAAAAACGACACAGAAAAGTCCGCACGAAAACGCTCTCTCTCTGCTCTTATTAATGCTCCTCCTGAGAGCGGTGGCGTCTTCTTTTCCGTCTTTTCAAAACAACCACGCGAGGAGGATAACGCTAAAGAAACGTGCGGCAATAATATCGTCATCATCATCATCATCATCATCATCCAAAATGGAAACGACGAAACCCAACGAAAGTGATGGAACGACGACTTCATTATTAATCGTGCAACTCCCGGCGCTTTCCGATAACTACGTGTTCCTGTTGCACTGCGCGAATACGAAATCGACCGCGGTGATAGACACGCCGGAAGTTGGACCAATCTTGAGAGAATTGAAGAAACGAAACTGGCAATTGACGCACATCTTAAACACGCACTGGCACAGCGACCATACCGGTGGGAATTTAGAGCTGAAAAAGGAGTTTCCCGAGGTGCAAATAATCGGTCCGAGAGGCGAGAAGGCGAAAAGTCCCGGCGCGGAGAAGATTCCCGGCATCGATAGGAAAGTAGAGCAAGACGACGTCGTGTTCGTCGGGGACGTGAAGTTACACGTGATGGACGTTCCCGGTCACACTTTAGGGCACTGCGCGTACCACGCGCCGTCGGCGAATTCGGCGTTTGTCGGCGACTGCGTTTTCGCGATGGGATGCGGAAGAGTGTTCGAAGGGACGCATCTCCAGATGTTTGCGAGCATCACGAAGATTATGAGTTTACCCGAGACGACGAAATTGTATTGCGCTCACGAGTATACTTTAGCGAACATTAAGTTTGCAAAGAGCGTAGATGGACAGAACGAGGATTTGTTGGAGCGGGAGAGGAAGTGCAAGGCGTTGCGAGAGAAGAACGAGCCTACGGTCCCGACGACGGTCGGTGAGGAGAAGAAAACAAACCCGTTTTGTAGAAGCGGGGACGAGAAAATTAGAAAGTTTTTAGGAATGGAGGAGAAGAGAGACGTGGAGGTGTTCGCGCAGTTGAGAACGATGAAGGATAATTTCTAGAATTTCCTCTTTTTGTGTCTACTAGATTATATACATATACAAATGTTAGTAAATTCTTTCTTCTTCATCATCACGCGTAAAAGCTGCTAGTTTTCTCCACGGACATCTCCATCGCGTGGACGTCCATGCTTTCTCTCGTGGCTAACTTACACGTCACCAGCGCGTGTCTTAATAATCTCAACAATTCCTCGTCGTCGCCGCAAGCGTCTAACAACACCGACCGCCTCGGACCCATATCTTCCCACTTACCAAACTTTCCAAAACAAAAGCCCCAACCAAATGGCGTCTCATGCAACTCTCCAGCGTTCGTTTTCGCCGAAGTACTCGCGAACCGAGGTCGTCGACGAAGCATCAAAGGCGTGTTCATGATTGCGCGAAGGTACGTCCCGGTGCGATCTTTCGACACTAAACGGCGAATGGTCTTCTTTTGCAAGGCGTTCCCTCCAGCTCCGCCCAGAACGACGTGAGCGACGGCGTGGACGACCAGCGCGACCGCGACTGGTGGTGCTTCGAATGGTAAACGGGCGCCTCTCGAGCCAATGCCGCCGTAATCCCACCCTTCGAATTTCTCCCACGATGCGAACCATTTATCTAAATCGCCCGATTCTAACGATGAGATGTACAGCTCAAACATTTCAAGATCTTGCTCGCCTCCGCGAGGTAACATGACGTGCGAATGAATAGGCTCGACTAACTTTGCAATACTCGGAAGTAGATGAAGGCTCAAATTTTCGCGCAAAGCAATCCAACAGGAAGCTCGAGCTTTGGCGGGAACGTCCGCGCGGAGCCAAAAACTGATGTGTCTTCCAAACAAAGCATCCGCGTAAGAAGTTGTGCCAAAGGCAATCGCCAAAGCGGAAGACACGGATGCGTCTCCAGACCCTTCGGGAACGTGTAAAGGGTCGCTCAACGATTTTTCGTTCGGTTTGATTCTTTTCGTGTAGCCTAAAGGAGAGGATGACGATTGCATGGCATCGTTTTGTAAAAACTCAAAGACGGTTTGCGACCAGTATAAATCGGTCAACGCGGCTAACGGCGCCGTGACGGCAGGATCGCGCCATATAACCATTTCCTTCAAGAAGACGTTGGACAACGCGGAGAGCTTTTTTGAAGAGTTCAACTCGACAATTGTCGATGCGTGTAACTTTTCGTAACCGAGAACAAGTGATAGATTGGACGCGATACTCGCGACGTCCCATCCGCGTACAGCGGAGGACGGAGACAACGGAGCGAAAAACCAATCGCTAAAAGTTGGCAAAACAGACTTCATCCAATCGCAACCGTATTTGCGTGCCTCGGAGGCGGTGGTGAACTCAATCGTGTACCCACCAAGAAGCGCGTCGCGACAATCCTCCGCGGGTGGTACGAGCGATTTCGCCGCCAAGGACAGAATGACTCCACACTCTTGCGCTGCGCTGACGACTTTGGTCATGTTTGAAGGCGTGATGTTATTCGCCGTATTTATGAAATCACGCTCGGCATCCAACAACGCAGTTCTCGTCGAATCTAACGCGGCGTCAAGCGATTGCGTCGACATGACGCCGTTTTTCAGGGCGAGTTTTGCCAAGCTGCCCGCACCCGGCGGTAACGAGCGCAACAACGTCGCCGTCGCGTATAAACACGTCTTTGTGTACTCCGCGCGTTGCTGCTTCTTGCGACATTTCTTCTCTTCTTCATCCATCGGCGGTGCGAATTCATCTTCGACAATTTCCGGCAAACCAAACTGTTCGAGAATCTCCAACGCTTGCACTAAAGCACGTTGAATGGGAAGCGTGGCGGAGGCCCAGAACACGCGCAAACCCATAAACGTGGTCACTTCGTGCGCATGCGCTTCTTGAACAGACTCCTCGCCGGAATAGTTCTCAAAGTACAGTTTTTCCAACTCGTCGTTTCTGTCCAAAGTTCTATCGAAGTCTGCGCCGCCGACGCGTTTTTGCGCCGAGGATGATTGATCCGTGGCGAATCCTTCGCGCACGGCAACTAAAGCCGGAGATGGGCTCTTCGTTTGACTTCTGTTTGGAAGATTTTTATCCTCGGCAACGAGCGTCGCGGCGACTTTTTCTGTATTACCAATGCGTGCTTTTTGCTGAAACGCAGCTGAAATCTGGTTAGATGTGGTATCAAAAGACATGCGCTTCTTCGTAAACGCCTCGTTTGTGTGGATGAGACCACCACCACCACCACCTAAAGGCGGCGATGAACTTAAAAGACCAATGTCATCGCTCGGGCTACCAGCAGACCCAGCGAGAGGTGGTTTCATCGTCTGCGGTCTTCTGGGAGACGTTCCTGATTTCGGTGAAATTTGTCCTCTCGCAGCTCTCGCGTCGCCGCTCCGAACATCCAGCGATAACCCGCGGTGCCGCGCACGTTGCTGACGCATCTTCATGTCAGCACGTCTCGCACGCTCAATACCAACTGTCTCTCGATACATCGCAGCACACAGCGTATCGATAGCTTCTAATGCTTTATTTTGAGCGATGGTCTTGATGTATTCGTCCACGCTCGATTCGCGCATCTCTTCGTTCTCCTCGTAGCTTTCGTTTACACCACCAGCGAGCGCTCTGAGAACGCACAGCACGCCGTGCATTGCAGCGCCTCTGGATGCTCTCGCTTTATAAAAATCCGAACTAGCAATGATACCTCGGGCGTAATCTGCCGCCAACTCTCGCAGTAAAATGTCGCACGCCTTTGAGAGCGCGTTTGCGAGTCGTCTTCGCGTGTTGGAATTTACATCGTCCTCGTTACCCTCGTTCTCGTCACCTTCCTCGCCAATTCCGGCAAGATTCGCAGAATCGAGAAAAAAAGCAGCGGACGCAAACGCAAAGCGAGAACGGGCGCCGCCTACTGAAAACGACTCGTAATTCTTTAGAATCCAATGGCTCGCGAAGCCGGAAACTTTCTCTAACAGCGGCGTAGACGCTTTCATGTTCTTATGATTTGAGCAAAACGACGAGAACGCGTTGAATGCCTCGCGAACGGTTTCGTACCCTTCATTTGAAATATTTTTAGGGTCCACATCCACGCAGTTTGCTAGCAGAGAGAAATAATCGTCCGCGTTCGGACACGTCGGGACACCTCGGTTGGCGCAAAGCGACCACAAACGCATGGCTTGGCGCCAGCAATTTACCGATGCAGGTTCGAAGTCTTCCATTGGATTGATAGAGGACACGAGCTGTATCGCGCTGTGTGCGATATTTAATCTATCGTTGCTCGCATCTGATGCTTCAAAGACAACGCCTGTACCGGCGACGCGTACGATGGAACATATCGTTTCCAAAACGTACGCGCGCGAGGCAATTGAGTTCGCACCTTCTGGCGGCGCCGATGAAGACGACGACGACGCAAAGCTCGTCACTCGCCTACACAACACGTCCATCAGTCTCGGACACTTCGCAACCGCAACCGCGGCGGACGTTGAGTGCGTCGCCGCCGTGGACAAAAACTGTAACAGAGGGACTTCCGCCACTGGACTCCGTTCCATCTCGAGTAAATATCTCACTCGTTCTAAAGTCTTCGCTCGCAATAAAGCCGCGATTGGATCGACCGCTCGTTCGGATTCTATCCGTCTCAGCTCGGCTTCTGCTTCCGGATCTAGTTTTGCACCAGTCGTGGCGGCTTGCATGACCATGTTTGCGATTTCCTCGTCTTCCTCGTCGCAACACACCAAATTTGTACTCTGATCGATCTCGATGACCCCTCCGGCGGGTTCCCACGCTTTCGGTTCATACCCTCGACCGCCTTTAGGTGCGTCGTCTCGCGATTCTCTCCACATGGGCGCGTGGCACGTGACCGCAGAATACGCCTTCGAAATCGCAGGGACGCCTGCAAACGATTCTAATTGCGACATTAACCGTTCTTCGGTCCCGAACACGCCCCCGCCGCCTCGGCCGCAACACAACTCTCGCATCGCTAACGCGGCGGAGGAGAAAACGAGCGGGTTTGAATCGTCCAGCCCTCGTCGAACAAGCGATACGGCGCCAACATCCACGACTGCGGAGACCCATATACCGGCCCAGGTGCTTCCTAGTGGCAACTCTTGCGGCTCCTCCGTCGCGACTCTTTCCGGCGCGTGCCCAAATCTTCGCGCCGATTTGAAGACGTTGGCTAACAAACGATACCCTAATGCGCGCTGGCCTGGAACCGACGAGACGCACAACTGTCGAGCTTCTAATAACGTGTACCCGGGATCGTCGCTCTCTTCTGCCGACGTCGACGCCGCGATGTTTGGTTTATTAAACAATCCCCCGGTGCGAACAAAATCGCGTTCGGTTGGCGCGGGAATCCGTCCTTCCTGCGCGGAGATGTTTTGGTAGTGTTCCACCGGTACGATTGGTTCACCGGAAGCTGTAAACCGAACATCCGCAGCGTGCACTCTGGACATTGGATCCACGTTCGCTTTCATCAGTTTCATCGCGTCTGGTTTCTTACTCGTGCTTTTGTTAAGTTTACTACTATTCCCCGATGTTGTTGTGGTCAAACGAGGAGGCGCCGCTTCAGACGCCTCTTTTTTATCCGCGCTCGTTGCATCCATCTTCTTTCGATTGCGATTCCTAAAGAACCCCACAATTTTTGGATCCATCTTCTCCTCCAGTTCTTTCCTCTGCTTCATCGCTTCTTCCACGCTCATGGACGCCAACACTCTCTTCGTTTCCGCCGCCACGTCTTTATCCTCGTGTTCCGGAATCATCGCCGCCGCCGCCGCCGCCGACGCGCCATCCGCTCTCCCCTTCTTCATCACATCCGGCTCGTGCACGTCCAAAATCTTCTCCCCGCGCATCTCCGCGCGTCTCCTGGCAAATTTGCTCAAAATTTTCGGATCATTATCATCACCATTACCACCACCGCCTTCCTTCGACCGATGTTCCGCTTTCGGAAAACCTCTCGTTTCGCTCCCATCGTCTCTCGCCATTGGCGGTATTGGAATCACGGTCGACGTGTCCCGCTCCACAATTTTCAGCGACGCTTCTTCCACCACGAACGGTTTCGCGTTGTTAATGTTGTTGTTCGCATTCTTTTCCTCCTCCTCCTCCTCCTCCTCCTTTTCGTCGTCGTCGTCGTCCGTTCTTTTCTCTTTCCTCAGCGCTCTCGCCGCAGGCGTTTCCTTCCTCTCCAGAAACACGCGCTGTTCCTCGAGGAGCTCTTCCTCCGTCGTCGGCAAATGGCGACCAAAACGAGATGAAGGGTGCATCTTTTATTGTCTCTGTCTCTTTACGCAACAACGGGCAAGCGAGCGTATATATCCTCCCGCGAATAAATGTGAAATCCGTGCGAAAATGTGCCGCACAATCGTCACTTAAAGAGATACAGAAATGGGTTTCGTTTTGCGCAAGAATAAGCCAAACGATGCGACGACGACGGAAACGACGACGACGAAGAAGTGTCAGCGATGTTTCTCGCTCGAGCACTGGACGTTCGAGTGCACGTTAAAACCCGGTGACCAAGGGACGTACGTGAAAAGACAATCGAAGACGGAAATGTTGAAGAAACGTAGAGAGGAGGAAGACTTAGGGGAATCGAACAACAACACGAAGGGGGGGGGTCAAGAGTTTATGAAAATCGGGAAGAAGGAGAGGCGGGAGGTGTTTCGAGACCCTCGCGAACGAAGAGAGCGGGAGTTGAAGAGGAAAGTGGATGCGCTGAGAGGGACGAAGAAGAAGAGGACTAAGAAGAAGAAGAAGAGCGGACGAGGGAGTTCGAGCAGCAGCAGCAGCAGCTCGAGCGAAAGTAGTGGTAGTAGTAGTAGCAGCAGCAGCAGCAGCAGTTCTTCTTCTTCCACCTCTCTTTCTGCGTCGTCATCGTCGTCGTCGTTATCGATCAGTAGTGGTTCGTCGTCTTTGTCGTCGAGCAAAAGTTCTTCGAGTTCGTCTTAGCGTCATTTTTTAATAAAGCTTCTATCTATTGTTCTAATAAGAGGATGTCTCGCACGAGCTCGAACACAAACTCCGAAGAAGTGTCGGTGTCGTTCTCGTCGCTTGTGTGCTTGTCGTTCTCGTCCTCGGCGTGCGCTTTCGCGAATTCACCGTCTAAAACCACCCGTAACTTTTTAAACAAAGTCGCCGTGACGGCGTCGACGTTTAACACTTTCAGCCAGTCGTCCAAAACGACTCGTTTCATCTCGTGTTCCACGTTCACTTTTCTGCCGGCAAAAAGCAAAACTTCAATCGGCGAGACTTTCGTGCACTCGCGCAAAAACGTTCGCGACGTTTTTACTTTCTCCGCGTACACGCAGAATTGACGAGGTGGGAGTTTTGTTCCCGGCGAGCGCGAGATTTTAGAAACGAGCGAGGACGGGTGCGGATACACGTCCGCGTTTCGCGAGTCTTTCCATTCGAAGATGGTTTTCTTATCGGCGGCGTTTTTAGGGCCTATTTCCACGGCGTCGGCGTAGGCGAGGTTTGGGTATAATCCAGCGACCAACGCGGCTTTGATGAGCTTTGGTCTCTTAGCGTCCGCGTTCCACGGAGAGAGCGGGTTGTCCATGGAAGAGTAATCGTACTTTGCGTTGTTCCCATCGAGGACGTTCCCGGCTTTCAACGCATCGAAAAACTGTTTGCGTAAATCGGACAGTTGTCGCAACACGTCGTGATCAAGGCCGCTTTCACGAGCAAACTTTTTCTGAGTGGCTGCGTTATTTTTGCCGATTTCGTTCCATTTTTCGTACGCGGCGGCGTGGACGAGATGGTCGGAAACTTCGTTCTTAGCCAAACTGCTGTCGTTTTCTTTCACGTTTTTTGTCAAGTTTTTCTTCATCACGGAAGCGGCGCTCGTTTCGTCGTTTTCGGAGTCACTCGCGCGCCAGGGAACTTTATGGCTGACAATTGCGGCAATTGTGAGTGCTGGTGAGAGACATCGCAACAGAACTGCAAAGAGGAGCATTTTTGCCAACGCAGCATCGAGCGGGAGCATCGAGAGGCGCTTTCCGAGAGGCGTGAGCGCGAGAATTGTGTTTGCGTTGTTCATCTCCCCGTTTACGTCATCGTCGTCCTCGTCGTCCCATCCTACCGCTTCTTTATCGTCGTCACCATCGTCCTTATTACTCGTAGAATTTCTTCTCACTCTTCGCTCCAAGGCACCAATGTTCACCAAGGTGTCTACCGCGCGATCGATGGACTCCTCCGAAGGCGGTTCCGGTGCTCGCGAGAGTACTGCGCGAGGATCGGCGTCGTCGTATTCGGTTTTCTCGATTCTAGTTCTTCTGCCGTCGTCATCGTTGCGACCACCTCCTAAGGATGCAATTTGTAAAACTACTTCCGTCAACGGTGCTCGTTTCATCTCCGGTTCTTGGTGAGACTTCATCAAAACCTCGTGTCGCTTGGACGTGTACAAAGAGAAGCATTTACCTTCTCTCACGCGACCTGCCCGACCACGTCGTTGTTTCGCGGACGCTCGAGAGATGAAGCATTCTTCTAAACTCGCCAGACCACGCTTTGGGTCCCATCTTCTTTCTTTCACGCGTCCGGTATCAATTACGCACGTGATGTCTGGAATAGTCACGGAGGTTTCCGCGACGTTCGTGGCGACGACAATCTTACGAACGTGAGAATCGAGATTGACATTGAAACAAATCTTTTGGTCACGGTTGCTCACGTTCGAGTGCAACGGCAACACGATTGCGTCTCGAAAACGTTTTGAGCCTTTCAAACGATCGACCATCCTTTCGACTTCGCCTTTGCCGGGCAGAAAGACCAAAAATGCACCTCCGCCGTTACTCGGTCCCGCGCGTTCTTCCGTCTCGTCGAGATGCGCGAGTAATTGTTCAATGAGATCGTAATCGATAGCGTGTTCGTCCAATCGAGATAAACTTAAACGTGTCTTCGAGCTACAATGTTCAAGAAAAGCGTCGTCGGCGTCATAATCTGGATTTTCTGGATACTCTTCCCCGCCAAACAAGGAGTTGGCATCCTCGCCCCAACTATCGATGAGTTGCGCGTTTCGTCGACGATCGCTTCCTCCTCCGCCGGCTCGCATGGCTGATTTCGCCTCGTCCGCAAAGCCGCGCGGGCGGCGACACGCTCTATTTTCCGGGTCTAAAACGTATTCTAACGATTCGTATATGTTTTCCAAAAACGAAGTGGATACTGGAAACGTTCGTCCCGGCGCGGTTACCACGGGCGCGTTGTCCAAGTACCTGCTGAAAAGGTCGGAGTCGATGGTCGCAGACATCAATACCAACTTCAGTGGAGGCAAACTCATTCGCCGTCGTTGTTCAGGCACGTCGCGAAGTAATGCGAGCGCAAAGTCTGAGTCTAAACTCCGCTCGTGTACCTCGTCTAGTAAGACGTGCGTCACGCCTTTCAAGTATCGATCGCCTTGCAATCGTCTCAGGAGAATACCAACCGTACAAAACGTCAACTTTGTCGAGCTACGATTCGTCTTGTTGTCGCCTCTGACCTGATATCCGACATCGCTCGTTCTTCCACCGACGCCATCTCTTTCGCATCTTTCGAAACAGACGCGTTCAGCGACTGAAGTTGCGGCGACGCGACGAGGTTGCGTGCAAATAATATTCGCGCTCGCGCCTCGCAGATTTTCAATCTCGTCGTCCAAGACGAATTGCGGGATTTGCGTCGTTTTACCGCAGCCAGTTTCGCCGCACACGACGACAGTATCTTTCACAGATAATGCGCGCAAAAAATCGTCTCTGAGTTTGGCAATCGGTAAGTCGTTTCGCTTGGACTCGATATCTTTCCACGCCGGTGTTTGTTTGTTTTCGCGAAATGTTTGCAAAATGCGTTCGGAGAGCGCCCGTTTTTGTTCCTCTTTCTCTTTTACGACGTCAGAATCTCTTTCGCGATTTTTATTCGCAGCAGTAGTCGATGTAGCCGCGCGGTTACTCGACGGTGCTTTATCGTCATCTTTATCGGCATTACTAAGCTCTCTTTCTAATTTCTGATTCCACTCTGTTCGAGCAGCGCAGAGCGTTTTCCTAACCCGCAGCGCGAACGTTTCCCAATCTTCTTCATCTCCTCCCTCATTTCGTGTTTTGTCATCATTACTCTCGCACGCTTCGCCGCCATCGATTCCAGAGAACAACTCGCGAAGTAACAAGGATTGCCGATAGTAATCTCGCCACTGATGATTTAACTCGCTCGGTACGACGAATTTCATCTCTCTTTCGACAAACAAGATACGGAAAAGCGCGACACACGCGGCGGCGTCCTGCGCTTCCGTCACGCTCTTCCAACCACCTTCCGGCTCGTTACCATCTTTCTCTTCGAAAGAGATTGTCTGCACTAGTATCGTCGGTTTTCGAAGATATTTTGGCCCAGAAGATCGCTCGATTGTCGCGCTGTATCGAATTGTTTTTTTATCGTCGGTTTTTAATCGATCGTACCGAGGCGTCAACCATTTCTCTTTTTCACACATCTTGGCAAGAAGCGCTTTCGGCGCGACCAGCGCAGACGATGCATTTTCAGCCACTCCTCCGCCCCCAACTTTTTTCTTGGAATATTTCGTCGCTTCGATGGCGGCACCAACGGTACCTTCGACGTTTAAGACTGGTCCGACAACTACCGAAGCTTCTATATTTTTGCGCTTCGCTTTCGCTTCGTCTTCCGGCGTTAGCTTCAACGCTTCCGGCTCGTCGTCACCGAACGCGTCAAGAATTTGGAAATCGTCGTCGTCGTCGTCGTCGTCGTCCTCGTCGTCGTCGTCGTCCTCGCTGTTGGCATCGCGTTTTATCTCTTTCGTTTCCACTGTCTTTTGTACTACTTCATTCTTTGTTTCTAGTCTATCCCGTTTTTCTTCTACTTCTACTTCTACTTCAACCTCCTGCTTTTCTGCGCACGCCTTATCTTCCTCCTCCAATTCTTTCTCGCCAATCTTAAACGTCTCCGCGATATTCAAAATCTTCCTCACCTCCTCCGCTAACTCCTTCGCTCTCTTTTTATCCATCTTCTTTCCAGCTTTCCTCTTCTCCTCTTGCGCCGTCTGTTTGGCTTCTTTCAATTTTTTTCGCAGTTCGCTCACAAATTCGAACCTGTTTTCCGCGCACATTTTCGCGTTCCTCTTGTGTCTCTTCCTCAGCGCGATTTCTTCCTCGCTCAACCCGAAATTCTCGAGAGAGTCCTCCGAATCCGAGGATGACCCTTCCTCTTCCGACGACCCATACGCCGCCGCCGCCGCCTCCGTCGCTCGAACCATCCTCATCTGCGCATCGCGAAACGCCTTTGCCTCCGCTTTCTCCCGCTCTTCCAGTTTTCCCCGTCGTCGCTCGTTCGCCATGCGAACCATTGCCTCGCGCTCTTTCATCTTTCTCCTTCGTTCTTCGAGTTCTTTATTATCATCTTCTTTTCTTTCGCTCGATGTCGTCGTCGTCCGTATTTTTGGTTTCTCAACTGTCACCACGAGCAACTTTTCCAAGTCTTCGCCTTCCGTCGTATTATTTGCAGAAGCGACGGCGCCGCCTCGAAAAGCTCTCGGCAGTCGATGCCTCTCCAACTGCATCAGTAATCGGTCGAAGCATTTCTCTACCCAGTCGTTGTTCTTCCACTCTTTTTCATCTTCATCTTCATCTTCTTCGAGAAGTGCGTCGAAAACGCATCGTTTCACGTCCGCTCGGGTAAATCCTCGAGACTCGATGTCCGCGCAGAGTTTTTTTATCGCTCGCGCCGAGGGAAGAAAACGGTTTCGCTGGTTCTTCTTGTTCCTCTTCCTCTTCTTCTCCTCCTCCTTCTTCGAAACGAGGTCGCGGACGCGCTTTTCCAATCTCGCGGTGAGCATTTTTTTTCTAACGAGAATTTGTGTCGTGTTGTGTTCGTGTGTGGATGCAGGAGGGATGGAAAAATGTCAAACTTCATCAGCGCGAGACTTTGATGTGAGATGATGCGCGTTAAAGAGCGCTATTATATTCTCTCTCTCTCTCTCTTTTATATATCACACGTGTCTACGTATCTCTCTCTCACTACTTTTACATGGCGTTGTTGAACAACATCCTGGCGCTTTCCATGGCGCTTTCCGAGCCTTGGACGACTAACAGGCTGTTCCCGGCGCCTCCTTTGGTTTCGTCGATGTTCACGCGGACGATTTTGCTTCGCTCGGAGACGGATTTGATAGTCGCTCCGCCTTTACCGATGAGTCGACCGCAAATAAGTTTTGGGATGACAACTTCGATGGTGTGTTCGGTTTTTGGTGGTGTTTTTGTCACGGACCGATCGAATTTACCGTTGGCGTAGGACCACGTGTATCGACCGTCTTTTCCGGCGTCGCCGTCGAGTTTGACCGCGTTGAGGTCTTTCGCTTTATTTTTGGCATCCTCTTCTTTACGTTTGAGCGCTTCCGCGGCTTCGCGTTCGGCTTTTTCTTTTTCGAATAATCGTTTGGCTTCCGCTTTTTCCGCTTCCTTGCGTTGTTTGTCCGTGAGGGCGTACATGAACGTCGGTTTCGATTTTTGCTTTTGTTTTTGTTTTCGCGCCAAGAGCGCTTCTTCGTCGTCCGAGTCGATGGGTTCGTCGGAATCTTCGCCGTCGTCGTTATTCCCGGCGCCGCTAATGACTAACTCTTCCATGCGTTTCAGATTTTCCGCGTCTTCTTTCAAGCGTTTTTCCAGGGCTACTTTTCTCGCTTTTTCCGCTTGTTTTTCCACGAGCTTCCGTTTGAACTTTTCTTTTTCCTTCTTTGACATTTTGGACATGCGCTCTCCGAGTTCGGATTCAGTCTCAGAAACGTCGCCGTCTTGTTCTTCTTGTTCTTCTCTTCCGGCGTCTCCCGTCGCCTCTTCTTTCTTCTCTTCTTTTTCTTCGTCTTCGTCTTCGCTTTCTTCTTTCTTCTTCTTTGAACTTTTCACCGCGTTCCCGGCTTTCTTCGCCAATCCCGTCTTGCAATTTTTTCTCACGTACGTTAAGAGCTCCTTGACGAACTTATCGCTCTTCCCCATCATCTTTTTAATCTTGGAGTCTTTGATTGGATTATCGTCTAAATCAATCTCTCGGACTTTTTTCTCTTTCAACTCGCCCCACTCTCCCGGTAACTCTTCGATGTTGTTCTTGTTCAACAAAATTTCCGTCAACAGCGTGCACTTCCCGATATCCGACGGCGCATCCACGATTTCGTTGTTATTTGCGCTCAAAGTAATCAACCTCGACTTGGAGCCTAAATCAAAATCGTCCAACGTTCGCAATCGATTGTTATCCACCACTAAAGTTACTAAATTATTCATCTTTTTCAACGCGCTCAGATCTTTAATCTGATTCCTCCCTAAACGCAAGATTTCCAAATTTTGCAACTTACTCAACTCCTCCGGCAACGCTTCCAACTTATTCCCCTCGCACTCCAACACTCTCAAGTTCTTCAACTTTCCAATCTCTTTCGGTAAACTCGTCAACCCGTTCTCGCTCACAATCAACGTCAACAAACCTTTCAGCTTTTTAATCTCTTTCGGTAAACTCGTCAACGATTTCCCGCACTCGATTTTCAGCGTGTTCACGCTCGAACAATAAAACATCGCCAAATCCAATTCCTCCCCATCTTCCAATTTCCTCGATATCGTCAACTCCTTCGCTTTTTCCTTCATCGCCTTCTTCACTTCAGGCCATTTCGGTTCCGGCGCCTCTTTCCCGTCTTCCTCCTCTTCGTCCTTATCCTTCTTGCTCTCCTTCGCCGCGACCGCCGCGCCGCCGCCGCCGCGCTCCTTCGCTTCCATCTCCTTCTTCTTCCTTTTGCTTCTTTGCGTCGCCGTCTCGCCTTCCACCGCGTTTGCATCTTCCTCCTCCTCTCCCTCTTCTTCCTCCTCTTCGCTTTCTTCCCCGCCTCGTTCGATCAGGCGCGCCAACTTTTCGCTTTTCCCTTCCGCTCTCGCGTAATCCGCCGCCGTCTTCCCTCGTCCACATCGTACCTTAAAGTCACACCCGGCGTCTAACAGCTCCGAACACGATTCTTCGTGCCCAAACTTCGCCGCCATCATTAACGCGGTCGTGCCGTCCCCGTTCCCGTCGGTTAAATCCAGCTGTTCTTTCATTCTCGCCCGGCGCGTCCAGTCGCAAAGCATCTGCAACGCTTTGTGTTTGTTCAAGGAGGCGCAAATCATTAGAGCGGTCATGCCGTTTTCGTCTCGAGAGGAAGGCTGTTGCCCGCCGGCGTTGATCCCCCAACGGACCGTGTCCAACTTTTGGTTGCGACACGCGGTCAGGAATTGGTCTTTTTTAGAGCTCATTTATTAAAGTTGTTTAGTATTATTATTATGTTCGTGTGTTGTGTGTGCGATGAGATAAAGATGATTGTTTTGGGGAAAAGTAAGGAGGATGGATTCCTTTAAAAGAGAGAGAGACGAACCGATTTTTGCGCTCGAATGGTTTCATGATTTTAACGCAATCTGCCAACGATGATTGGCTTCAATGTTGTAAAATACAATCTCTCTACTTTCTATTACTATTGGTACATCCTCTACGCTTTCTTCTACTATTGCCGCCGCGCGAATTTTCTTCTACTCGCCGCTCTACTCGATTTTTTTCATGGCGCCTTCTTCTTCTTCTCCCGGCAGAACGATGGCTTTATTCGAGCTGGAGGATAAGAACGAGCTGGCTAGGATTAAAGCACCGCCTATGTAGCCGTTTATACCCATGCGTTCGCCTAACAAAACGTACGCGAACGCGGCGCCCCAGAGCGGTTCCGTCGTGTAAATCACGCTCGCTTTTTCAGACGGGATGTATTTCAGCGCGACGGTTTCCGCGTATAACGCGAACGCGGTGGTTACAACGCCGGTGTACGCGACTAAGAACCACGGAACGGAGTGCCAATCGAATGTGGAGAGTCCAGCGAGGCTGTTGGTGAAGAGAGTGGATAACTGACCATCGTCGCGCGGGACATCGTTGAGTAAAGTTCCGCCGAAAAAGAGCGTCACGACGAAGAGTTGAATCGAACACATACCCATCATTTCTTTCGTGCCTAAGTGTTCTTCGTTCGATAAGACGTCCGTGCGAAAAACTTGCACGGCAAACACTACGGCGGAAATAAGAATGGCGAAGTCGCCGTATAAGCTTTGGACGGTTTCCACCGTGGCGACTTCGGCGATGTCGGTTACGCTTTCCAAAGGAAGCGACAAAGCCGAGTCCAAGACTTCAAACGGGTTCGATTGGACAACCTCTCCAGTCAACACAGACGTCGAGACGACGTCAGAAACCGCATCGGAGACAATTGATAACGCTTCTTTGGTATCGTGCGCTTCTAAACCGGGTATAGGCACCACGCCTTCGATTAACGCTAAACCAAAAATAGCCACCGCGATGGCCGCCCACGTGCTCTTCGGCACTTTCCTCCCCGCCCACATGGCAATCAACGGCACGGAAATAACCGTAAACGACGAAATGAACGACGCCGACGACGCGTCCGTGATATCCAAACCAACCGCTTGAAAATAATACCCCACCGCGCACCAAAACCCAAGCTCTATTCCCATCTTCAAAATCCTCGAATCTCTCAAAGCGTACTTCGAAAACGGCAAAAACGTCAAACTCGCCGCCAAAAAGCGAAACAACCCAAACGCGTCCGGACTTATATTCGTCTGCGCCATTTTCACCAAAACTATGTTCGAACCCATAAAAAAAATGATCAAGTTAAACAAAAGAAACCCTCTGGTTTCCGCGCTCACGTTTCGAAACAATTCATTTTTCGACAACGACGCCACGAAATCTTCCTCGCCTTCGAAATCAAAGTCATCCGGATCCTTCTCTAACGCGTCGACTTCTCGTCGCAACTCTTCCTGCGGGAAAAGAATGTCCTCAATCGTGGTCGGTTCGTCCATGGTTGAATCAACACCCAACGTAACAACCGATACTAAGGAGTTGTTGTTTTCAATCCTCTCGTCGTTTCCTTTTGAAGTAATATTAGTACT
>Ga0115000_10002399_pt1 | contig 16213 bp, 13 predicted proteins | sample ArcticOcean_MG_C_6_FD_89690 | JGI IMG/M metagenome (GOLD analysis project Ga0115000, IMG submission 89690) | Marine microbial communities from western Arctic Ocean - ArcticOcean_MG_CB8_128 | ecosystem: Environmental > Aquatic > Marine > Oceanic | place: Arctic Ocean: Canada Basin | collected...
CAAAATTGGCCCAAAGTTAATACTGTAAAGTAAAAAACTAACTAGAAGGAGTGGTCTTTATGGCCACTCCTTTTTTATGCAAAAGAACCTGTTGTACCTGTACCGTCATCAGCAATGTTTGTTTCGTTTAGAGTTGTGGAATTCACATTCGTGGACGATACTGACGAGTTATCATAATAGTTATTGATGATTGTAGGTGCCGCCGCTGCTCCAGCATCACGTGCTGAAGTATTATTCATGGTGCCCATTTGGATTGTAAAGCCAGTCAATTTTTCTAATTTCTTAAAGTCTATATCATCAATACCGTCCTCAATCTCCTCAAGCAAGTCAGCTATCGCTTCACCAGCGTCTTCTATATTTGCATCAAATCCATCTGAGATAGCATCGCCTAATCGTAATAGAGCTTTCGGTAACTCTTCAATTGGTTTTATACCTGCTGCTAATCGAGGACCAAGATCGGCAATTGTTTTAAGTTGGTCGATAGGACTTTCAGCACCAAACAGTTTAGAAAATCCTTCACCAATCGATCCTAGGATTGAACCGATTGCACCTCCAGCACCGAATCGGGCAAGAGCAGCACCAACAGCTACGATACCAGCTGCTGTAGATTGTAGCTCTTCGCCATCAAGATCTGCAAGTTGTTTTACTTCTCCAGCGATGGTTCTAATAAGACCACCTATTGCTTCAGCTCCTCGTTCAAAAGCACCGACTAATACATCAACCGTGCCTGCTATAAATCCTTGAACAATACCTGCTAAAGTACCAAAACTTTCCACTAAACGATCAATGAATTGACTAACGATTGGCTGCAGTTGTGCAAGCGCTGGCATTACGTGCTCGTTAATCGCTTTAGCAAACATTTGAAAAGCTAAAGCAGCTGGCATCATAGAAAGAGCTAATACAGCAATTGCTGCAGCACCAATCAATATCGCGGGAGAAGCTAAACTCAAGGCCGCTGCTGCAATAGTTAAACCTGCTAATACTGTTAATCCTACTGCGACTGCAGACCATGTAACTTTACCAAATTCTTGAAATGCAAAGGCAGCTGGAATCAATGATACACCAATTGCACCTAAAGCAAGGGCACCTTTTAGTATGCTACCCATGTTTTTACCGAGGTATTTGAATCCTCCTCCTATACCTTTAAGTAGACCACCTATTCCTGCACCTAAGCCTTTACCCATTTTACCGAGCATGCCTAACTTACCACTTGCCTTTACATCAGGGCCGCCGCTGCCGCCGCCACCACTTTCAAGAGCTTTAGCGATACGTACTAATAGTTTCCGCGATTCTTTTTTATCTTCTTGATCAGCTAAGCTATTGCCATCTTCTGTTTCAGGCAAAGATGTTATAGCTAATCCATCTTTAAGTGTATCTGATACATTATCTTCAGCACCAATAGCTGTGGGTGCATCATCACCTAGCTTTAAAGCAGAATCTGTTATTTCTACAAGTGATGCATCGATCGATCCCAAAGCGATAACCATTTCATTGAAATCTTCTGAGTGAGCTTGATTTGCGTTGATGAACTCACTGATAAATCTTTCCATTACAGATTCAAGTCCAGCCAATGTCTTTTGTTCTTTTTTATTCTTAAAGAAATTGCCAATGCCACCAAAACCTTTTTTTATCGCCGCGAAGGGTTTACCAAGAGTATCCTTTAAAGAAGCAAATGGTGCGGTTATAGCACCTTTTATATTAGAAAAGGTGCCCGTGATACTGTCTTTTAAACTAGTAAATGGAGCTTTAATTTTATCACCAAGCGCTTTCAGATTTAGGGCATTACCCATTGCAGCCAACTTGCTATCTCCTTTAGTTGGTACATTACTGATTTTACTTTCAATGTCTTGTAGTTTTTTAACTACATCGTTTAGTGATTTTTCTGCCATTTTGATTTAGGTTTTAGAATTTTGTTTTTGTATTCTTTCGTTCTCTTGCTTAATGTGCTCCATTAATAATGAAACATAAATTTGCCTCTCCCACGGTATCATATTGTCAAGTTCAGTTAAACTATATTTATGGTGTTGAGCCATAGAAAAGTTAGTTTGATAGTGATTTGCTAACGAATCATGTGACAGGCCTAAGTAAAAAAACTCTGTAATCCCTCCAATACTACTGTGTTAAGGTGACCGCACTCTGCACACTTATATTCGATAGTATGTGAAAGCTTTGGTTGGTTGGTTAAATATTCTTGAATCTCTTCGATTTGATGATGATTTAAAGACTCAATGAACTCCATCAAATCTTTTTCTGGTGTGTCTTTTGCAGGATACACATTATCTGCATCATAAACTGAATCAATGATGGTGCAAATATTTTTAACAATATCTTCATTTGCATCAACTTCTGCCATAGTGTCTAATGACAAAGGTTTAAGCACTACACCAATATCATCAGTAAGCTGAATTCGATTGCTTACCTTCTTTTCAGGGTATTTTACTTCGATGTCCATTAGGTTGACCTGTACCTCATTTTCAGCACCATCATTTTCGCACTTAAACTTAAGGTCTGCTGTTTCGCCTACGCTAACTGCTCGTAATCGCAGGAACAGAAATTCAACATCATAGCTAGTCAATTCACTGGTGTTTATTGTATTAAACGAACACGCAGAAATAATTTCTTGCATTGTCCTTACGATTTGTTTAGCGCTCTTTGACTCTTGAGCCAACATCAATAGTTTTTCTTCTTTCACCAAGAAAGGTCTGATTTGAACCTCGAGGCCACTAGAAGGTACGACTACATCGTACTTTGCTGTTTCTAATTTTGGTAATATACTCATAATCTTTTAATAATTTATTCTTTAATCCTCATAATCCTATCGCGTCTTTAATACCACCGAATGTAGAGGATATGCCACCCGCTGGTTCGAAATCTTCATAAGTAAAAGTAATAGATAACTTTTGTGTTTCTGAACTTCCGTTGTTAAGCTCTACTCCTCCCATTGTTATAGGAAAAGCGTTTTTAAGTTTTACGCCGTACACTGGCATGTTTTCAGCATTAAGTTGCTGAATTGTTATATCGCTGGTGTATACTTCGTCGTAATTCTTTAAAAATGTTTCTTGATTAATAACCAAACCCATCCACTTATCAAACATCTTCCTCATATAATAATCGTTAGTGAGGTGAAAAGTAAATTCAATGTCTTCGTTAAAATACTGTGTAGGGTGTTTAATCGTATTGCGGAAACCTAAATGAGGGTTGTCCATTGTTTGTATCTGGCGACCAGGTAAAGATGTAGAGTCACATAGCAAAGCAATATCACGAGGATCATTGATTAAAGATGATGCCTTAAAATTACCAGATAGTGCACTGATCGCGATGTTACTGACATCAATATTAAGTATTGATTGCTCAGGCGGGCGCATATAGATCAAAAATCTATTTCCACGAGCTAAACCTTGGTGTTTACCAATGGTGGCTTTAAAGTCATCGATTTTAGTTGGATTAACTGATTGTCTTAATTTTTGTATAAAGCTCATAACATTTTACGAGAGTCAGTCCATACTGCGCCCTGGCTCTTTTTCTTAAAGTTTTCGGTTGGCATAAATAAAACGGTTTCCCAATTATCAGCAGGGACTTCTATAACCTTTGATCGTATATGATCAGTCAAATAGTGTTTAAAGCAAGGCTTAAAGAATGCTAATTTAGATGCTTGTTTTAGAACCTGATAGCTTAAGCGTAAACGTGTAGTAATATCATACTTTTTGTTTGATGTATACTGCATTAGTTTGTCAAATAAGATAGCTCTGTACTTTGGTGGAAGGTAGTGTAGGTTTAAACCATAAAAGCCACCCTCTGCCTTTTCTACCATAAAGATAAGAGGAAACCTGTCGTAATAAGGTAAAGTTTTCTTATTCTTAGGATCATAGAAATACATAAACATACGACCAGGAAGTGCTCTACTTCTCGCTTTAAACGCCTCATCCTTTAAAAGATCCCGCCTATTAATGTTTTTCATTCCAGTAAGTTGATTCTTAAACCACTTCAATGATTTATCGCTGTTCTTTTCAACTCCTGCCCTAAAGGCCTGTGCTTCTACTCGGTCTATATATGATATTGCCATTAGATCTATTTATAACTATTTCAGTAACTTTATTCCTAAACCTTTTATAGTATCTTCATTCCAAATTTGAAACGTCATTCCATTTCGATTAGCAAATTCAGTGGCAGCTTCCCATTTTGAAATGTTTTTTGCATACGTCATGACTTCTCTTAAATACTTTTGAGTCTTACGAGAGCTTTGTTTAGGTGGCACCGTCTGGTTTTTAGGCTTGATTTCGATTAAGAAACATTTACCGTCTTTCATTCGAATAAATAGATCTGTAAAGTACCTATGTATTTTGCCATCTGTCTTACATCTGTAACGAACAACGACTTCTTCTGAATTCCATCCAATCACACTCGGATTACTATCAAGCCACCGCATGACTTGCCTTTCCCATAACGACCTGTACTTGATCGAGGAGACATTTCCTTCGTATTTTTTTATATTCTTTGGTTTATATCGTCCTGAGTATGCCATGATTTCTTTATAAATAACACTAAAGGTATTTATATATGATAGGAAAACTAAAAAATCTTCTAAGCGACGAAATTTCTGGAGCATTTGGATCTGTGACGAGCCAATTCTCATCCATTACAGACAGTTTAGGCTTTGGGTTTAGCAAAGCAGGTTATGACTCGAATGCAGAAGGGATTATGTATCCTCTTGAACTGAGAAGTCAAGAGGATCGTCCTTGCATTGAATTCACTGCTTTTGACACATCGTCTGGTTCTGTTGTACAAAAAACAATCTGGTTTCCGTGTCCAGCTGGTATATCAATTAGCGATTCAGCTACTTATAACAGCATTGATCTCGGAGCTCTTGGCGGTGCAGCAGGTGATATAGTAAATAGCGCAAAGCAAGGTGCTGCAGGTGGAGAAGGTATCATTGGCAGCACGGTCGGTGCAATAAAAGGCGGTGGCAAGGCGGTAGGTAGACAAATGGGCAGTGTAGGCGAAGTCGCAGCGAACGCAGGTCAAATGGCAGCTGGTACTATGGGGCAAGGCGATAAAGTAGCCTTTTTACGGAAAAAGATTATGAATCCGAATACGAATACATCATTTGATGGTAATCCTATTCGTTCATTTAGCTTCGGCTTTAAGATGATTGCACGGTCACAGGCCGAAGCAAAGGCAATGCAACGAATCTGTACACTGTTTCAAAAGTATGTGTATGCTGATTCGAATGGCAATACACAGAACCTTACACTACGCTATCCACCAGTGTGGCGTATACGCTTTTTAAATGGTCAAAAGAACGAAAACATGTACCTCCCAAAGATCTATTCATGTTATTTGACTGGTTGTAGTGCAACATATAACTCAACATCATCAACATTTCACGCAGATGGATCACCTCTTGAAGTCGATGTGGCAATTACATATCAAGAAACTCGTGCACTGACACGCCACGATATCGAAACACTTGGTGAGGATGAAAACCGAGGCATTAGCGATAGTGGTTATGCTACACAACAACTATCATCTACAACTGCAGCAAGTCAAGGCGCGGTAGATGATTCAACTAATCAGGTAACATAATAACATGTCATTCTTTAAACAATTTCCGAAAATAGATTACGATTTAGACGACCAGAACGATTTAAGGTCAATCACTGACCTCTTTCGTCACGTAGATGTTAATGAAATTAGTATAGATCCCCTTTTATCATACACCGAGTACGAAGTGAGTGAAGGCGATCGCCCCGACAACGTCTCTCAACTGCTTTATGGCAGTACAGATTACTATTGGACATTCTTTATTGTTAACGATTTTCTTAAAGATGGACTATCTGCATGGCCGAAAAGCGGTCAAGAGCTCGAAAGATACATCACACAGGAGCATGATAAGAATAGTGTCCTTACATTTGCTCCACGCGTTCAATCGATAACTCAAAATGGTACTACATACACTAGCCTAATAAACACTCTGAATGGCCTTGACATGACACATCCTTATTTACGTCTTCGTAGACAAGGGTCATTGTATTCACATACCTATGCAAGAGTATCCCATTATGACGCATCAATGTATCAATTGTTTGTTTATGGTGTAAACGATTCAGATAAATTCTTTTCGAGTGATGGTACTTATTATGTTGAAACATTTAATCCATACAGAAATGGCGAGAGTGAGTATATAACTACCGAAGCGCTGAATAATGAATGGCGAGAAAAGCTTTTTTCGTATCATGAGAAAGAAAATGTTTACGGACATGCGTTAATTACAAATCAACTGTCACTGACCGCGGGCATTTCATCTCTATCAAGAGTAGATTACTTAAAGTCATACGAAAGTATCGCTCAAGTGTCTTATATGAGTACTTTGAATACTACACGTATGAATCTTATTGGTCGGAATGCACCAAAAGAATATCTATCGGCGGACGGAAGCGAAATTATCACTGGATACGATGCACTTGTCACGGCATCTGCCTTAGATCCTTATCCTTATTTGAATACATATGCCGAAGATGAAAGAGAAAAGAACCTAAATAAGCGGATGATTAAAGTCGTGAAGAAGAGTATAATTAATGAATTTGTTGATGCATATAAGGATCTTATCCAGTCATGAGTAGCGGAGCGCATAATAAGTATACAGACGCCGCGGGAAAGCGATTTAATCCATCAGCATATAAGCTCGAATCGATTACACTTGCTAACCATAAAGGTATGAGTAAGGAGATCGAAAACATCGTGCCTACATTTAAGATCACGGAGAGTCTGTATAGTCCATCTCTGATAGCAGAGTTTAGTATAGGAGACAGTATAAACCTCTTTGAAGAGTTCCAGTTATGTGGTCAAGAGACTATTACAGTGAAACTTGGCTATCTCGAGCATGAAACAGGTATAGAAAAGAACATAAATCTTAAGTTCTATGTCATCGACTATCCAACTTACGGCAGACCGGACACGAAAGAGAACATGCAGGTCTATAAAATGAAGGGAATATCAGAACAAGCTTATATAAGTTCCCATAAAAAGATATCACGTGCCTATGAGTATAAGAAAACAAGTGATATCATACAGAATATACTCGAGAGGGACTGTAACCTAACGTCGGATGCATTTGCCATCAACGGAGAGGGAGAGGCTCTACAGAGCAAGATCAAATGGTTATGTACTTATCAGACGCCACTGCAAGCCATAGAGAGCCTTAGAGCTCGTAGTTATGATTCTTTTGGTGCTCCGTATTATCTCTATGCTTCTATCGATGGTAAGTATCATTTTAAATCACATACAGACATAGTCAGCGCTCCTTTATATAATACTTATAGGAATGCAAAGCAATTTAGTAGTGAACCACAGACAGCAGCAGATTATTTAGAGAGATCAACACGTATATTATCATGTGCAAGTAGTTTAAAGCTTGCAAAGGTAGCTCAAGCGCAGGCTGGTGCTTATGGTTCAACACAGTATACCTTAGACTATACTCAAAAGAACTTTAACTTTGTACCTTATAACTATACTACAGACTTTAATACAGAGAATACTTTAGAAGGTAAGAAGGTTTTATCAGAACAGTTTGGTATAAGTAATGGCGCGAATACTCCAGTGCAGACCAGTGATATGTTTCAATCAGCTCATGTAGATTATACTCCGCTTAATACTGGTGCTTATAAGGGTAATATCGATAATCCTACAGACGAAGGGATGTTATATAACGATCTGACACGTGTAGGACTGAATAAGTTAAATAGTTATAGGGCACTTGCAAATACTACTACTCACGATATTATACTCAATGGTGATCTTAACCTGAATCCTGGTCGGAAGATTGAATTGATCTTCCCTAAGGCTATTGATCCAGAGATAATTAAAGATGCACTTGGTAAATCAGATGCTGATGTAATAGACAAAACGTTAAGTGGTAAATACTTTATAGCAGGAGCAGAACATATATTTAATATGGGAGACTATAAAGTAAATTTAAAAGTGAAGCGAGATAGCTTTAGACAAGACCTTACAATATAATGAATTCAGGATTTAAAGAACAACCGCAGTGGTTTACAGGTGTAATCGAGGATATTAACGATCCTACCGAGATGGGTAGAGTGCGTGTTCGTTGCTTTGGTTACCATACACCAGAGAAAGACATGAAGCTAGGTGGTATACCAACAGAGGCTTTACCTTGGAGTCATGTTATGATGCCAGTGACCAGTGCCAGTATGTCGGGTATAGGTCAATCTCCCACCGGTATATTACAAGGGGCATGGGTAGTCGGGTACTTCAGAGACGGTGATGCTCGTCAGGACAGTTTCGTTATCGGGACTCTTCCGAGTAAATCAGTATCGCTTGTAGATAAGACTCAAGGATTTAATGATCCAGATGGTATGTATCCAAGGGCTCCTTATGTTGGTGTTGAGGTTGATACTCCTCGTCCAGCACGTGCACAGTTTGCTATAGCTCAACCTTATGTATCGAAAGAAGATACCAGGCAAGAAAAGATTGAAACTGCTACTCCCCCGAGAGTTACTTCTATCTCTCCAGATAAAGAGGATACCTATTATAATAGAAGTACTTGGGAGAATCGTAAGCTTGAAGAGATTATTAATCCTGCGTATCCTTCGAATCATGTACACGAGTCTGAGTCTGGTCATATACAAGAGACTGATGATACTCCGAATTATGAGCGCTTATCGAATTACCATACCTCTGGTACTTATGAAGAGGTGATAGCAAATGGTGATAAGACCGTTACAGTCGTTGGTGATGAGTATGAGGTTACCTTCAAGTCGAAGAACATGTATGTCAAAGGTAATGTTAACTTGACTGTTGATGGTAATATGAAAACTCTTGTCAAGGGTAACTATCATCTCGAAGTAGAAGGAGATAAAACAGAATATGTGAAAGGTACACGTACGAGTAAGGTTGGTCAGAACGAATTAATCGAGATCGACCAAGAGCGTAGTATTAATGTAGCAGAGAATTTCACGTCACGGATTGGCGGTAACGAGATCAGGGATGTTGTGAAAGACAGTACCACTAACATTACCGGCCATTACAATATGAACATTGTGTTAGATAGCAAGACGGTGGTTAACGGACTCATCGGTCAAACCGCTCTCGGAACCTTTACTGTAAACTCTTTTGGTAATCTGACTCTAGTATCGAACTCTACTATTAAGATCGACACGAATACAAATATTGATATAGATGCAATAACTGATTTTGATATTACGTGCGCTGCTGATGTAGATGTAAATGGTGCAACAATCAACTTAAACTAATATGGCTATTAATTGTTCTAGTAACTCGAAGCTTGATGCACTCAATGCAAAGAAGGCAGAACTCAATGCGAAGATAGGTGAATTACAATCTGCGGGTGCAGGTGCTATGGCAGATGTAAAGGCGAAGGCAGATTCTATGAAAGCTGCTTTACTCGCCGCGGTTCCCGAGCCTCCCGTATTACCTAACTTCAAAAAAGAACTTGAAGCTCTCAAAGGTAAAACCGGCGCGGCGCTGGTAAAGGCGAAGGCAGCCTTTAAAGCCAGATGGGGTGATGCTCTGCCTGATATCGATATAGATGGTCTTATGGATAAGGTCTCTGCTGCCGCGAGTGCGAATTTCGATTTCTGTAAGGATGTACCTAATATCGATGCTCCGAAAGTAAGTGCTGAAGGTAAGGTAGAAGAGGTGAAAGTCAAAGCCGCGGAACCTATCGTAGCCGCTGATATTCCAAAGAAGGTTGAGGTCGTGGTGCCTACCGTAGTAGCAAAAGAGAAATTACCGAGTGTAAGTCCTAAGGTTGTAAAACCTGTGGATAAATTAAAACAAGCACAGGTCGCGATGGGACTCGAATTGAGTAAGTATTTACAACCGAATAAACGAGCGCTGTATGACGCGAATAAGGAAGTCTTTAGAATCTTCAAGCAAGCATTGAACTCGGTTGGGCGCGATAAAGAGAGAGCAGCAAAAAAGAATATGACTCTGATCGAGTATTATAATACTGGTAAAGGAAGAAAGGTTGCTCGTATTCTTGTAAAGAAATACTGTATTGCTCTTGCAGAAGAAAACAAGTTGAAAGAATATAAAAATGCGTGCTCGTATTTAAATCGAGTCATGGGTCAAAATCCTGATGCTGACCTGAGTGAAGAGACCGAAAAACAAATTAATAGATTGAATAAAGAAATTATCACAGTACGAGCAGAAGGAGATTCTCTTCTCGGAGAAACTCTTGGTGGACATGGTGATTTAGTCGCGGGTTATTCAGAACTTATGTTTTGGCACCTTGATCTTATCTCTGAATTAAGAGACTATAAAGTTTAATATGAAATTGTGCAAAAATTCGCGCGCGAGATTTTTCAGCTTTGAAACCATGAAAGTAGTATAAATAGATTATATGAGTATTGCAAGTTCAGATTATAATAAGAAACGTTCTTCTACAGCAGCAAGAAAGAATCTGTATTCTGATTTGGATTTGAGAATGAGTATACATCCTGTAAAAAAAGATGTAATACCTTTGAATGATATACAAGCTGTGCGGAACTCTGTTAAGAATTTAATTCTTACTAATTTTGGCGAGCGGCCGTTTCAAAGTAAGCTAGGATCGAATGTGACTGCTTTACTCTTTGAGCCTGCGGACCAATTCACTGCGATTCAAATGAAGAAGGAGATCGATCGTTTGTTGAAAGATCACGAACCCAGAGTGAATGCTGTGAAGATAAAAATACTTGATGATGTAGATGCAAACGCATATCGCGTATCAATAAAATTTAATGTAATTACACAAAACACCACAACGGAAGTAGAACTCGGACTTCAAAGATTAAGATAATATGGCACAATTTAATACAACGGAATTAGACTTCGATAATATAAAAGATAATCTTAAAGATTATTTCAAACGTTCAGGCTCACCTTTCCGCGATTGGGACTTCGACGGTTCAGGGCTAAACAATCTACTCGATGTTCTTGCGTATAATACACACTATAACGCGATGAATACTCACGTTGCAATGAATGAATCTTTCCTTGATTCCGCGCAGATAAGATCTAACGTTGTTTCTCGTGCAAAACTATTAGGCTATACTCCTACGAGTAAAACCGCGTCTACCGCCGATATTACTTTAGTGCTTCGAAGGAAAGATGATTCAATAAATAGCACGTATGTAATTAACCGAGGTGATACCTTTACATCTACGATAGATGATATTACATACACGTTTATTCTTCTTCAGGATTCACAGGCATCGGTAGCAGTGAATGCATCAGGAATTGGAACATTTACATTTAGCAATTTGCTTGTATCACAAGGCGTGTTAAAATCGCGTAAATACGGCGTAGACAATTCTTTAACAACTCAGAAGTTTGTGATTGACGATCCTGACGTAGATATTAGTACGTTACTCGTGAAAGTATATGATACACCAAACGCGAGTTCATACAACATATACAATCGCTTTACAGATTTTACTTCAGGCTTGACAGGTTCATCTCTCATATATTACCTCGAAGAAAACTATGCAGGTAAATACGAAATTCATTTTGGAAATAACTCTATCGGTAAACAACCTGGAAATCAATCAGTAGTTGAACTTGATTTCTTAAGTACTCGAGGACCAGAAGCGAATGATGCTACAGCATTTGCACATAACGGAGGAGCAGATACAACAGTTGATGGTACATCGACAATTATTGTAAACTCAAAATCTGCAGGTGGATCTGAAGTTGAAGACATTGAAAGCATTAGATTTAATGCTCCTCTATCTTTCATTGCACAGAACCGAGCAGTTACATCTGACGATTATCAAACTCTTGTAAAGCAGGCGTTTGGTGCTATCGACAGTATATCAGTTTGGGGTGGCGAAACTAATAATCCTCCTCAGTTTGGAAAAGCTTTCATATCAGTAAAACCTACAGGTGCGCTTACTCTTACAAGAGAAGAAAAGAATTCAATTACAAGTGCGCTGCAAAGCAAAAGAGTACTTTCGATTGAGCCTGTCGTGGTTGATCCTGAATATACTTATCTTTTCTTTAATGTGCTTTTCAAATACAATAGTAGCTTTACATCTCTTACGCAATCTCAGATGGAAACAAAGGTACGAAATTTGCTTACAAGCTTTAACGAATCGCAACTGCAAAACTTCGACGGTGTATTTCGTTACTCTCAATTATTAAGAGAAATAGATTCGAGTGATACCGCTATTCTTAACTCGACAGTGAGAGTCTACGTTTATAAAGATTTGCTTCTTACGCAAGGATCTACTATTACACACAAGCTTGATTTTGACATGGAGTTGTTTGACGAAAATCCTTCGCAATCTATTATACAATCGAGTTCGTGGAAATATAATAATGTTGATTACTATTTTGCAGATGAAGCTGGTGAAGTTGGTCAGTCAACTAGAAACATTTACATCTATTCATTGGTAGAAAACGTAAAGACGAAGGTAGTCAATTCTGTTGGAACACTTAACGTGTTAACTGGTGAAATGAGCATAAACAATTCTACAGTTCCTCTTACACAAGCGGTTGAAACTATCCGCTTCGAAGTATCTCCAAATTCTAACGACATTGTATCTCGAAGGAATACTCTATTGCGTATAGATGTACCAAAGACTTCGGTAAGTGGAGAGATTGATAGTGCTGCAGTTTCTGGCTCGGTGAGCGATAGTTATAATACGTATTCTACACGTTCTGATGGTGGAGTAATTTCGTCAAACAGCTCAAGCGTTACAACAGATCAAGGTTCTACTTCTAGTTCGAATACTAGTAACAGCAGCACCAACACCGGATACTAATTTAATATGTCAGTTTACTATTTAAAAGGAAAAAGCAACTACGGCAATTCATCAGGTGTAACTGGCTATTACTATCCTTTATACACAAGCGCTGATGATGTCGATGGACAATATCACGAACACACCTTTGAAGGTTTAGACGATCTAGTGTTCTATATGCCGTCGGCTTTTATAAATCACGGGCTTCCTTCAGCTCCTACAATATCAGCGTATAACAACGAGACGTATTCAGAATACGCTACTTACGCAATTGACGCAACTACATCCAATATCACGTATACGAATCTTCCTACAGCATCTTTAGTAGTTTCAAGTGTTGCACAATACTCACCTAAACAAACGAGTCCTTATAGCGAAAGAGTATCAAATAAAGAATCTGCAAGTGTTGAAGATTTAATTCCTATACAATTACGTGAAACAGCTGGAACACTTACTAGTCTTTTAGAAGAATACTATACTTATTTAAATTCAAATGATCAGGTTTTAAACATAAGTAAAAGAATACTAACAGAGCACGATATTGACGAAACATCATTTGATTATTTAAATAGAATCAAGAGGGAAATCGCTACTTCTGTTCCTGATTCTCGAGCGCTTGACACTGTTTCGTTATACAAAAGAATTGTTAACTACTACTCTATTCGTGGAAGTGAAGAATCTGTTTTAGTTTTCTTCAAATTGTTTTTCGACGAAATCGTAGAAGTGTTATATCCTAAAGATTTCTTATTGAAGGCGTCTGAGGGAGATTGGATTCAGGACGATAATATTTTTAATTATAGTAATACTCTTACTGGATTTGCAAACAATGCTCTTTTAAATGAAAATAGCGTAGGTGAATCTCTTAAGTTTTTCAACACCAGTGATAGCGAGATTGCTACTGGAAAAATTCAGAGAATTCAGAAAATCGACAACACTAATGTGACTCATCCAGATACTGAATTTCTTTTCCTCGAAATTGATACTTCAGAAGATAGTAGATTTGATGCTGGTACTAATACATTTCAAGTTTATGATGCGCACAATCAAAGGTTTTCACAAACGGTTGCTGAATTAAAAAATGGCGCGACATACACTAAAGAAACCGGATTTGTATTTACAGATGGTTCTGGTGGAGGGGCCTACGATAGAAATCATATTGACCTTGGTCAAATATACAATACAAATCCAGAAATTTTAACAGAAGCCGCTAACCCAAATGCTCACACCATGATAGCGCACATTAAGTTGGATGCTGACGGCAATGGCCCAGCGCATTTATTTGGCGCAGTAGGTGATTACCCTGGTCTTCAGATAGGAATACGGGGAAAGAAATTAACGTATGAAGCTTGGAGATGGGGGCACCGCGGTGGTTACAATCCTGTAGACTTAAAAGGCACGACAACTGTTTCAACTAACGGTGATTACACCACTGTTGCTGTAAGAGGTAATAGAGATGACGACGCTATTGCTGATGGAGGCAATATCGCAGGTACCGCGGCCGGCGATGGCTACATCGAAGTTTCAGTAAATGGAGAGAGTTGGGAAAGAGTTTGGGACGATAGTGACTATGGTACACCTACATCTTTCGACATTAAAGACGCATTGGTCTTCTATGGTGCTAGTGATAATGGTGTGCTTACGACGAAAGTCGATATCAATGGATTTACGAAAGCTGGCACATCTTCAAATGGAAGTGACTATTACGAAACTGCTTTTACGAATGCAGTAATAACTGGCGACGAGGGAAACACTTGGACTGATGGCGTGAAGACGGGCGGTGGTAGTGTTAATTTTGACAAATACACAATTGAATATCTAACTGCTGCTGAGATTCGTAGCTTTTACTCGTCCCAAGGAAGCAGCACACTTCTCCCTGTCTGGGACGAGATGTTAGAAGGATTTGATTCAGCTTATGAGAGTTCACCGCCTGCCTATGGTATGTGGATTTTAATAGGAAATAGGTCTGGGTATGATGGTAGACTTGCGCCTTTACAGGTTTGGGTAGATGCAACTCCTAATGCGGTGTTCGAGGTAATCGAAAATAAATCTACTGGAATAACGCATAAGCTCACTGGACAATCTAGCCCCAGTGATTATGCTAATTCAAATCCTACTTTACCAAATGATATTTACAATGGAACCGCCCAGGTCGTAAGAGGTAATAGCAGCATCTCTTTTAATAATTCTGGTTCTTCTAGAACTAGTTTTTACCAAACACTTATTGACCATGAAAGTAGGGCGAAGGTGTTACCTGGATATGGGTCAACCAACAGCACTGACTTAAAACGCCACACGTACTCTCCCTTTCAATTAATATTCTTTCAATCTTACGCTACTGCACGCACGGTAAACACGCCTTTGCAAACACCACAAATATCATCTGCGAATTGGGTGACTCACGGCAAGCAGATTACTACAATCACTACTAAAGAAATGCTTGGTGTTAATAATCTAAATACTAGTGTCAGAAATTCTAGTCTGCGGCTTGGCGTAAGAAGGTGGAATCATTATTTTAAAGGCAATATAAAGTATTTTGCTTATTACCAAAAAGAAGTCACTGCTACTAAAATTGCTGAAATACATAATTATCTAGTTAAAAAATTAAACCCTTATCAATGGGCGATGAGAGTTAATGTAGATGAAGATAAACCGGTATCTTCTTTACAGTACTTACGTAATAGTACTCAGACATATACGTTTACTAATATAGGTGGTGCTTTAAAGGATTCTTTTTGGACATACGATAGTTCTTCTAATAATGTTCTAACAAATCTTTTTGTTGCTTATCAGCAAGAAAATGCAACAGGTCAAGTTAACTTCGGCGATGGAAGCCCTGCTACACAGATTAATAGCAGAAGCCCTGTTGGACACACCTTTAACGAAGCATCATTCTTGTCAGGAAATTACGCTGATAGAAAGGGATTTGTATCAGATGTGAATAAGCTTCAAGATAGTGACTTTTGGCAAGACTACTCCTATCAAATACGTGGAGGAATTCAACTCGTTGAATGGGAAAACGAATATTTAAGATTAGTTCACCCAGCTGGAATGAAAATGTTTAGCAGCTTGCTCATGCAAGTAAGTAGATCTGGTTTATGGCGTGGTGATACTACCTATAAGGAAAAAAATCCTCAAGAAGATCTTCAACTCGAAAGGTGGCTCACAAAACTAATTCCGCCCTGGAAAACACTTACTGATGATGAGCGAAGACTTGGTATTAACACTGATAGTGCTAATTCGATGCATATGCCTTTCTATCAACCCGGCTGGTTAGATGGAGATTTCAGAGCACTGAGCTTATTGCTACAAGCTCTTGTTAACGGAAATAACCCAAGGGCTGGTAGTGGTATATATGAGAGAAGTGCTTTCTTGATAATGCGCTTTATCGCTGGTGTAGGTGCAAATGCACGAAATGAAATTGTGTTCAATGAATATAAGAGATGGACTAA
>Ga0115000_10002402_pt1 | contig 16211 bp, 15 predicted proteins | sample ArcticOcean_MG_C_6_FD_89690 | JGI IMG/M metagenome (GOLD analysis project Ga0115000, IMG submission 89690) | Marine microbial communities from western Arctic Ocean - ArcticOcean_MG_CB8_128 | ecosystem: Environmental > Aquatic > Marine > Oceanic | place: Arctic Ocean: Canada Basin | collected...
AAAAAAAAGTGATGTTACAAATTGGAGTATCGGTCAAAATTTATTATTAACTGGAAAGATTCTTACTGCTCGCGATGCGGCACATAAAAAATTAAATGAGCTAGTTAAAAATAACGACCCTTTGCCAGAAGGTTTGGAACTTAAAAATAGATTCATTTATTACGTTGGTCCAGTAGATCCTGTTGGAGATGAGGTAGTTGGCCCTGCTGGCCCAACAACATCAGAACGAATGGATAGATATACGGACCTAATGTTAGGTCATTTTGAAATAATGGGGATGATTGGCAAAGCTGAAAGAGGCGATAAAACAATTGAGTCTATAAAAAAACACAAGGCTACTTATCTTGTCGCTATCGGTGGGTCAGCATTCTTAGTTTCCCAGGCAATCAAGTCATCAAGGGTTGTAGCTTTTTCAGAGATGGGTATGGAGGCTATTTATGAGTTTGAGGTAATTGATATGCCTGTGACGGTCGCTGTAGATCCTAAAGGCGACTCAATTCATAAGGTCGGCGCTAAAAAATGGAATGAAATATTGGTAAAAAGAGATTCTTGAAAGTTAGTTTTATTTTTTATGTTTATGTTGCTGCGGACAGTAAGCTCTAGTCACACTATCTGACCTTAAAGACTCATGCCTTAGGTTGCTATTTTTCATTCTTTCGCGCCATAAAGTATAACTTTTTGGTTTTAATTCTTTCTTCATCAACAGCTTTAAATTACTTTCATTTAAACCGTAGACCCTTAAGATTGCATCTAATGATGTCCTATCTTCCCATGCCATTTCAATAATTCTGGATGTATCAGATTCGCTAAATTTTTTTTTACTGACCATTTTATTCGTCAACTTTTGATTTTATATTTTTTATGAGTGATTGGATTCGACTTTCTAAATTTAGTTTAATTTTTGAAGTAATAATAAAGAAATCTTCTGCTCTTTGCCCAAGAGTATTAATTTTAGCATTTTGAACAGATAGTTCTAATGAGTTGATTTCTTTAACAATCAAGCCTAAAAGATTTGGTCGTGAAGCGCAAACAACCTCTAATTGGTAACGATTAGATTTTATTTTTCTACAGGTTATTTGGGTATTAATTTCATGATGTATTGCTTGCATTGTTTTTTTATTAACAGGGATAGTTAATTCAGAGTGTTTGCTTAATAATTTTTTTGTTAACTCTTTTTCAATATGTTGGAAATAATGTTTGTAACTAATGGATTCGTTTGGAGTATCGATGAGATTAAAAACATCTAATGCATAATGATTTTTAGTAGTTGTAATCGTAGCTTGAACAACTTCACATTTTATACTATAGAAAAAATTTGTAATTTTAGTAAAGAGAGCTTTAGCATCTTTGGTAAAAATTAACACTTCTATTCCTTGACCATCTGAGCTATGACGAACTCTTACTATAGTCTTATTGGCTGTGAAATTTGGTAAAAGCGCTCTTGTATGCCAGGCTACATCTTTTCCATCAAAACGTGAAAAGTAATTTTCGTTAAAATTAACCCATAATTTATTGTAACTTTGTAAGCCGATTGAATATTTGGATAATATTTTATGTGCTACTTTCTTTCTCTCACTAATGACCTCAGATATATTTAACTGATCGCTTATTAAGTTATTTTTTGTTTCTAAATATAATGTTCTTAGTAAACTTGCTTTCCATTGATTCCAAACATGAGGGCTCGTTCCTCTTATATCTGCAACAGTCAATAGGTATAGGGCATCTAATCTATTTTGTGTTTTCACAAATCCTGCAAATTCATCTATAACCAATGAATCTGCTAAATCAGATTTTTGAGCAACACTCGACATTTTTAAATGTGACTTAACGAGCCATGCAATTAACTTTTTATCTTCATTGTTAAGTTTCATAATTCGTCCAAATCTTAAAGCAACTCCTTCCCCTAGCTTCGAATGATCACCTCCACGTCCTTTAGCAATGTCGTGAAACAATGCTCCAAGATATAATAGATATGGTTTTTTAAAGTTTTTAAATATTTCGTTACACTCTGGGAACTCATGTTTCCATTTATCTAGTGTGAAGCGCCTTATATTTTCAATAACATTTAACGTATGTTCATCAACTGTGTATATATGAAATAAATCATGCTGCATCTGAGCTACAATTTTTCCAAATGCCGGGATAAATTTACCTAAAATATTGCATTTATTTAATAGTCTTAATGATCGACTAACTTTACTTTTACTTTTAAAAATATCGAGGAATATTTTTTGGTTATTTGGATCGCTTCTATAATTCTTGTCTATTTGAGTGGATAGGGTATCCAATGCCCCCAGTAAATTTGGCCCAAAACCTTTAACCTTTCTATATTGCTGAAATAGTATAAAGACATCTAATATATAAGGCTTTATTCTGGCAATATTTTTTTGGTCTATCTCTATTAAATCGTTGTATATGTAAAATGGTAATGGATGTTTTATTTTCTCTTTATTTCGAACATTTGGATCTAATCTTTTTATAAGAATCTCATTAAATAAAGTAATATAATTAACTGATTTATAATAACTTTTCATAAAAATTTCACTAGACTTTTTATTCTTTGTATTTTTAAATCCAAGATTATCTGCAAGTTCATTTTGAACATCAAAAACTAATCGATCCTCAATTCTTTTAGCTAAAATATGTAAAAGGATGCGGCGTTTTGTTATTTTATTCTCATGAAGCTGTATTTTATTAAATTCAACCTTATCAACTAAGTTATTTCTAAGCATTTCTTTAAAAGTGCTCCCTTTTCCTTGGCTAATTGATAACCACCTAATCATATGTAAATCTCTTAATCCACCTGGACTTTCTTTAATATTTGGCTCTAACTGATAAGCTGAATCTCTAAATTTTCTATGTCGATCTCCTTGTTCCTGAAGTTTGAGTTTATAAAATTTTTTGATTGATAATGTAGCATTTATCGTTTGATTCATTTTGTGAAATACTAGCGATGAACCAATAAGAAATCTGGACTCAATAAGGTTGGTTGCGGTTGAAATATCCGCATTAAATTCTTGTTTGTTCTGCTTAATATTACGAACGCTATGCCCTATTATAAAACCCAAGTCCCAGCAATTTGTTATAAATTGGCTTATAGCTTCTTGATCAGCCTTTGAAATTTCTTTTTCAAATAATATTAATATGTCAACATCAGAAAATGGAAATAACTCTTTTCTTCCATAACCACCAACTGCTACCAATGCAATATCTTTAGAAATAGAGATGTTTTGCCACACCTTTATTATTAATTTGTCAACTAAAAGTGTCTGGTTGATTAAATACGCTTGGCTGTTGTGGTTTGCCAGAAATTTTTTGCAGTGGTCTTGATATTTTGTTTGATACAACTTTTTAAGTTGAGATAGTTCTTTTTTATTCATTTGTGAATTTTTTAGCCTGTTTAGATATTGTTAAAAGGCTTTGGCGTGTCCTTAGATACCGTCAGTACTTCATATGATGATTCTGTGACTAAGATTGTGTGTTCCCATTGTGCTGACAAGCTCCTGTCTTTTGTTACAACTGTCCAGCCATCTGAAAGCATTTTAATATCTTTTTTACCTACATTAATCATTGGCTCTATTGTAAATATCATGCCGGGTTCAAGTTCAATGCCTGAACCAATTTGGCCATAATGAAGCACTTGTGGTTCTTCGTGAAAAACTAAACCAATACCATGCCCACAAAATTCCCTTACTACACTAAAGCCATTTGACTCAGCATGGGTTTGGATTACATGGCCAATATCTCCAAGATGTGCGCCTGGCTGTACTTTTCTTATACCTAGCCACATTGCCTGGTAGGTTATTTCGCAAAGTCTTTTAGCCTGGATTGATGGCTCACCAACATAAAACATTCTACTTGTGTCACCGTGATAACCATCTTTTATTACTGTAATATCAATATTAACAATATCTCCCTTTTTTAAAGTCTTTGGGCCAGGTATCCCATGACAAATTTGATGATTAACTGAGGTACAAACAGATTTAGGATACGGACTGTGTCCTGGTGGTGCGTAATTAAGTGGGGCAGGGATAGTTTTTTGTTCGTTTACCATGTAATCATGACAAATTTTATCAATTTCTTCGGTAGTTATATTTGGCGTTATAAACGGTGTAATAAAATCTAGCACCTCAGATGCTAATTTACCTGCTACCCGCATTTTTTTTATATCTTCTGAATTTTTAATTGTGATTGACATCAGGTAAAGTTTAATTCTAGCTTTATTATTAAGTAATTATGTTATCATATGCGCTTTCGAATTAACGAAAAATTACAATAAACCATTAAGTTTAGTTGAGGGTGCTATTTTAAAAATTAAATAGTCATTTTAAACCTAATGAAGTGATTAACCCTTACAAGGAGAAATACATAATGTCTATTACAATGAGACAAATGCTAGAAGCCGGTGTTCACTTTGGACATCAAACACGCTACTGGAATCCAAAAATGGCCCCGTATATATTTGGGGATCGAAATAAAATCCATATTGTAAACCTTGAGAAAACATTACCAATGTTTAATGATGCCCTAAAGTATGCAAAAACACTTGCTGCTAATAAAGGCCGCATTTTATTTGTTGGCACTAAGAGGCAAGCTAGGGATATATTAAAGGAAGAAGCAATTAGAGCTGACTGCGCTTATGTTAACTATCGATGGTTAGGTGGAATGCTAACAAATTTTAAGACTGTAAAACAATCAATAAAAAGATTAAAAGAGTTAGAAGTGATGTTTGAGGATGGTAGCACTGAAAAGCTAACAAAAAAAGAAGCACTTAATTTAAAAAGAGAATACGACAAGCTAGAAAGATCTATTGGTGGTATAAAAAATATGATTTCATTACCTGATGCTATATTTATTATAGATGTGGGCTATGAAAGTGGTGCTGTTGAGGAAGCAAAAAAATTAGGAATCCCAATTATTGGAGTTGTTGATACAAATAACTCGATAGAGAGCATTAATTATATTATTCCAGGTAATGATGACTCAAGTAGGGCAATTCGTTTATATCTAAGAGGCATGGCAGATTCAATTCTTGATGGAAAAAACAAAGCTATAGAAGATCTTGCGAAAATAGTTGCAGAAGAAAAAGCGGCGGACGATAAAGAGAAATCCGCATCATCTGACGACAAAACTAGCTAAACTAGAATATATTTAGGAGTAAACAAAATAATGGCTGAAATAACAGCGAGCATGGTAATGGCATTGAGAAGTCAAACAGATGCTCCAATGATGGATTGTAAGAAGGCTTTGATTGAAGCAGGTGGGGATATGTCGAAAGCTGAAGAAATTCTCAGGGTACGTTTTGGTAATAAAGCATCTAAAGCAGCAGGAAGAGTTGCGGCGGAAGGGGTGGTGAGTTCATATATATCAAAAGACAATAAGTTTGGATCATTGTTAGAAGTCAATTCTGAAACAGATTTTTGTGCGAAAAATGAAGAATTCTTAAGCTTCACAAATCAAGCAGCAGAGGTGATTGTTAATCAAAAACTTACTAATATTGAAAGCCTAGCTAAGGCAGAAATTAATGGCGTTAGCGTAGAAGACTTAAGAACGCAATTAATTGGCAAGATTGGTGAAAATATAACTCTAAGAAGGTTTGTTAATGTTAGTGCTAAAGGCTCTTTATACAGCTATATTCATGGCTCAAAACTTGGAGTTATTCTAGATCTAGAATCTGGGAATGAAGAATTAGGAAAAGATATAGCAATGCATATTGCAGCTACAAAACCAAAAGCAATAGATAAGGATGGTATTGACCCTAAGCTCGTTGAGACTGAAAGAAGGGTGGCTACAGAAAAGGCAAAAGAAGCTGGAAAGCCAGAGGAGATGCTTTCAAAGATAGCTGATGGATCCGTTAATAAATTTTTAAAAGAGATTACATTGCTTAACCAATCTTTTGTTAAAGACGACAAAATTACAATTGAAACACTCTTAAAAAATAATAATGCAACAATACACTCTTTTTATATATATATTGTTGGCGATGGGATTGAAAAGAAAGAGGAAGACTTTGCAGCCGAAGTGGCAGCAGCATCAAAAGGTTAGCAATAAAGAGTAATAATTAAATTTTTAAAAGGATTGTGATTGCAATCCTTTTTTTTAATCTAAAACAAGCTAAAATAACAATTATGGTAGATATTAAATACAAAAGAATTCTTCTCAAGCTTTCTGGTGAAGCTTTAATGGGCAACGATGCTTTTGGAGTGAATCCAGAAGTTATCAATAAAATAGTGAAAGAAATAGAAGTAGCAATCTCTATTGGAACTGAGATAGCAATCGTTATTGGTGGTGGAAATATTTTTCGAGGTGTCGCCCTCGGCGCTGCCGGAATGGATAGGGCTACAGCAGACTACATGGGAATGCTGGCGACTGTAATGAATGCATTAGCACTTCAAGATGCTATGAAGCATGCCGGAATTAATAGCAGAGTTCAATCTGCTATTAATATAGAGCAAATTGTAGAGCCTTATATCCGAGGCAAGGCAATTAGATACCTTGAAGATAAAAAAATTGTTATATTTGCTGCCGGCACTGGAAATCCATTTTTTACAACCGATACTGCTGCAGCTTTAAGGGCTATGGAGATTGATGCAGATGTTATGATTAAGGCAACAAAGGTAGACGGAATATTTTCAGATGACCCAGAAAAAAATCCAGGTGCGAAATTTTATAAAACTGTTACCTTTGATGAAGCGATAAATAAGAATCTTAAAGTAATGGATGCAACAGCATTCACTTTATGTAGGGATCAAAAGCTCCCGATTGTAGTTTTTAATATTTTTAAAGAAAATGCACTAAAAAATATTCTTCTTGGAAAAGAGGAAGGTACTTTAGTTACTATGAACTAGTATGAGGAATTAAGAAAATGAGTGAGGTTTCGGAAAATGCAAAAGAGAGGATGCAGAAAAGCGTCGACTCTCTTAAATTAGATCTATCAAAAATAAGAACGGGCAGGGCCCATGCAGGTATTTTAGACCATCTATCGGTCGATTACTATGGATCCCAAACTTTATTAACACAACTTGCAAACATTACAGTAGCTGATGCAACAACTATTAATATTCAACCATATGAAAAGACTATGATTCAAACTATTGAAAAAGCAATTCGAGAAAGTGATATGGGTTTAAATCCAGCAACTTCAGGTGAATTAATTCGTATACCAATGCCTGCTTTAACTGAAGAAAGAAGAAGAGATTTAATAAAGGTTGTAAAATCAGAGGGTGAAAATTCAAAAATTTCAATTAGAAATATTAGGCGTGACTCAAATGAGACACTAAAAAAATTGTCAAAAGATAAAGAAATTAGCGAGGATGATGAAAGAGGAATGCAAGAAGTTGTCCAAAAAATTACTGATGACTTTATTGTCGAGGTGGACAGGTTAATCGATGCAAAAGAAAAAGACTTACTGGTTATATAGGCCGAGGTTTTCACCTGTTATATTATTTTAAAAAAAGAACACTAAACCCATTTAAGGCTCCAAAACATGTTGCCGTTATTATGGATGGTAATGGGCGTTGGGCAAATAAAAGGCTTCTTCCAAGGCTAGCTGGGCATAAGAAAGGCCTAGATGCCTTACAATCAATAGTGAAATCAGCAGTTAAATATAGTATCTCAACTATTACTTTGTATGCTTTTAGTACCGAAAACTGGAATAGACCTGATGAGGAAATTAAAGGCCTAATGACTTTATTTTCAGATTCGATTTCTAGCCAAACCGCTACGCTTATAAAGAACGATATACGAGTGCGAATTCTTGGCGACATTAGTATCTTTTCAAAAGACCTTCAATCTAGGATTAAGCACCTTGAAAATAAATCCTCAAAAAATACAGGATTAAATCTAAATATTGCATTAAATTATGGCGCTCGTTCTGAAATATTAATGGCAGTAAATAAGTTTATTAAAAATTCAAAATCACTAAAATCCCCAATGCTAGAAGATGATTTGAATAACAACCTTTATACAAAAAAAATGCCGGATGTTGATTTATTGGTTAGAACTGGTGGTCAAAGAAGATTGAGTAATTTTCTTTTATGGCAAGCCGCTTATTCTGAACTATACTTTACAGATACATTATGGCCAGATTTTTCTGACAAAGACTTTGTGAATGCATTGTACTTTTTCCAAAATACTGAAAGAAAATTTGGAAATCTTAAGGACAGCAAATAATGCTTAAACAAAGAATACAATCATCAATAATTATGTTTGGTTTGTTCAGCATTACTTTTTTTCTGTTAGATTATGTTTTTTTTGAATTTTTAGTCCTTGCTGTTGGTGGAGTTTTATTATTTGAGTTGAGTAAGATATTGAAGCTAAATGGTTTAAGCTTGGTTCTTTTTTGGTTTTTAGCTTCAACCCCATTATTTGTATATTTACTAGCAACTCTCACATCTAATTTCGGTAATGTATTTAATCTATCCGAATATTTTTATTTCACCAACACCTTGTATCCAGTCATTTCAGATTTTTTATCACTTTCAATTCCATTTTTTGCTTCCTTAAGTTTTATGTTTTGGTTGCTTATTGCACCTCTAGATATCTTATATAAAAAACTTTCCTCTAATTCAATAGTTAAAGTTTTTTATGGTTTATTTTTAATTACTCCAATGTTGCTTTCTGTCATGTCTATTTTCTTGATAAATAAAAATATATTGTTAATGATTATTTTAATGATTTGGCTTGCTGATACGGGTGCATATTTTTCTGGTAAAAAGTTTGGTAGGATTAAAATAGCAAAAAAAATCAGTCCAGGGAAAACTCTTGAGGGCTTATTTGGGGGGTTTTTGTCCAATTTAATTTTTATATTATTTCTTAATATTTATGGATTTTTAAATATAGTAGATGGAATTTTACTTGCCTTTTTAATTACTGCTCTTAGTTTGTATGGTGATCTCTATGAATCATTTTTAAAAAGGATGGCAAAAGTTAAAGATAGTAGTAATTTAATCCCTGGTCATGGCGGTTTTTTAGATCGGTTGGATAGTTTTTTCCCTACAATTCCAATTTTATATCTTCTGCTAAGAGCTTTTGAGTATCTATAAATGAAGACAATTTCAATACTTGGGTCAACTGGTAGCATTGGCTGTAGCGCCTTAGACGTGATCAAACTTCATCCTGATAAATTTAATATTTTTGCCCTGTCGTGTTATGAAAATGAAGGCTTATTACTTAATCAAGCTATTGAGTTCGAGCCACTATATATCGTTACGAAGGATGAGCAGTCTCAGGATAGATTAAAAGCATCATTAAAAGACAAGCATTTGAAAATAGAAGTTCTTTATGGCTCCGAAGGCTATGAGTTTATTGCAGCTCATGATGATGTATCAACAGTTCTAGCGGCTATTACTGGCTCAGCAGGTCTACGATCAACATTAGCAGCTGCAAAAAGCGGAAAAAAAATTCTTTTAGCCAATAAAGAGTCGATGGTTATGGCCGGTAACTTGCTATCTGATGTTTGCTCTAGAAATAAAGGTATTATTATTCCGGTAGATAGTGAACATAATGCAATATTTCAGGTTATTCATAATCAAAAAAATCCAGAAGAAATTATCAAATTAATTCTAACAGCTTCTGGTGGGCCTTTTAGAGAAACACCGTTAGAAAAGTTAGATGATGTAAGTGTTGAGGATGCCTTGAATCACCCTAATTGGGATATGGGTAGAAAAGTTACTATTGATTCCGCAACAATGATGAATAAGGGATTAGAAGTTATTGAGGCTGCTTTTTTGTTTAAAATTAACTATAAAAAAATTGAGGTACTTATTCACCCCCAAAGTATTATTCATTCACTTGTAGAGTTTATTGATGGAAGCAGCCTTACGCAACTTGGGACCCCTGATATGAAAGTACCTATAGCATACGCATTAAGCTTTCCTGAAAGGATATCTTCTGGTGTAGGCGGTATCGATCTCTCATTAGCTCAAGATTTACACTTTGAATTACCAGACCTAGAAAAATTTAAATGCCTTGAGTTGGCATATTCTTGTCTAGAGCAGGGAGGTAGTTACCCGATCGAAATTAATGCAATTAACGAAATAGCAGTAGACGCATTCTTAAATAAACAGTTAAAGTTTACACAAATAGCAGAACTTATTGAATTAGGATTAGCAAAAGCTAAAAATTCTAATATTAGTTCTATCGAAGATATTATAGAAGTTGATAATCAAGCAAGAATTAGGGCAAAAAATTTATTAAAAGAGATATTAATTGCATAGTATTTTATCTTTTATAGTAACAATATCAATTGTTGTGATTGTTCATGAATTTGGGCATTTTGCTATGGCAAAAATATTTAAAGTCGGTGTTGAGAAATTTTCCGTTGGTTTTGGTACGGTTTTATACAAAAAAAAAATAGGCGTAACTGAATTTAGCGTTAGATTAATTCCGCTTGGCGGGTTTGTGAAGTTTTATCAAAAGTCTAAATTAAAAAATATGCATTTATTTGAAAATATTTCTTTATTTAGAAGGTCAATTATTGTTTTAGCAGGACCTTTTATTAACTTTGTGTTTGCTTTCTTTTTATTATTATTTTTAAACCAAGGTCAGCAGTACAATATAGTTCCCAAGATAACTGCTATCAACACTCAAAGTGTTGCAGCTGATGTTGGGTTTGAAGTAAATGACGTTGTTGCTTCGATTAATAATAAAAAAATTCATTCTGTAAATGACCATAAAAAAGCTCTTATTGAATTCGCAAATAAAGATTTAAATTATTTAATCATAAGAAATAACGAAAAATTTTTAATCGTCATAGATGGAAATAAACGATTAGATCTCACAAGGAATCAATCAAACTTCAATGGCTTGTATTTCTTTCCTGCGGGAAATAATTCGTTGATTATAAGTGAAGTTGCTAGTGGTTCACCAGCAGAAATCTCAAACATAAAGGTAAATGATCAGGTTGTAAGTGTCGGAAATAAAATGATTTTCAATTCAGTTGATTTTTTAGAGGCAATTAAGGGTAATGAAGATGAGGAAGTAACGATTAAGGTGTTACGCGACAGCGAACAAGTATTAATCCCGGTAACACCTAAAATAATTGACCAAAAGATGGGGAATAAAGCCGCAATTGGGGTGATGATAAAGCCAAATCTTATTGACAAAGATAATTATATTAATTACTTTAAAATTAGTAACTTAAGTATTATATCTAAATCATTTTATGATGTTTTTGATGGTCTAAGAATGGTATTTAAATCCTTTTTAAATATAATTAATGGAAATATTGATTGGAGGATGCTTGCTGGACCAATTTCAATCGCTGAAGTGTCTTCAGAGACAATATCAATGGGTATTTTTACTTATCTTAGTTTTTTAGTCTTTTTAAATATTAACGTAGGCTTTCTTAATCTATTACCAATTCCAACATTAGATGGTGGTCAATTGTTTTTTTATGCGATTGAGGGGATCTTAGGAAAGCCCTTGAATGAGAAAAAAATGATTATTTCTCAAAGACTTGGAGTGATTATTTTATTTCTTGTATTCACTTTAGCAGTATATAATGACGTTTTTAATTTTATATTTAATCGATGAAAAAATTTTTATTAGCAATCTTTTTTATTTTCGCTAGTTTATCTGCTCATACAGCAGATAATATCTTAATTAGTGATATTAAGATTGAAGGTCTTCAGAGGGTTGAGCCTGGGTTAGTTTTTAGCAATTTACCTTTCGAGGTTAATGACTCAATGGAAGATGTTGACGTAAGTTCTACAATTAAACTGTTATATAAAACAGGCCAATTTAAAGATATTTCACTTGAGCAAGAAGGCAGTAAGATAATTATTATTGTTAACGAAAAATCAGTTATATCTGAATTAAATTTTTATGGAGTTGAGGCATTTCAAGACGACAAATTAAAAATAGGTTTAAGTCAAATGAATGTTGCTTCTGGTTTAGTTTTTGATAAGACTGATTTAAAGAGGGTAGAACAAGAAATAGCTAATCAATATTTAGCTCTTGGAAAATATACTGCATCAGTTAGGGCTGAAGGCATTCCATTGCAAAGAAATAGAACACAGGTGAATATATACGTTGAAGAAGGAAGTATCTCAAGGATTAAAGAAATTAACATTGTTGGCAATAAAAAATACGAAAAAGAAGATCTATTTCTAGATTTTAATTTACAGGTAACGAATCTTTTATCTTGGTGGAACAAGGATGATAGATACTCAAAACAAGTTCTCAGTGGTGACTTAGAAAAATTAAGAAGCTTTTATATGAATAGAGGATACCTTGATTTCAAGATAAATTCTTCAATAATAAGAATTTCTGAAAGTAAGAAATCTGTATTTATTGATATATCAATAACTGAAGGCGAAAAATATTACATATCCGATAGTAAGCTATCAGGCAAGTTTGATGACGTTCCTGAGCTTCTATTACAGGCGCAAGTTGGAACCCTTAAAGGGCAAGTTTTTAATAGGGCCGAAGTAACTGGAACCACTGCTAGATTAAATCAAATATTAGGTGATTATGGGTATGCCTTTTCAAATGCAAACGCAATACCAGAGGTTGATAAAGAAAACAGGACTGTGAGCTTTAATTATTTTATTGACCCTGGTAAGAAGATTTATGTTCGAAGAATTAATTTTTTTGGTAACGAAAAAACAAAAGATAGTGTTATCAGAAGAGAAATGAGGCAGTTCGAGTCTTCTTGGTACTCTAAGGCAAATGTTGATCGTTCTAAAGAGCGTCTTTCAAGGACACAGTACTTTGACCAAATTAATGTTCAGACAGCCAACGTTCCTGGCGTAACTGATCAAATTGATATCAACCTTCAATTACAGGAAAGAAATACAGGCAAGCTTATGGCGGGAGCTGGCGTTAGTTCTGGCGAAGGCCTTGTAGGAACCTTTACTGTAAGCCAATCTAATTTCATGGGCACTGGTAACACTGTGAGTACTTCTGTTAGCACTGGCAAAGTAAATAAAACATATGCTTTAAATTATACAGACCCATATTTTACTGATGATGGAATTGCTAGAACTATAGGTGCTTACAGAAAGGATGTGAATACTAATGATTTATCAACTGCCGATTTTAATACTTATTCCTACGGTGCTAGTGTTGGCTTTGGTATACCCTTGTCGGAATATGATGCTATTGGTGTCAATGCAACCTTAGACGTAACCGATATTGAATTAGGAGCAAATGCAAGTCAGGAATATATTGACTACTGTAGAAATTTATCTGGAAGTACCTCAACCAATGACTGCAACAGTGACTCATTTACTATTTCATCTCACTTTGCAACAGATACTCGTAATAACGCTCAATTTCCAACCGAAGGGTATTCATGGAAAGTATCAGGTGATCTCTCAATGCCTATTTTTGATATGAGATTTTATCAGGTTGTAGCATCGGGACAGAAGCACTGGCCCCAAGGAAAAAATATGTCTTTAAAAGTAAGAGGTCAGGTTGGTTACGCAGATAGTTATGGAGATAAAAAATACCCATTCTTTAAAAACTTCTTTATGGGTGGTCCAAAAAATGTAAGAGGATTTGAGCAAGCATCAATTGGTAAGAAAACACTTAATGCTGTAACAGGGGCTTACGAAACAACAGGTGGAAAAAAATCCATGTTCGGTAGTGCGGAATTTTTCTTCCCTCCTCCTGGTTTAAAAAATGTTAAAAGTTTTAGGTTAAGCACATTCCTCGAAGGTGGTGGTGTCTTTAAAAATGATTTTGAAGGCGATGAAATGAGATACTCAGTAGGTTTAGGTGCTTTATGGCTGTCTCCGTTTGGCCCATTGACTATATCGTATGCTAAGCCATTAAATGAGGGTACAAATGACCTGATAAGTGAGTTACAATTTGGTATGGGTGGTGCATTTTAATTAATATTAACAAAGGAGTAATGAGATGAAAAAGTATATAGCGATAATTGTATTATTAGTGTTGAATATGAATATGAATGTAGCATTAGCAGAAGTTAAGATTGGTTTTGTTGAAGTTCAAAAAATACTAAAGAGTGCACCGCAAACTATAGCAGCAAATAAGAAATTGGAAAAAGAGTTTACGAAAAGAACAGCTAAATTAAAGAAAGCAGTAAAACAAATAAAAGATAAAGAAAGTGCTTTCAGAAAAGATAGCATGACCATGTCTGAAAGCGACAGAGTAAAAAAGCAAAAAGAAATACAGTCATTAAAGATTGATGCACAGAGAACAGAGAGAGAAGTAAGGGAGGATATAGATATTCGAAGAAGGGAAGAAATTGCAAAAGTACAGAAACAAGTCAATATTGCTGTTGAAAAAGTTGCAAAGGAGCAAGGATATGACTTAGTGCTTTATCAGGGCGTTGCTTATGCAGGCAAAAAAGTGGATATAACTAATATCGTTATAAAAGCTCTAGATAAGATCAAATAATTAATTGAATTTATAGGTTTTAGACAATGGAGGACATTACATCTGAAAAATTGTCACTTATTGTTGATGGGAAATGCTCAAACAACGATGTTGTAATTGATAATTTTTCATCACTTAAGTCATCAAATAAAAAGTCGATTACTTTTTTTTCTGACCGAAAGTTAACTGATGATTTAAAAAAAACTAAAGCCAAAGTAGTCATTTTGAAGCATGAAGATATCACTTTGAGAAAAGGGGACTGGATAGTAGTTGATGATCCTTACTTAGCATTCTCTAAAATTGCAAATTATTTCCTTAAAAAAAATATATTTAAACCCTTCATAGACCCAATCTCAAAAATAGGGATAGATACTCACATCTCAGCAGATTGTTATATTGGTCCATTTAACTCAATTGGTAATAATTCAAAAATTAATCATCGGGTTTTTATCGAATCAAATGTTTCTATTGGGAATAATGTAGTGATTGGTGAGGGCTCAAAATTGCACCCTAATGTAGTAATTGGAAATGATGTGGTGATCGGTAAAAGATGCGAGATTTTTGCAGGAGCCTCTATTGGGACTGATGGATTTGGCTACGCTCAGGATTCTGGCGATAAATGGAATAAAATACCTCAAATTGGTTCCGTCATTATTTATGATGATGTTGATATAGGATCAAATACAACAATAGATAGGGGTGCTATAGACAATACGATAATTAAGTCAGGGGTTAAAATTGATAATCAAGTCCAAGTAGGTCACAATTGTTATATTGATGAAAATACAATAATAGCAGGCTGTGTAGGTATCGCAGGTAGCACTAAAATAGGAAAAAACTGTAAGATTGGTGGTGCAGCAATGATTTTAGGCCACCTGGAAATTAATGATAATATAATTATTTCACCAGGAACGATGATTACAAAGTCCTTAAAAAAATCTAATAATAAATATACTGCTATTATGCCCTTTATGGAACATAAGGAATGGCTTAAGATGGCAACAAAATTAAAAGGGAAGTAAAGATGGCAGATGAGAAATTATCAATGGATATTCACGAAATATTAGACCATTTACCGCACAGGTATCCATTTGTACTTGTTGATAAAGTTGTTTCAATGGAACTTGGAAAAGAAATAACTGCTATCAAGAATGTAACTATTAACGAACCTTATTTCCCTGGACATTTTCCATACCATCCAGTTATGCCAGGCGTTCTTATTATTGAGGCGCTAGCTCAAGCAGCTGCATTATTATCCTTTAAAACAATGAATACAAAACCAACAGAAGACTCGGTTTATTATTTTGCGGGGATAGATAACGCTCGATTTAAGAAGCCTGTAAACCCTGGTGATCAAATAATATTGTACGTAAAAATTGACAGAATTCTTAAAGGTATATGGAAGTATGTAGGAACGGCAACTGTTGATGGTGAAATTGTTGCAGAAGCCAATATGATGTGTATCTTAAAAGAAATCACTAAGTAATTTTTATGGAATTCGAACAAAAAATTCACCCAACAGCTTTAATTCACCCTAATTCCAAATTACATCCAAGCGTTAAAGTGGGAGCATATTCTGTAATAGGCGAGAATGTAGTAATCGATAAAGATTCTGAAGTCGGTAACTTTGTTACGATAACTGGAAAAACAACTATTGGTAAAAATAATAAAATTTATCACTATTCTTCTCTGGGCGAGGTTCCACAGGATAAAAAATACAATAATGAAAAATCTGCTTTAAAAATTGGTGATGGTAATACTATTCGTGAGTTTTGTACTTTCAATATAGGTACTACTGGGGGTGTAGGCACAACTCAGATTGGTAACAATAATTGGCTAATGGCTTATGTTCATATTGCTCATGA
>Ga0115000_10002404_pt1 | contig 16202 bp, 16 predicted proteins | sample ArcticOcean_MG_C_6_FD_89690 | JGI IMG/M metagenome (GOLD analysis project Ga0115000, IMG submission 89690) | Marine microbial communities from western Arctic Ocean - ArcticOcean_MG_CB8_128 | ecosystem: Environmental > Aquatic > Marine > Oceanic | place: Arctic Ocean: Canada Basin | collected...
AAAGAATCATAACTTAGACCCTTTGGTCAAGGTTATTGTAAATATTATTTAAGAATTGATTTTCCAGCAAACACAGCTTTATCAGATAAAATCTCTTCAATTCTAAGTAGTTGATTATATTTAGCTACCCTATCTGATCGCGACAATGAGCCAGTCTTAATCTGGCACGAGCTGGTAGCTACAGATAGATCTGCTATAAAACTATCTTCTGTTTCACCAGACCGATGAGAAATTATAAAAGAATAAGCATTAGCTCTCGCCAAATTAATTGCCTGCATTGTTTCGGTAAGAGTCCCTATTTGATTAACCTTAATTAATATTGAATTAGCAGAATTCAACTCAATTCCCTTTGCCAGTCGTTCAGTATTTGTGACAAATAAATCATCACCCACTAGCTGAATTTTTTTACCTATTTCTAAGTTTAGCCTTGACCAGCCACCCCAGTCATCTTCGTCAAGAGGGTCTTCAATTGAAAAAATAGGGTATTCTTGTGATAGTTTTTTTAAGTACGCTATCATTTCATCCGAATTGAGTGGGTCAACGAAATTTGATAGGTGATAATGGGTGTCTTTATAAAACTCAGTTGCCGCGCAATCTAATGCAAAAACTATATCATCCTCAACTCTATATCCTGATTTTTCAACTGCTTTACAAAGAAAATTAAGGCTTTCCTCAGGTGATTTAAAGCTAGGAGAAAAACCCCCTTCATCGCCAACGCTTGTAGATTCACCCATATCTGACAAAATACCTTTAAGAGACTGAAAGATTTCTGATCCCATTCTCATCGCTTCCGTGAAAGAGGAGGCCGAAACAGGCATAATCATAAATTCCTGAAAATCTAATAAATTATTAGCATGGGCTCCGCCATTTATGATGTTCATCATTGGTACTGGTAAAGTGTATGATTTTTCGTCTCCGAGATGTTGAAACAAGTGCTTTTTATTAGATTCAGATGAGGCCTTAGCATTAGCAAGGGAGACCCCTAAAATAGCATTCGCTCCTAGCCTGGATTTATTTTTTGTTCCATCGAGATTGATTAAGGAGGTGTCAATTAGCTCCTGATTATTGGAGTCCATACCCACCAAGGCATCACTTATCTCGGTATTAATATTTTCTACAGCCTTCATAACACCCTTTCCAAGATTAGGATCACCGCCATCCCTTAATTCGTGAGCCTCATAAGCTCCTGTAGAGGCTCCAGAAGGAACCAAAGAACGGCCAAAAGAATTATCACCAAGAGTAATATCGACCTCAACAGTGGGGTTACCTCTGCTATCATATATCTGTCTTCCAATTATCTTTGAAATTTTTGCCATGAATTAATCCTCTATCCCTATTCTCACATACTTGCTATTAGATGAATATTATTTTTTATAGATGATAGGTAAATGTTAGATAAAAATAAATCAATAGTTCTTTTTTCTGGTGGACAAGATTCCTCTGCATGCCTTGTGTGGGCTTTAAATAATTATAAGGAAGTTCAGACTATTGGGTTTGATTACGGGCAAAGACATAATGTAGAGCTTAAATGCAGAAAAGCTTTACTAAAGAAGTTAAAATCAATGCCGAGCGATTTTACTGGAACTTTGACACGTGATTATATTTTGAACCTTGAAGAAGTTAAGAGTATAAGCACCTCATCTCTTTTGAACTATCAAGACATAGAAATACTAGACAATGGAATTCCGAACACCTTTGTTCCAGGAAGAAATTTAATTTTTCTTAATTATGCAGGAATAATTGCATATCAAAATAATATTCAAAATATTATTGGTGGTATGTGTGAAACCGATTTTTCGGGATATCCTGACTGTAGAAATGAAACGATTATTTCAATGGAAAAGAGCTTAAGTCTAGGTATGGATGAAAACTTTAAAATAGAAACCCCTTTAATGTTTAAATCAAAGGCAGATGTGTGGGAAGTTATAAAACAAGCTGGGGGTAAGAAATTGATCGATATTATAGTTGAGGAATCACACACCTGTTATAATGGAAATAGGTCCAATAGATTCTCCTGGGGGTATGGATGCAATTCATGCCCAGCTTGTGAATTAAGGATCAAGGGCTGGAATATATTTGTTGAAAATAATCCAGAGTTCAAAATATAAATGTATTCAGTTAAGGAGATATTTTTTACCATTCAGGGAGAGGGTTGCAATACTGGAAGTTATGCTGTTTTTTGTAGATTCTCAGGTTGCAATTTATGGACAGGCAGAGAAAAAGATAGGAAAGATTCAATATGTAATTTTTGTGATACTGATTTTATTGGGACGGATGGTTTAAATGGCGGAAAGTATAAAAATCCACAAGACCTTGCTAGTAAAGCCTATTCCTTATGGCGAGGAACTCACAAGCCTTTTATTGTTTTGACTGGAGGAGAGCCATTATTGCAAGTAAACGAACCCCTTATTAAGGAACTTCATAGGACTGGATTTACAATAGCACTTGAAACAAATGGTACTATAAAAGCTCCAAACGATATTGACTGGATTTGTGTAAGCCCTAAGGAGAACAGCGAGCTAGCGCAAGATTATGGAGATGAATTAAAGCTTGTATATCCTCAAAAAAAAATTCTTCCCAAAGATTTTGAAAAATTAAATTTTAAAAATTTTTTATTGCAACCCATGGACGGCCCGCAGGTTAAGAATAATACTATTGCTGCTAGAAAATTTTGTGATCACAATAATAATTGGAAATTAAGCCTTCAAACACATAAAGTGCTTGGATACCCTTAAGGTACTGGAGAAGAAATGAAAATGAAACACCTAGGAAAGCAATCAAAGCAACCAACAAGTCCTAATATTAAAATTTTAGATAAAGTTAAAAATAATAATGTTGGTTTGAATTATGTTATTCGCTTAACACAACCAGAATTTACTTGCCTATGCCCTATTACAGGACAACCCGATTTTGCTCATATAGTAATAGATTATATCCCCAACAAATGGATTGTTGAGTCAAAATCTTTAAAACTATTTTTTAATAGCTATAGAGATTCAAAATCTTTTCATGAAAATACTACTATTGAAATAGTTGAAGCGATTAAAAAGCTTTTAAACCCAGTCTGGATTAGAATCGGAGGTTATTGGTATCCAAGAGGTGGAATTCCTATCGATATTTTTTGGCAAAATAAAATTCCACCTAAAAAAGCATGGATACCTGAACAAGAAGTTACCCCTTACAGAGGAAGGGGTTAAATAAAGATAAAAAAAATTACCCGTGGGTTTTAAAGATCATTAAAATTAATTAAAAAAACTATATTAATTTAAAAGGATTTTACAATGCCATCCAAAGCTTTGACTTTGGATAAAATATTGTCAATTTCATCTAACCTTGTTGCAGAAGGTCCGTCACAAAGAGCATTTTCAGGGTTAGGGTGTACTTCTAAAAAAATACCGGCCAAGCCAATGGCAGCAGCACAAAGAGCTAAATCTAGAGCTTGATTTGATCTTCCGCCTGCAGAGCTCCCCTGGCCTCCCGGAAGCTGAAGTGAGTGCGTTACATCTAGGATAACAGGGTTTTGAGTTTCTTTTAATTCTGAAACACCAAGAAAATCTACTATTAAATTATTATACCCAAATGAAGATCCTCTTTCGCATAATATAATATTGTCATTCCCAAAATATGAGCATTTTTCTATAATATTAGACATCTGGCCAGGGGACAGGAATTGTCCCTTTTTTATATTTAATGGTAAATTAGATTTACACGCAGCTTCAATAAGATCGGTTTGTCTGCATAAGAAGGCAGGAATTTGGATAACATCAACAACCTCAGCAATTTTTTCTATTTGAGATATTTCATGGATATCGGTTATTATAGGAACATTAAGAGATTTTTTTACCTCTTCAAACATTTTAATACCCTCAGCTAAGCCTGGCCCTCTATAGGATTCAACTGCTGATCGATTTGCTTTATCGAAAGAGGCCTTAAAAATAAAAGGAATCCCTAGATCTTTAGTTTTTTTTTGAAGATATGTAGCTACATCAATAGTCATTTCAAGATTTTCTAAAACATTTAAACCAGCAATAACGCAAATTTGAGAAGAATTAGATAAACTAATATTTCCTATATTTATAATTTTAGACATTATTTATCCTACTTTTTGTTGTCTATGGATGCTTTCACAAAGGAAGCAAATAATGGGTGAGGGCTAAATGGTCTCGATTTAAGCTCTGGATGGAACTGAACACCAATAAACCATGGATGGCCCTCAAGCTCGACAGCTTCAGTTAGGAGGCCGTCCGGTGATAATCCAGTAAACTTCAAACCAAATTTTTCAAGATTACTTTTATAACTAATATTAACCTCGTAACGATGTCTGTGGCGCTCCTGAATATTCTTGGACTTATATATACTTCTAACCAAGGAGTTAGACTTAAGAATTGCTGGATAAGAGCCCAATCTCATTGTTCCCCCATAATCACTTTGATCGTCTCTTGTAAATTTTTTCTGGTCTTTTTCCCATTCAGTCATCAAACCTATAACAGAATTTTTTCTTTTGCTAAACTCTGAAGAGCTAGCACCTTTTACGCCAGCTTGATTTCTTGCTGTTTCAATTACAGCAAGCTGCATACCAAAGCAAATGCCAAAGTAAGGAATTTTATTAATTCTTGCATAATTTATAGCTAAAATCTTACCTTCAACACCCCTTTTTCCAAAGCCGCCAGGAACCAGGATACCGTTCATTTTTTTTAACCCACGTAAGTCATTTTTATTTTTAATAGCCTCAGAATCTAACCAGTGAATATTTACTTTGACCTTATTAGCTATACCTCCATGAGTTAAAGCTTCAGTTAGAGACTTATAAGCATCTTTTAAACCAATATATTTTCCCACTACAGCAATATTAACTTCACTTTTTGGATTATTAATACTATTTACAACCTTATTCCATTTTCTTAAATTAATCTTAGGTACTCGCTTAATATTCATTGACGCCAGAACCTGATTATCAAAACCGTTTTGCATATAAACTTTTGGCGTAGTGTAGATTGTATCCACATCAGGCGCCTGAATAACTGAATTTTGAGAAACATTACAAAAAATTGCTATTTTATTTATTTCAGAAGAATTAATTTCCCTCTCACTCCTACAAACTAAAATATCTGGTTGTATCCCTATTGACCTCAGCTCTTTAACGGAGTGTTGTGTAGGCTTTGTTTTAACTTCGCCTGCTGCTGCAATATAAGGAACAAGTGTCAAATGAACAAAGCATTTGCGGCTGCTTGGTAGCTCATTTCCTAGTTGGCGTATTGCTTCGAAAAAAGGTAAACCCTCAATATCACCTACCGTTCCACCAATTTCACACAAGCAGAAATCAACATCTTTATTGTTGTTGAGTATAAATTCTTTTATTTGATCAGTGACATGGGGAATAATCTGAACAGTACCGCCAAGGTAGTCTCCCCTTCTCTCCCTCTCGATAACTTTATTGTAAATTTGTCCTGTTGTAATATTATCCTCTACAGAGGAATTAACATCTGTAAATCTCTCATAATGACCTAAATCAAGATCTGTCTCTGTTCCATCTTCCGTAACAAAGACTTCACCGTGCTGATAGGGGCTCATGGTGCCAGGGTCAACATTAAGATAGGGATCAAGCTTTCTCAACTTAACTGAATAACCTCTTGCTTGAAGCAATGCTCCGAGTGCAGCCGAGGCTATGCCTTTTCCAAGAGAAGATGCCACTCCACCAGTGATAAAAATATATCGTGTCATGGAAAGACAATATAGCTAATATTATTCATTAATGGAAGGCTTGTTCTATTTTAATTTAAATCGGGAAGGTTATTAACGTCGGCTTCATTAACTCCAATTGAAATTTTACTTTCCTGGAGGTCACTAACTATTGAATCTGAATCCTGAACGCTTGAAAGAACAGCTAAAAATAAGCTCGTTGAAAAAAATACAGCTCCAAATATAGCAGTAAGCTTAGTGAGAACATTTCCAGCAGACCGACTTGACATAAAATCACCCGTTCCACCTATACCTAAACCCCCTCCCTCTGATCTTTGAAGAAGCACAAGCGCAACTAGTGTAATGGCTACAATTAGATGAATAACTAAAATAAAACTTGTCATACCAATAATACTCTTAAATTTTATTAAGTTTGTATACGAACAATTCATATAATTCAAACTTCTTAATTATTTAATTACAAAATTCTAAAATAGCCTTGAAATCAGAAAATTTAAGACTTGCGCCACCCACAAGCGCGCCGTCAACATATTGAATGCTCAGTATAGCTGATGCATTTTTCTTATTAACGGATCCGCCATAGAGAATTTTTATCTTTTTTGCTTTGTTGCCATACCTAGAAATAAGTTTTTGGGATATAAAATGATGAACCTTATAAATATCATCATTTTCAGGTATTAATCCTGATCCTATCGCCCAAATAGGCTCATAGGCAATAACAATATTTTTAACATTAATATTATCTGGAAGGGATTTTCTTAACTGCTCCCCAATTACTCGCAAGGTATTCCCTCTTTTTTTCTGAAACAATGACTCTCCTAGACAAACAATGGTTAGAAGATCTGTCCCTAGAGCATTAGAAACCTTATCGTGAATTAGCTTATTGGATTCATTATGATACTCTCTTCGTTCAGAATGACCCAAAATAACAGCTTGAGAACCAACATCTACCAGCATAGATGGAGAAACCTCCCCAGTATATGCGCCCAGCGCCTTATTAGAGCAATCTTGAGCACCGACCATAAGCTTTGATCGCTTCGCTAGTGTCGCAAAAGAATTTATAAGGGTGAAAGGCGGACAAATTAACACGTGTGTATTTTTGAATTTTTTTGTTTTAATGTATTTCATGAGCAATGATACTATTGAAAGGCTCCTCCTGGAACCATTCATCTTCCAGTTACCTGCAATTAATAAATTTTTATTTTTACTCATCAGCAAAACTTACAAAATAAAACCAATAATATCAATTTATATTAAAATAAGTTCATAAACTTTATAGCAAAATCTTGCCTTTTATTAATCAAAGATACACTATGCAGAAAATTTTGATAAAATACTTTAAGGTTATTTTAAAATGTTAGATTTTTTAAGAAAGAATGCTACAGGTCCATTAGGTATAGCCCTAATCATTTTACTCGTTTTTGCTTTTTCAATTTGGGGTGTGGGCGATATATTCCGAGGATATAACGCTAATGTCATTGCAAAAATTGGTGATAGAGAGATTGATTCCCAAAACTATCTTTTTAGATTCAATAGAGAGCTAAACAGAGTATCGAGTGAATTAAATAGATTAGTTACCACAGAAGAGGCTAAAAATGCTGGACTCCATTATCAAGTGCTGGAAAGAATGTTGGTTGAAACAAGTATTAATGTATCAGGTGATACGATAGGGTTAGCCGCCTCAGAGGAGGCACTAAAAAAAAGAATACTTTCAACAAGTGCGTTTAAAAATGCATTTAATCAATTTGATAGAAATATTTTTCAACAAGTACTTCGCCAAAACGGCTTAACAGAAGATTCCTACCTTAAGATTGAAGCAGACTTTCATGTCCAGGAGCAAGTTGCAAATTCTATTCTAAGCAATATAAACCCTCCGAAACCCCTCAATCAATTATTGTATGAACACCAATTTGAAAGAAGAGCTGTTGATTATATAATAATAAGTCCAAGTAATAAGACTGATTCCAGTGAAATTAGCGATCAAGAATCTTTAGAATTTTATAACCAAAATAAAAGTAAATATCAAACAAATGAAACTAGAGATTTTTCATTTATACCATTGATTATAAAAGATATATCTTCAAAATTTATTATTTCTGATAAAGAAATAATTAGTTATTATGAAGATAATAAATATGATTATTTTGAGCCGGAAAAAAGATCTTATGACCTAATACCCTTTACCTCAGAAAAAGAAGCATTAAAGGCACTGATGGATTATAAAAAAAATAATGACCTCAGGGAGCTGCTCGCCAAAAGAGGCTTAGATAAATCTGATGTTGATCAAGGATTGATAACTATCAAGGAAGGCATGAGTGTAGTGGTTTCAAATAAAGCATTTGCATCCTCCATCGAGGAGTTAAGCGGCCCAGTTGAGAGTCCATTTGGACCTGCCCTTATTTTTGTTCGGAAAATTATTACTGAAAAAGAGATTCTCTTAGAGGATGTTAAGGTTGAGGTAGTTTCGTCCTTACAAAAAGATAAGGCTCAAGATAAAATTTATCAAATATACGCAGAGATAGAGGACTCAAGGGCTGGTGGAAAAACAATAGAAGAAATACCCCTAGAAAAAAATCTTCCTATAAGCGCCTTTGCGTCCGTAACGAGCTTAGGAAAGAAAAGTGATGGGTCTTATATTGATACCCCGTTAAGAGAGTTGATTATTGATAATGTTTTTGGTAACGATACTGATATAGAAATTGATCCCATAGAGGATGAGGATGGAAATATAATCTTTCTCAGGGTTGATAATATAAATATTCCAGAGCAAATTCCTTATAAAGATATTAATTTAGACATAAAAAATACTATCTCTAAAAATAAATCAATTACAAAGATGAGGCAGGAGGCTTTAGTGATTTTTAATAATTTAAAGTCGGAGAGTAATAATTTAGAATACATTTCTGATAAAATTAATAAGGCTGTTGCAAAAAGTGGTTTGCTAAGTAGATTGTCGACTAATGAAATTTTTTCTAATCAAGCCTTAGAGGAAATTTTTAAAACTGACAAAGGTTTCTCTTTTATATCAAATGTCGGCGTAGGAAGTAGCAAGATAATCGGTGTAATTAGAGAGGTTTCATTATTAGAAAAAACTGATGAATTAGAAAACTCAATCAATGTCGCCAATAAAACAAGACTCGTAAATAATCTTGCCGAATCCTTATCTGAAGAGCATCAAAAAGAATTCACATCGGAGATTTTTCCAGAGCGATTAGAGATTCTTTTTGAATCACAAGAATCTGATGGATCTTTTTAAAAGATGACAGATATTACTCTTGAGCCAAATTTTGAATATTTTAAAGACAAATATGAAAAAAATATTTCTCAGATAATAGGCTTTAAGTTTTCAGGTGATAAAAAAACAATAACATCCTCATACCTCAAGACCTCTCTTAAAGGAAAAAATTCCTTTCTGTTTGAGTCCCTTGAAGATGGTGATGCAAAAGGCAGGTTTTCTATAATAGGAGTAAACCCTGATTTAATTTTAAAAATTAAAGGTAATGAATCTACAATTGAAAAGGACGGTATTGAGATATCAAGGAAGTTTGACGAAGTTAATAAAAATATAAGAGAGTTTATAGAGAGTAGTCAGCTTGACATGCCTAGGAATATTCCATCAGTAGCCGCAGGTGTTTACGGTTATATTGGATATGATTTTATTAGGAACGTTGAAAACCTTCCTGACCAAAATAAAGATGCTCTAGGTCTTCCTGATTGCGTTTTAATAAGACCCTCGATAGTGATAGTTTTTGATAATATTTCTAAAGAAATATCTATTTTTTCTTGCTCCAGACCCAATGAAAAAAAGCAGACATCAAAAGAGGCTTTTAAGACTATTGAGAAAAGTATTCAAGAAATTTTCGATACTTTGAACGGGGATAAGATCGTAAAGGATAATTTTGGATATCAAAAAACATTAGACAATCCAATATCAAATACTTCAAAGGAAGAATACTTTGATATGGTTAGAAAAGCTAAGGATTATATTGTCGATGGTGATATTTTCCAAGTTGTTCCAAGTCAAAGATTCTCTTCCCCCTTTAAAATCCAGCCTTTTAAACTCTATGAGTCACTTAGAAAAATAAACCCTTCTCCATATATGTATTTTTTGGACTTGGACGATTTCTGTATAGTTGGATCAAGCCCTGAAACCCTAGTTCAAACTGAGAATAAAAAAATTACTATTAAGCCAATAGCAGGAACAAGGTTAAAACAAAAAAATTCAGATTATGACCTTGAATCTGATCTCCTATCTGATCCCAAAGAAAGAGCTGAGCACCTTATGTTACTTGATTTAGGAAGGAATGATGTAGGTCGCGTTTCAAAAATTGGTTCAGTCAAAGTTATAGACCCATTCAGTATTCAAGAAACCTCTCATTTAATTCATATAGTATCAACTGTAGAAGGTGAGTTAAGGGAAGGTGAAGATCAATTATCAGCTTTATCTGCTGGTTTTCCTGCTGGTACAGTTTCTGGAGCCCCAAAAATAAGGGCAATGGAAATTATTGATGAGCTAGAAAAAGAAAAAAGAGGCATATACGCTGGAGCAGTAGGATATTTCTCCGCAAACGGTGATATGGATACGGCCATAGCTCTCAGAACAGCAATAATAAAAGACCGCATCATGTACGTTCAGGCAGGTGGAGGAGTTGTATATGACTCAAATGAAGAGTATGAATACAATGAAACTATAAATAAATCTCAAGCACTCTTTGCTGCAGCAAAGGATGCAATAAAGAATAACCTTAAAGAATAAAATGATTATATTAATTGATAATTACGATAGCTTTACATGGAACCTATATCACTTTCTTGGTGATTTAGGCGCAGAGACAAAAGTAATTAGAAATAATAAGATTTCTGTTGCGGAAGCTATTAATCTGAAACCAACACAGATAGTAATATCACCAGGGCCATGTACGCCCTCCTCAGCGGGAATATCAATGGATTTAGTTCTTGAGGCTATTAATAGAGATATACCTCTTCTAGGCGTATGTCTTGGACATCAATCGATTGCTCAGGCATTGGGTGGAAAAATTATAAAGTGCAATGAAATCATTCATGGAAAAATAGGCAGTATAAAAAACGATCAGAAGGGAATATTCAAAAACCTTCCCGTTACATTTAATGCAGCACGATATCACTCGCTCGTCGTATGCAAAAAAAATATTCCTGATTACCTGGAGATATCAGCCCAAACTGATGCGGGAATAATTATGGGAATACGTCATAAAACATCTCCTATTGAAGGAGTACAATTTCATCCTGAAAGTATAGCTACGGAATACGGTCATAGAATTTTAGAAAATTTCTTGAAAATATAAATGAGAAAATTTAATGAAATATTATCAAAGATAACTCTCGACAATGGTTTGTCAGATGAGGATTGTTCTTTTTCTTTTAATTACATCTTAGAGGGAAAGGCATCTAACAAAGAAATAGAATTATTTCTCCTGGGGCTAAAAGAAAGAGGAGAGACAATAGAGGAAATAACCTCTGGTGCTAAAATAATGAGACAAAAGTCATATAAGGTTTTAGCCCCCGAAGGCTCAATTGATACATGTGGAACAGGTGGTGATGGGTCGGGGACTTATAATGTCTCAACAGCAGCCGCTATAGTAGCAGCTGGAGCAGGTACATTTATCGCAAAGCATGGAAACAGGGCTTTATCGTCAAAATCTGGATCTAGTCAGGTTCTTGAGGAATTAGGTGTTAAGCTTAATATAGCTTCTGAAAAAATAACAGAATGCATAACTAAAGCAAAAATTGGATTTATGTTTGCTCCAAACCATCATTCTGCCATGAAATATGTCGGCCCTGTCCGTCAAAAATTAGCAGTTAAAACTATTTTTAATCTCCTTGGGCCCCTATCAAACCCTGCAAATGTTAAAAAACAACTGCTAGGCGTCTATGACAAAAAGTGGGTTATGCCAATAGCTGAAACCCTTAAAAACCTTGGCTCTACAAGAGCTTTGATTGTAAATGGATCGGATGGGTTAGATGAAATTACAACTACCGGAATATCATATGTTTCTGAGCTAAAGGATAATAAAGTCAAAACATATGAAATTAATCCTAGAGATTACGGCATGGCCTTATCCGATCCCCTCTCTCTTGTTGGAGGATCTCCAAAACAAAATGCAGAAAAAATAATCAAACTACTCGATGGCGAAAAAGAGGCTTATAGAGATATAGTTATCTTAAATTCTTCCGCGGCATTGTACATAGACGGCAAAGTATCAAACATAAAAGATGGCATAGATTTGTCAAAACATTCAATTGATAGCGGCATGGCTAAATCAGCTTTAAATAAATTAGTAAAAGTATCAAATTCATGACAAATATTCTTGAAAAAATAGTTCAGTATAAAAAATTACAGGTAGAGCAATCAAAGAGTTTGGTTTCAAAAAAAGAACTTGAAAATAAAATCATTGAATCACCACCTATAAGAAATTTTATAGGCGCACTAAAGTCAAAAAATATGCTTGGAAAAGCTGGAATTATAGCAGAAATAAAAAAAGCTAGTCCTTCCAAAGGTATTATTAGAAAAGACTTTGATCATAAAAAAATTGCACTTAATTATGAAGATGGAGATGCCGCTTGCTTATCCATCCTCACAGACAAGCCTTCTTTTCAAGGCTCTCCACAGTATTTAAGGGATATTAGAGGCATTACAAATCTTCCTATTCTTCGTAAGGACTTCATGATTGATATATATCAGGTTTATGAGGCGCGCTCTTGGGGGGCTGACTGTATTCTTATAATAATGAAAATACTAAGTGATTCAGATATTATGGAAATATCAAATATCTCCAAAGAGCTAGGAATGGATATTTTATTTGAAGTCCACTCGAAAGATGAGCTAGAAAGAGCCCTCCCCTTTAAGCCAAAGATGATAGGAGTAAATAACAGAAATCTTGAAGATTTTCAGACAGATATTTCAAATAGTATTGAGCTTAAAAAATACATTCCCGAAGACGTCATTGTTGTCAGTGAATCGGGAATTAATAACGCTAAAGATATAGTTTATTTAGGCAATTATAATATTAATAATTTTCTTATTGGGGAAAGCTTGATGCGGTCAGATAATGTCTGCAGTGAATTAAAAAAATTGGTTAATAAGGAGCAATTATGAATAAACTCACCCACCTCAACCAAAAAGGTGAGGCGCATATGGTTGATATAGACAATAAAGAAGTGACGGACAGAAGGGCAATTGCCGAAGGATTTGTAACGGTAAAAGAAAGTACAGTTAAAACCATACTTGACGGAAAGCTTCCTAAGGGAGATCTTTTTGGTTCAGCCAGGATAGCAGGAATAATGGCAGCTAAAAAAACCTCAGAACTTATACCTCTTTGCCATATTCTTCCAATTTCATCGGTGAATATTGAAATAAATATAATTAAATGTGACATTCACATAACAGCAGAGGTAACTAACAAAGGTCAAACCGGTGTTGAGATGGAGGCATTGACGGCTGTATCAATCTCCTGCTTAACAATTTACGATATGCTAAAGGGAATTGACAGGGGTGCAATTATTTCAAAAATTCAACTTATTAGAAAGAACGGCGGTAAGTCTGGTAAATGGGTAAGAAATGAAAGTTAATTCAGTTCAAGAGGCAAGGCAAGAAATCCTAGATTCAATAACGCCTACCAAGAAGACTGAAATGGTCAAACTTGATATGTGTATAAACCGAGTTTTAGGCAAAACTATAAAATCTAAAAGAACTCACCCCGCATCAAATACATCATCAATGGATGGTTATGCTGTTATAGATACGGATATAAAAAAATATCCTGCAAGATTAAAGATTCTAGGAGAAATTCAAGCCGGATCTTCTGAAAAATTTTCACTTTCTTCTGGAAATACTGTTAGAGTTTTTACAGGGTCGTTCCTGCCCAAGGGAACTAAAAAAATTATTCTTCAAGAAAACTGTTCTAGAAAAGATAATTTTATCGTCATTAGTAAGAATCAAAATGAGAGTTATATAAGAAAGAAAGGTGAAGATTTCTTTAAAGACGATAGTCCTCTTGATTCACCCTGCTTGTTAAGTGCAAATGAAATTGCTCTTGCTGGGGCAATGAACTTTAAGGATCTAAAGGTTTATAAAAAACCAAAAATTGCAGTTTTAGCCAATGGGAATGAGCTTAACGAACCTGGAGATAAGTTAAGTTTAAACAAACAGCCTGCATCAACTAAGCCAGCTATAATAGCATTAATAAAAAAATGGGGCGGAATACCAATTGATCTTGGTATAGCCAAAGATTCAATTAAATCAATAAAATCTAAACTTAAAAAGGGATTAAAATTTGATATGATTGTGACGATAGGAGGGGCATCAGTCGGTGACTATGATTTGGTTCACGATTCTCTTAGTGAATTAAACTTTAAATTAAATTTTTGGAAGATTAATATGAAACCAGGAAAGCCCCTGATGTTCGGCTTTTCTGGAAAAATACCAATTCTTGGCCTACCTGGCAATCCAGTATCATCAATAGTCTGCTCACACTTATTTCTAAAGCAGTCAATTCTTAGGTTACAAAATTATCATTTTGAAGAAAATATTATTGAATTAAAGACCTCAAAGGATCTTCCAAAAAATGGTCCGAGAGAGCACTATGTGACGGCATATGTTGAAAAAAATTCAAAAAATCAACTTCTAATAACTCCAATTGATAATCAGGATAGCGCTTCCCTATCCTCACTGTCGAAAGCAGATAGCTTAATAATAAGGATTCCTAAAGAAAGAAAAACCTCGAAAAACTCATATGTAAAAGTTATAAATTTAAATTAAACATCACAAGGACTTGACCAAAATAAAGAACAAAAGTAAAACATCGTTCTACTTTAGTTCTTTTTTATAAATAAAGTTTGAGGTGCTAACTATGTTAACAAAAAAACAAAATGAACTTTTAATATATATTAATCAAAATCTTCGTGAGACTGGTATTGCTCCATCATACGAAGAAATGAAAGAGGCGCTGGACTTGAGATCAAAATCAGGTATTCACCGTTTAATTAATGCTCTTGAGGAAAGAGGTTTTATTAGAAGGCTTCCTCATCGAGCTCGCGCTATTGAAGTTACCAAACTCCCCACATCGTCTACGCCTGATAAAAAAGGAAACTTTTCGCCTAAACTGATTAGGGGTGATAAAGAAATTACCTCACCCGATATTTTTGAAGAAACATATGAATTAAAGATGATGGGAAAAATAGCAGCGGGAACCCCCATAGCTGCAATAGAATATGAAAAAAATAAGATATCAGTTCCTAATCATATGATTGGATCTGGAGAACATTACGCATTACAGATCGAAGGTGATTCAATGATAGGTGCGGGTATTCTTGATGGAGATACCGCAATAATAAAAAAAGCAGATGATGCTCATTCAGGTGAAATTATAGTTGCACTAATAGATGGAGAAGAGGCAACCTTAAAAAGGTTAAGAAAAAAAGGCGAAACAATTGCACTCGAGCCCGCAAATTCATCCTATGAAACAAAAATATATGGGCCTGATAGAGTTCAGGTGCAGGGTACTTTAGTTGGAATATTAAGATCTTATTAATTATAATCGATGGTTATTTTTTCTAAATAGTATTAAGTCTTGTGAAGAATAAAATTTTAAAAATAATCTGGACTGATAATTATATTGAAAGATCAAAATAAAATTGTAACTCGCTTTGCCCCGTCACCAACTGGATACCTACATATTGGCGGTGTTAGGACGGCCTTATTTAATTGGCTTTTTGCAAAAAGTAATAATGGAAAATTTCTTTTAAGAATAGAAGATACCGATCGAAAACGATCCACCCAGGAATCCACCAGGGTGATTTTAGACGGCCTTAATTGGTTAGGGTTACATTATGACGAAGAGCCGGTTTATCAACATAAAAATATTGCACGCCATACTGAGATAGCAAATCATTTACTCAAAGAAGGCAAAGCATATAAATGCTGGGCAACAGAAAGTGATCTAGATATTATGAGACAAGAAGCAAATAAACTTGGTTTGCCAATTAAATACAACGGAATGTGGAGAGAAAAAAACCCTGAGGAAGAAAAGACCGAACCATTTGTGATAAGATTTAAAACTCCTCTCGAGGGTAAAACAGTTATTTACGATAAAGTTCAAGGTGAGATAACCTTTTCAAACGATAATTTTGACGACCTCATTCTTTTGAGGTCAGACGGAACCCCCACATACATGTTATCAGTTGTTGTTGATGATCACGATATGGGAGTAACCCATATTATAAGGGGTGATGACCATCTAACTAATGCAGCTAAGCAAAAACAAATATATGAAGCGTTGAACTGGAAAGTTCCAACTTTTTCTCACATTCCTTTAATACATGGAAGTGATGGTGCCAAATTATCTAAGCGCCATGGTGCACTTGGAATCGATCATTATCAAAAAAATGGCTTTCTTCCTGAGGCAATGATAAATTATCTGCTAAGACTTGGATGGAGTCATGGTGACAAAGAGATTTTTTCTCAA
>Ga0115000_10002405_pt1 | contig 16196 bp, 13 predicted proteins | sample ArcticOcean_MG_C_6_FD_89690 | JGI IMG/M metagenome (GOLD analysis project Ga0115000, IMG submission 89690) | Marine microbial communities from western Arctic Ocean - ArcticOcean_MG_CB8_128 | ecosystem: Environmental > Aquatic > Marine > Oceanic | place: Arctic Ocean: Canada Basin | collected...
AAGACGAAGGACGATGACGTCCTTTTCGCTCTCTCATTCTTCTTCGCGTTGTTCTTCTTCTTCTCGAATTTTCTCCTCGAAACGTCGTCCTTTCGACGCGCATCATCATCATCGATTTCAGGGGAAAAGAAGACAAAGAAGATCACCGCGCGCGATGGAGAGAACTGACGATGAGTGCGACGATGAGAAAGAAAAAGAGGAGGAACGTAATAATAACGAGGATGATTTGTATTCCGTGTGCGTGTTAGGCGCGGGACCGGCGGGATTAACCACCGCGCTCGCGATGCAAAAAATGTTGTCGCCACCAAAGGGTACGAGGAAACCACCGCTTTCGGGGCTGAAAATAACCGTGTTGGATAAGAACCCGAACGCTCTGGACGGGAACTTAGGCGGCGGGTTTAACATCAACGGCGGCGCGGCCGTTCTGGAAAAGTTAGGGGTGTACGAGGAGGTGTTTTCGAAAAACGCGAACCGGTTGCGAGCGGTGCTGTCGAGACGGTGCGACGTCGATCGAACGCGTTTGTTCGAGGTGGATATCGAGAGGGAAGTGAGAGGCGATTTTTTAATGAACGCGAAAGAGTTGTTGGTGAACGAGGAGAGAGGAGAAGTTATGGCTGGGACGGTCATGAGAGCGGATTTGAGTAAGAGTTTGCGAGAGAGTTTGAACGAAGAGACGTGCGATGTTGTGCTCGGGTGCGAGGTTATCGGCGTCGACGCCGAGTCAGGTGAAGTCGAGTTGAGGAGGAGAGACGGGACGACTACCGAGACGAGAAAGTTTGATTTGATCGTAGGCGCGGACGGCATTGACTCGTTGGCGAGGAAGTGCGTAGTGGAAAGTAATGCAACTAGTGGTGATGGTAGTAGCAGCAGCGGCAGCAGTAACAGCAGTAGGAGCGGCGGTAGTAGTACTAGTGGTAGGAAAGAACCGATATACTCTGGGATTAAAATTTTATTCGGCGTGACTGGGGTGGACGATAAACCGGAAGATTTAATCCGAGAATTGAGCGATCGAACCACCGCGCACCAATGGTTCGGCGACGGCGCCTATTCGTTAGTGTTCACCGGTGGCGGGGAGAACAGAAAAAGGCATAACTTAGCCTTTTGCTCGAACGAACCGTTAGGGAGCGCCAACAGTAACCCGTCCTGGCGTGTCAACTCGTCGGTGACGAAAGAGTACGCGCACAACAAGATGATGAAAGCGAACATGCCCGCGGACGTCTTGCGTCTTTGCTTGCGATGCGAACGGTTTTTCGAAATCGGCGTCTTCTTCCACGAACCTCTGGACAGTTGGAGTTCTTCGAACGGAAAAGTCGTGTTGGTCGGCGACGCCGCGCACGCCATGCCACCGTTCTTAGGTCAAGGCGCCAACCAAGCGATGCAAGACGCGTACGTTTTAGCGAAGTGTTTGGCGACATGCGGGGCGGATATAAAAAATCCAAGCAAAGTGAACGAGGCGTTGCAATCGTATTCGAACACGCGAAGACCTCCGACTGAAGCTATCATGAACGCCTCGAGATTCGTCGGCGCCTTGGAAACTGGAAAAGGACCGGTGAGTCTCTTTCGCGACTTGGCATTTTTCGTCGCCGGTAAGTTTGGTGTCACGGGGAAGATTTTTCTTAGCGGCGCCACGCCGAGATTGTGAGCAAAATGTGATTTACGTTATGGTTCTCGTACTTTTTTCGGTAAGTGTACATTTGAAAAAATTATAATTGTACACACGCGTGTCACACACACACGTTCTGTTGTTGTTTTCTCTCTCTCTCTCTCTCTCTTCTCGCGCGCGTTTGTTTGACTTCTAGTTCTCTCGTCGAGCACTCTTGAGCACCCCTTTTTTTCGGAAAGAAAACGAGCAAAAAAGGTGCTCAAAAAAAAGAAAAAATCAACCACCCTTCTCTTCCTGTTCCTTCTTTTTAGCGAGCTCCTCCAACGCTTTCATCTCCGCCATTTTCTTCTTCATCAGTTTGTATTCCTGTTGTTGTTGTTGTTGTAGTTGCGATTCGTTTGGTAAAACGCGGTTAAAGTTTTAAGTGGTCAGTGCTTTAAAATTGGGAGAGAGAGGAAAAAAAAACGCGCGCTTCGCTCGAAAAGGAGACGCGAAACTCCGACGACGCGAAACGCACCTTCCCGTAACAATTATTACACAAATCCCCGTCCGGTAAGAGTTTGCTTTTGTACCAGTGTCCACTGGTCGTTTTGCTCGAGCACACGATGCACGTCTTGTGTTGCAACGCGACCAGTTCGATCCGGTAGCACCTCTTGCACAAGTCGCCGACGGTGATTTTCGACTTGTACCACTGCCGGCTCGTTTTCGTCGTTTCGCACGCGTGGCATTTTTTATCGACCAACTCTAACGCTTCCACGCGGTAACACGTCTCGCATAAGGAGGCGTTCGGTGTTGTTTTGGATTTGTGCCACGCGCACGAGGCGAGGCACGCGCATCGAGAACATATCTTTTGTATTTGTTGTATGTGTTGTTGTTTCGCCGTCTCCGACGATGATGATGGTTGCACCACGCGCGCGTCGTCCCCGTTCGTCGTCAAAGCCGTCGTCGTCGTTTGGTGATGAAGATGTTTTTGCAACGTTGTGACATTTTCTTAAGATAAATTGAACTACATAGTATGTATTACTTTTTGAAACGCGGTACTACTTTTTAGCGCCTTGAGCTACTTTTTAGCGCGTCGTCGGCGGCGTCAAAGGCTCGAACCGACCTCCTCTTCCTAACCCTTTACTACTACTACTATTGCTACTGTCGTCACCGGACGACGGGGAGGAGGAGGACGGCGACCGACCGTTCGGGCGGATGATTTTTCGGTTCGTCGACGGCGGTTTCATGTCTTTGATGTCGTCCAACTTGACGAGAAAATCGAGGACTTTTCGGTCGGTGTCGCGAAAGACGGAGACTTTAACCGAATCGCCGACGACGTGGGTGTCTAAGGCTCTGTAGAGGTCGTAGGAGTCTTCGACTTTCTCGTCGTCGATGCCGACGATGACGTCGCCGAGGAGTAAACGACCAGAGTCGTCGCGTTTCGTGCTTCGGATGCCGGCTCTTTCGGCCGGGCCGCCCTCTCTCGCGTCCAGCACTAACACGCCTCCTAAACCTAACTGTTCGGCGATTTCGTCCGGGGCAAAGGACACGCCGATGATTGGACGAGTAACTCTGCCAAAACGGATGATTTGGTCGACGATGCCGGTGACCATGTCCACGGGTAACGCGAAACCGACGCCGGAGGAGGTACCGGAAGCGCTATAAATGGCGGTGTTTAATCCGATGAGTTGTCCGGAAGAGTTTAACAGAGGACCACCACTATTACCTGGGTTAATAGCCGCATCGGTTTGAATGATTCCATCGATCGGTCTTCCCGTGTTCCCGCTTTGAATCTGTCTCGATAACCCGGACACGACGCCAGTCGTCAATGTGTGGTCTAAACCGAACGGATTTCCAATCGCGAAGACTTTTTGACCAACCTGTAAACTACTCGAGGATCCGATCGGTAACGCTCTCGCTTTATTCGTGTAACAACTTTCGTCCATCAATTTCAAAACCGCGATATCTTTATCGTCGTCGAAACCAACAACCACGGCGTCGCACGCGTCCAAAACGTCGTTAATTTTCCCTTTGCTATTTGGCCCGCGATTGTTTTGTAAACTAAACTGCACTTTCAACTCGTTCGCGTTCCGAATGACGTGATAATTAGTCACCACGTGCCCTTCGTCGTCCCAAATAATCCCGGACCCGGCGCCTTGCGGCTGCTCGGTCAAACTCAACGTAAACGCGTCTCTCCGTACCGCGACGTTGGTTATAAAAACCACCGCGGACTTTGATTTCGTGAACAAATCCACCACCGACTTCTCCTCGTCTTTCAACGGCGCCGCTTTTTGCACTTTCGTCACGTAATTCTGCTCGATTAACTTTTGTTTCTCCCTGTCCTCCTTCTCTTTCAATTTTACGCCGATGTCCACAATCTTCGACGCGTCGCCTTTCCGTATGGCCTCGGCGAGCTGCGCGTTCAAATCTTCGTCCTCTTCGTCCTCGCTCGATAACAGCATCGTCCCCGCGTTCGTCGTCCTCGCGGTCAGAGTCCTTCCCGCGTCGTCATCCGAAGAAGACAAAGACAAAGAAGAAGACAAAGAAGGAGGAGGCAAAACGAAATCGTCGAATATTTTATCTTCTTCTGTTGCTTTTTCTCTGTTAATCGTTCTTAGTGTTGTTGTCCTCGTCTCTTTGTTTGAAGATATTTCCATCGCCTCCACGGAGTCAAAGGAGGCATTCGGAAACGACATCATCACCAACAGCGCGCTCAAACACATCGCCGTCGCTTTCGTCTCGAAGACTTTTTCTCTCGAAAAGAAGAAAGCATTACCACCGTCATCTTTTGTCGTCTGTTTCTTCTTCTTCAGAAAAGCGTCTTCGTCTTCCGTCGTCTTCAACGACGCGTTGAAGGAACGGTGACGTCGTTTCGCGACTCTTCCGCTTTGCGTGATGATGAAAGGAGTTTTACGTATCGTCGACGCGCGAGGAAGAAAAATTCCGCCACTGTTCGTGCTGCTCGTCGAAAGCATCATCTTCTGTCTCCTCTCTTTACGACGCGTTCGTGTGAATGCTCTCTGCTCTTTCCTGTTATTCTCCGCAAAGCAAGTTTTAGAATGAAATTTTTCCCGAAGCGGCAAAACACTTGATAAAAAACCGTTGGAGCTCGCGCTCAGCAGAGAAGAAAAAAGAATGTCACAAACGCACCCAATCAAACCTGAATCACAAACAGAACTCGCAAACATCTCTAAAGTGTCCGAATATTCGGTGAAATTTGGCGCGGAGAAAGAACAAATCGCGAGAGAAGCGGTCGAAAAGAACGGATTTGATTTCTTATGTGCGGGGAGAAATCCAATTGGATTCGTCTGGTACGAATTTACCAAAGGGGAGATGATTATACAAGCGAAGAGAGAGAAGGAGGAAGTCGAAAAGAAGAGGAAAAGGAAGACCACGGAGGAGGAGGAGGAGAACAAGCGCGTTCAACAACAAAATCCTCAAAGGCCGAACATGAAGATTGCGATTCTAGAAGTCGTCAAGAAACACCTCCAACCGTTTTACGCGAACAAAGACATCTCGAAAGAGGAATACAAAACGATATGCAAAAAAACGTGCGAGAAAGTGATGAGCAAAGAGTTACAAGTGAAAGACGAGGAAGAGAGCGTGAAAATGTGGTTGGACGAACCGGGCGCGAGGAAGAAAATTAGAGGTTTGGTGGAGACGTTCGTGGAGAAGACGCGCGGCGGCGGCGGCGGCGGGGCGCGACGATGAAATACATTTACACGTTTATTTGCCACGCGCCTCTCGTTTGATGCGCGCATAGTTTATAGCTGTTAGAAAGAAAGAAAGATGAAAGTACACAAAATACTTCTACAATGTAGTTATTGGTTTTTCGTCGCTGAAAGTCATACAAACACACGCTCGTCGTACGCACAAAAACAGCGTGCGTATTAGTTGTCTTTCAAGTTAACCAAACCGGTGATCCGTCTGAACTCGTCCGTGTACGCGCCGCCAGAAGATTTGTTACCGCCACCTTTCTTCGCGACTTGCGAGTACGCAAAGACGCCCGCCAACGCGATGGCTGTGCCGGCCAAGTTCAACGGAGACACCGGGTTGCGGAAGAAGAACACCGAGGAGGCGATGACAACCACCCTCTTCACGCAGTTACCAACCGAGTGCGTGACTGGAGTCACTTGTTGCAAAATCATGTACGAGACTTGTTGGTACAAGTGGAACGTCGCCCCGGTAATAAATACTCTTTGCATCATGTCCGCCAACGGGAACCCGCTCGTGGCCAACGCCGCCGGCGTGAATTTCACGCCTTCGACAACCACCGCCAACGGTAAGGAAATCACCGCACTCAACAACGTCATCACGGAAAACAAAGTGATGTTATCCATCTTCACGCCTTTGTTCCCTCCCATAACTTTCTTCGAAAAAACGTTTCTGGACTGAAAGACGACGTTCGACCCCATGGCGGCGCCAAAACCGATCCAATTAAAGCTCGCCTCCGCCAAACTCGCCAACGCGACGCCACCAACCACCGGCACCAACGCAGCCACGACTGCTGGACTCGGCGTCGCCCCTAAAAACAAATACGAAAACAAAACGCTAAAAAACGGTTCCATCGCTTTGATCGTGTGCGTAAAACTCACCGCAACTTTACCCAACGAGATGTTCGTCAACAAGTTTCCGAGCGTGTGAATCATCGCCAACGGCAAAACCATCTTTAAATTCTCCGTGGAGAAAACCTCCTTCTTCGGTCTTTCCACTAAGTTCAAACCCCACATGATGGCGATTAAAACGCATCCGGCCATAAATTGGAACATCGTGCAGTGCCACGGATACGGGAACGCTTTCAACACTTGCTTGTTGTAAATGTTGAAAACGATGTTAAACGCGTACCAACCACCGAAGAGGACGCCTAACAACGCCGTCTTCTTCGCCTCTTGGGAAATCTCAAACGACGCGGCTGCCGCGGATACTTTCACCACTTTAGTCGTCCTCGTTCTTGCATTCTGGCGTCTTAAAGAAGACGCGGCAAAATCGTTGTTATTCCCCAACAAAGAGGAGGAAGAGGTCAACGAATTGGACGATGATGATTTGCTCGGGGAATGTCTCGATATCATCATCATCCTCGTCTCTGTCGTCCTCGGTCGCGCGCAGCGGCACGATCGTTTGTTATTCGATCCAGCCAAAGAGGAGGACGAAAGGTGCGTTTGGTGGTGGGTTGTCGTCGCAAACATGATGACGATGATGATGAAAAGGAGGAGGAGTGTTTCGTCGCACTGTGGTTCTGTTGTGTAGCCAAAGTTTGGATAAAGTGGAAAAAGAAGGAAAAAAAACAACTGTCTGAATATCAGAGGCAGTGCCACGTGTTTGTAACAAACGAATCTTTGCGTTCGTAGAAAAGAGCCCACACGCCGAGAAAACAAACCGGTACGTAGGGGATGTGAAATCATTTTTCCGCTTGGTGCCTATATTTGCTATTAAAAAGCTATATGCGTGTATATATAACACACTTGTTTATAATCATACTCTCTCAGTATAAATAATTAAACGAGAAAGGGCAGGAAAGCTTTCCTGTGCTTTCCGACCGCTTTCTCCCCGAACGTGTCCACGTACCACCGTCGATAGTTTACGGCGCGCGGGAAGAGGTTGGCGAACGTCCAAAGCGCGAACGCGCGCAAGGCGAGGTTGTTCGTGGCGACGGCGAGGCCGAGCCACTCGATGAATTCGCCGAGATAGTTTGGACATAACACGTAGTCGAAGAAGAATCCGTTTGGGAGGATGTGTTTGCTGCTTTTGTTGGTGGAGACGACGGAGTGGCGCCGCGCGGCGGCGCGGGACGGCGTCGCTCTCGTATTCGCCCTTCGCCTGCGGAGGAGGATTTCGTCCGATACGACGTTGACGAGCGCGCCAGATAAGGCGATGACGAGACCGAGTTTGAATACCAAATCGTCCTGAGATCGACGAGTACCTCCTATCGCTCGTAGTTCTGACGCGATGAATTTGCCGTTAAAAAAGTTGAACAGGATTGCCGAACCTGTTTCGAGAACGCGCGCGGAGAGCGCAGAGAGAGAGAGAGAAAGAGTGAGTCGAGCGAGCGAGCGAGCGAAAAACATGCGCCTTTCCTCGTGCACGCGCAAACGCGCACCAAGCGCGGAAATAAAGCTCAGAAGAAGAAATTCAACCATATATATCGTTTTGTGCATCATAATTGGACTTAAGAAGCGCGGATATTCGTTCATCACAGCCTTGTTAAAATCGCGCGTTTGCGAGCAAAAACACATCAAACACGCACCAACAACCGGGAAATTCGTTTTCCCCATCGTCCTTCTCCACGGCCACACGATCGCTCGGTGCGCGTAATGCACGACGAACCACGTCAAAACGAGCACCGTGCCTCCATTATTAGTAGTATTAGTAGTATTCGGAAAGCTGAATAACAACGATTCATCCCGGATACGGTAAAGCGAAAGCAACGCGATTGGACTCGCGAGTTCTTGGAGCATCCATCCAAAGCGTCCGTCGACTGCGGGACCCCACCAAAACGAAGACTTAGTCGTATAAAATCGTCCGTACGGCGCGGAGACGAAAAAGAGGAACGTGAAAACGACCAACGCGAGGAGTTGCCACCGGAAAAGAGCGAGAGAGAACTCCGTCGATTGTGGTGTTTGCGTCGTCATAGTTCGGGTTGTTTCCGTCAGAGTTTTGACGACGGGTAACTGTCGCATCTCAAATCATCATGAGGAAACGAGATGACATCTCGCACGTCAAACTCCTCAAAGCCTCGCTCTCCGCGTCCGTGCAAAACGCGGCTGGGCCGATCGGGCTCGCGTTGCAACACGTTATTTTGGGGAAACAAAAGAGTTCCGCCGCGCTCGCCGCGTTCGGCGTCTGCGTGAGCATGAGCAACTTAGGGACGACCGTTTTCCAATTCCTCGTGGACGGTTCCACGTCGCAGGTTGGGAGCCTGGTGGCGAAACGTCTCGACGAGGACGAGGGAAAGAAGAAAGAGCTCTTGGAAAAGCACGCGAAGAAAAGTTTGGTCGTTTCCATTCTCGCCGGCGCGACCGCGGGTGCGCTCTTACTTATCTCTGGAAACAGTTTGTTTAGCACTTTGGGAGAGACAGACCAGATGGACATTGGGCGAGGCTATTACCAGTGGCGGTGCCTTTCGATGCCGTTTAAGACGAGCTCGAACGCCGCGGTAGGAATTATAGGAGGGTACGGTCACGTACACGTGGTATCTGTGATGAATAGTGTGGTGGCATTTTTACAAGTCCTGATGGTTTGCGTCGTGTTGCGCGCGTCGTCGTCCGAGGAAAAAGGAGAGAAAGAGGCGTTGGAGGCGCTCGGGTTGGCGTATTTTTTTGTGGTGATGTTTCACGCGGTTTTAGGATGGGCGATTGTTTATTTTAGTCGTCCGAAGAAGATTGGGTTAGAACAAACGATGCGAAGGAGGAGGAGGGAAATGAGACGGAGAAGAGAGGCAGCCGAAGAAGAAGAAGAGGAAGAAGAAAGTAAAAAGTATTTCGTGGACGCTCTCAATATGTTTGGACGCAGCATTTTGCTTCAACTCTCGTTCTTCGTCGCCATGATTGTGGCGTCGAGAAAATTGCCGGTAGCAGGTCTCGCAGCGCATCATCTGACAGCGCAGCTTTGGTTGGTGTGTAGCTACATAGTTGACGGTTTTGCTACGATTGGAACGATTTATGGAAGCAGACTGTATTCGATCAAATCGATTAAAAAGTTGCGATCGTTGACGGTGCGATTGCTATCCTACGGCGTCAGCCTCGGCTTTTTCTTTTGCGCGATATTCTTAGCTTTTGGAACCGCGGCTCGTAAGCTGTTCGTAGGCGATGAACAGACAAATTATTATCTCGGCAAAACGTGGATGCTTGTGACCTTCGCGCAACCGGTCAACGCCGTGGTTTTTGTGTTGGACGGTCTGATGTATGCGACGAAATCGTTTGCTTTCGCTAGAGAAGTCATGGTCGCGGGAGTCGGCGTCGTGTTTTTACCAACTGTTTTAAGCGCGACGTTGATTAACGATGGAAATTCGAACTCCGGTGCAAAAGTAATAGCTCGCGTATGGACCGCAAAGTTGGCGCTAAACGTGTGGCGGATGCTCTTTTTATCCGGGAGAGTCTTCTTTTGGATTTTGAAGGAAGAGGATCGATCCGACGAGGAAGGAGAAGAAGAAGAAGAAGAGAACGAAGGAGAGACGAGCGGCAGTGGAAGCGATGGTGAGAACACAGAAGAATCTTTGTTAGAGAGCGACATCGACGACGACGCGCCGTTGTTATCGCTTTAAGGCACGTACTAGTAGTATAGGATATGTGCTTTAGTAGTTATAATAGGAGGATGAGAAAGATTTTTTTACATTTCTACGTCTTCGTCTTCGCTCCAATCGAAATCACTTCCGTCGCCGTCGTCTTGTTCCAAGTTCTTAGCGATTTCTTTATCTTTTTTCATGCGCTTTCTTTTCGCTTTTTCTTGCGCAGGATTATATTGTCCTTCGTTGCCGTATAACTGTTTGTTTCTTCCGAGTTGCGCCTTGGCATCGGCGCGCTTGGAAATTTCCATCGCGCGTTCGGCGCGCTTGGCGGCGGCAGATGTTTTTCTTTTTCCAGAGCCGTCGTCCAACTCTTCCGCTTCTTCCTCCTCCGAAATGTCCATATTTTCCTCGTCCTCGTCGTCGTCGTCAATGTTTCTCGCTCCTGCGCCGCCATTCGTTTGTGCTCTTTCTATCAAAACATCCTCGTGCTCTTCAATCATCATCCCCGAACCGATGGTATCGCTCATCAACGCGAAATCGACGTCGTCATTCTCTGGTAAACCCGCGATAACCGTAGACGTTTCGTTCTTGTACGCGGTTTCGACGTCAAATTCTTTTGCTTCGATAGAAACAAACTCAGTCGAGGCGTGTTGTTCGTGTCCTTCGCGGAATTTTGGCGGTTGCGTAAAGTACGGGATCTTCCCGGCGTTCCAATCGGCTAAGATAACTTTTGCCGAGGCGACTAAATCTGGAATACCACCTTTCTTCAGTTTTCCCATCGAGCGACTGGCTTGTCTCAAGAAATCGTCCACATCGGCCCATTTCCCAGTTTTGTACGTCACCATCAGTTTCTCTTGAGGGCACCTTTGGATGATTTCGTGCACCGGCGCAATCGGATCCGTCAGACGTTCGATTTTGACGCAGTTTCGCAGAGCCGTCGCGCCTTCCGATTCACCGTTCGCAGACGAAAAAACCACGCCAGGACTGTCTAAAAGTTTCACGTGTTTGTCCAAAATAATCTCTTTCGCTTTCGTGGTCATTCCTGGAGTATTCCCAGTCGCGGCGGAAGTCGAGGATCTCGTCAACGCGTTGATGATGGACGATTTACCGACGTTCGGAAATCCAACGATGCCGACGGTAATAGACGTTTTGATATTTTTATTTCTGGCGTAGTTCTTCAACAGTTGCAATAAGGTTGCCCCGCCACCGTTGGATTTAGATTTTTTGTTGCCTTGAAACGCAATCGCAGGAAGCTCTTCGCGGAAATATTTCAGCCACGCCTGTGTCAATAAATAGAAGAATCAGTTGGTCCGGCGGTGAGTCTTTAAAACAAAAACAAAAGATTGGACGAAAAAACAAAAAACAAATTCACTCCGCGAGTCAGACTCTTCCTATCATTATATTGGTAAACGTCAAGCATCCCGCACAAATGTGTGTAGCATTTAGCGCGCAGGACATCAGCGAAATCCGCTAAATATTTTCTTCATCACCCCCGCGGAGAGAGAATAAACGATAAAACAAAAATGATAAAAAAACGTACCTCCACGTTGCTCTTCGGCACTAAATCAATCTTGTTCAGCAACAAAATCACCCTCTTCCCAGGATTCGTCTTCCTCACGAACCTCTCCACCTCGGGCGCTCGACACGCCAACGGATCTCTCGCGTCCAACACTTGAATAACCACGTCCGACAACTCGACCACTTTTACGAACTCCTTGTAATACGCCCGGCGACTGGCGTCCGAATCCCTATCGTCCGTTTGCATGCCATCCGCACCACTACCAAGAGTCTCCGCCAACTGCGCTTTCAACTTCATCTCGTACGCGTTTTCTTTCTTCTTCGCCATCGTCGCCAAATCTTCAAACTCTCCCCCCGCCTTCGCCTTCGCTTTATTCTCCACTCGCTTCTGGTTCCTCTCCAACTTCTTCTGTTCTTTGATGTGATCTTGACGAAAGTTCTCAAACTTCATCTCCTTGATTAACTCGTCTCTGTACGGGTAATTCGCCGGGACGCCGCCAATCTCTTTCGGCTTCTTCGGTTTGATCCCGAGTTTTTTCAGACGAGATTCCTCTTTCCGTTTCTTCTTGTGGTGCTCTTTCACTTTACGAATGACTTTGTATTTTTGCTTCAACGTCGTTCGTTTGGATTTCGATTTGGTGGATTTTTTAGGCATGATGACGACGAGTTAAGACGGTTAGTAATGCTCTAAATGCTTCGCGTGGTTAAAACAGACGACGAGTAGTGGTAATTTTTGAGTATTCGCAGAGGAAATGATTGATGATCCGCGCGTTCGTTCGTAAAGTTTCTCGCGTAAATTTCTCTTGTTTTTAAGCCGCCGCCGGGGAAATTTTTGATGTATTTTGCAGATAAAATTTTGCAGGAGAGAGAAAAAGGAAAGCGAGTACAATATATCACATCGCGAGACAACTTCGAGAGAGAGAGCGAGAGAGAATTTGAACAGCAACTGCGGCGCGTGGTGATGTAATCGCAAACGTTATTAGGAAACCAAAGCCGTTTTGAGATCCAAAGAAGGAACTCGGTAGACGCGAATACCGACGTCCCACGCGGTATAAATGACGAATACGCTTCCGTCAGATGATATGAGCGTCGTCGGGTAGGCAAAGTTACCGTTCGGGTCGCCTTCGACTTCTATGAAAGGGTATTTCTGATTCCCGCTCTCCTCTCTATTGTGCGCGCGGCAAATGTAAAGACCGAGCGGAGATCTTTTCGTTTTCGACGGATTGAGCGCGAGGACGACGCGTTCTTTTACCTCTCCGTTCGCGGTAACGCATAAGAAGCTATCTACGTTCGCGCTTACTTTTGAATTCGGATTGGGGAGATTTGGAATGGGCTTTGGAGTGCTCCAATACTGTTGAGCATCATCGCCCGAGCTGTACCAAACCTCCCCAGTCGCGCTTCTCATGTACATCGAGTAGTCGTTCTGAAGCTCACTTCTCAGCACGCTATTTTCAATCAACCACGTGTGCTCGGGAAATTTAACCAGTTGCTTTATCCGAGGAGCTTCCCAGGTTTTCCCACCGTCGTAAGAGTCAATCGTGCCCGAGTACACGCTTTCGCTGTCATCATCCTGACTCCCCGGTGGACTACGATATACTTTCTTCTGTAACGACGCGTTTTCCGCCATCGGATGATACTGTCGATATCGAAGCCAACTATCGGTCGGTTCGGTCCAAAACGGAAGCCGAAGCCACTCTTCTTTCAGACCACGGCACACTCTGTTCGCGATGACTTTCGGGACGCCTCCGAGCGCTTCGTGCGTGAGTATCGTCTCCGGTTCCGACCACGACATTCCCTCGTCTCTCGTCCGAATAAGCTTCACATCGCCGCCCGGGGACAACTGCTTCCTGCTCTCGCTATAAAACAACAGAATCTCCTCCGTCTGCTCCAGATAATGCAACACCGGCGACCACAGCGCGTTCAACCCAAACATGGGCACTTTCGTCTCGCTCCACGTCTCGCACATGTCTTCGCTCGTGCAAAACCGAACGTGCTGTCCCGGTTTCCCTTCGCACCCAGACGTGGAGCACTGAAACGCCGCGCAGAACAATCCTCTCTTGGTTTCACACATCGTCCCCATGTGCGCGTACGATATCTTTGCATCTTTGGCGTGCACGGAAGAGAAGGAAAAAACCTCGAACGCGTTGTTTTTGTCCGCTTTCACGAGCGTACTCACGTTCGAGTCCAGCCATCGAGCGTATTCGTTTGTCGTCGACGCCGTCATGAGAAGATCGGGTGGGGGGGGGCCTTCTGTCGCTTTTTCTAACGAACTTTTTCTCTTCAAAATTTATTAATACAACGAATCATCAACACGCTTCTCTCTCTCTCTCTCTTACAACTGCGTTCTATCGAGCGACCCGAGATAATCTTTATCGGAGTGCGCCGTCACTTTATACGCGTAGAGGGGGGGAAACTTTGTTCTTTTCCTTTCTCTTTCTCTCTTTCTTTTTTATGCGAGCGTAGCGCTCACATTTTTTACAAGTCTTCGCCGGCTTGCTCTTCTTCTTCGCTCAAGAGAGTTTCGATGTCTTTGGCGATGTCTTTCGACCACGTGCTGCCGTATCTCTTTTTGGGAACACCGTTTCGATCGACCAGAAACTTTTCAAAGTTCCAAAAGACGTCTTTGTTTTTAAACGCGGCTTTGAGTAACTTCCAATTTTCATCCGCGTTCTTCCCGTTTACGTCTACTTTTTGCATTAAAATAGCATCCTCCGGGTACGCGTGTTCTTTCGCAAACTTTAATATCTCCTCCGGCGTGCCCGGTTCTTGATGACCAAACTGATTACACGGATAAGAGACTATTTGCACGTCTTTCGGCGCGAAGCGTTCGCGCAAACCGGCAAAGCCTTTATAGTTTGCGCTCGCGTAACCTCAGTTACTCGCCACGTTCGCGAAGAGCGCGACTTTACCTCGCAGCGAGGTGAAATCGAACGGCTCGCCGTTCAGTTGGAATTGGTTCGGTAGCGGATCGTACGCGTTCGTTCGCACGCGTGGTAGTGTTATTATCTCTCGTTCTTCTTCTTTTTCTGATGCATGGTCTGCGTTGGCCCCTAACTTTGCCTGTCCTCCTCGCCTCCACCTCTTTTCGTCGTCCTCGTCGTCCTCGCTCGTTTCCCTCTTCTTCTCCCTCTTCTGCACCGTAAATCCTAACATCTCCGGCGACTCGCTCGCTAAGTTCGCCACCTTCGTGTGCACGCGTCGTCGCCCTCCTAATCCTTCTCCTCCTCCTCCTCCTAACGACGACGACGACGAGTTCCCCAAAGTCGTCGTCATCGAAAAGAAAACGAACGCGAAAAGGGAAAGAATAATCATCGCGCCCAAGCGACTCAACGACGATTTACTCGTCGTCGTCGCTTTTGAACCGTTCTCCGACCACATTGTTACAAGTGTCATCCACTGCTGCACACACGACGACGATGACTACTACCAATAATAAAAGAAAGCGAGGAAGTATTTTGTGCCGTCAAATTCGTTTTTTTAGTGCGCGCTAAAAGTACTAAAAATCTAAAAACTAGAGACTAAAACGAGAACGAGGCCAAAATCTTCCTCCTCTGAGCTGCTCTCGGGGGCTACTACAAAATGCTCACCCTTCCCGTTTGAATCAGTTTCCCGACGAACTGCTTCTCCAACTTGAGCGAGTGCACCGTTCTGAGCTTGAATATCTTCTCCCAGTAGTGGCCGATTTTTGGCGTTTCGCCGACGAAATCAAACCCGTGCAAAGAGACGGTGCTGTTCGGGAATCGCTCTAAGCAGTAGACTAAAGCGAGAATACCAGTGGACGGGAATCGGTGTCGGAAGTCGTATTTGACGTGTAATAGTCTTTGGTAGACTTCTGGGACGAACTCGGGATGGATTTTAAACCTGGCGTACGCTCGGGTTAACACGCGTTTCTCGGATTCGATGGCGCGTTTGTTTTTAGAGGTTGGAACGCACGTCTTCGCGCCCGGACCTCGTTTCTTTTGACACTGCGGTGATACCTCGAACGCGACTGGGATGTAATACCCCATCGTTGGTTTCATTTTTAAATTCATTTTTGATTTCCCAGTCGTCGTCGAGCCGCGAAACCGAGCGTTGCCGGGCAATTTCAGCTTGTTCAAAAACCATAAATCCAATTTGCGCCCGACGTCTCGCTCGTACCCTTTCGTGACGAAAAAATTGAACCGACCGACGATGTCGTGTTCGTTGTCTATTTTCTCGCCTTTACGGGATTTCAAAACCCCTCGTCCGTTCCCGACTAAAACTATCTTTTTGTTTGCGTTTTCGTAATCGATATCCGGCGGAGTCATATTAATACTTTCATCATCGTTCGATGTTTCGAATACTCGCAGCACGGATTCATCACGTTCTTCTTTTGTGTATTTGTTTTCTTTTTCTTCTACCTCTTCCTCCTCTGCTTCTTCTTCTTTGCTCTCGAACCCGAACTTATCCACCTCGCTTTCCTTTTCCGCCTCTTCGACGTCCACCCCTTCTCTCATTATCCGTCCGTCTTCAATCGATTCCACGTCCACGAAAGAGGAGGCGTCGTTGGTGGATAAGAACAAGGAAATTGCGCACAAAAAAGCGGCGAAGAGCAACGTTATGGCTTTCGATCGGACCGACGGAGAATATTGTTGTTCGTTTTGTTGGAGGAAACCATTATTATTATTATTATTATTATTATTATTATTATGAACAACATTCGATGATGATGATGAAGAAGATGGAGTCTCCGTTTTTTGGTTGTTCGTGGACTCCATCATCCCTTTATTTTAATCCACCACCGCAAAGATAATAATACTAAATCGTTCTCTTCTCTTCTCTCTCTCTCTCTCTCTCTCAGTCGTAGTCGTCGTCGGAGAGAAAGAGAAAGAGAGAGCGATATAAAAAGCG
>Ga0115000_10002407_pt1 | contig 16193 bp, 25 predicted proteins | sample ArcticOcean_MG_C_6_FD_89690 | JGI IMG/M metagenome (GOLD analysis project Ga0115000, IMG submission 89690) | Marine microbial communities from western Arctic Ocean - ArcticOcean_MG_CB8_128 | ecosystem: Environmental > Aquatic > Marine > Oceanic | place: Arctic Ocean: Canada Basin | collected...
ACCTGTTAGGGTAATGAAGGGTCAATATGGACCTTATATCAAGTATAAATCTCTTAATGCAACGATACCAGAGGAAAAAGACCAATAAGAAATTAATATGGAAGAAGCTTTGATATTAATTGAGAAAAGAAAAGAATACGATAAAAATAAGAAATCAAAAAAAAAAAGGTAAATAATCATGAATTATGAAGAAAAAATTAAAGAGTTAAAACTAGAACTACCAGAAGCAAGAGATCCAGTTGGATCTTATGTTGCTACAAAAATCATTGGCAAACTACTTTATATATCTGGTCAAATTTCGATATCAGCTAATGGTGAATTAATAAAAGGTAAAGTTGGAAATGAGTTAAAAACAGAAGATGGTTATGAGGCGGCTAAAAGATGTGGTTTAAATATAATTTCCCAAGTTAAAAAGGCTTGTAATGAAGATTTATCGAAAATAAAATCTTGTGTAAAGTTAACTGGTTTTGTTAATTCAACAGAAGATTTTATAGAACAACCTAAAGTAATAAATGGTGCATCTGATTTAATAGTTTCTGTGTTTGGAGATGCTGGTATGCACACAAGAGCAGCTGTTAGCACAAATAGTTTGCCACTGGGTGTTTCTGTAGAGGTTGATGCTATTTTTGAATTAAATTAACAGCCAACACCAAAATATTTTATTTTTAAAGCTTTCATTTTACTATGAGAATAAATATTTCTCATATCAAAAATTACAAATTTTTTATTTTTAACTTCTTTTTTAAAATTTATTGACTTGAAATCATTCCACTCTGTGTGAATTATTATTAAGTCAGAGTCTTTTATTGCAGAATTAATATTAGTAGAAAAATTAACATTTTTTAATTTTTTAAAATTATCTTTTTCCCCTGTTGGGTCAAAATAATTAACCTTTGCTCCCTTCTTAATTAACAAAGGTATCATGGTTAAACTAGATGAATCTCTCATATCATCTGTGTTAGCTTTAAAAGTAACACCTAAAAAACATATTTTTTTATTCGTAATTTTACCATTTAAAATATCAAAAACTCTTTTTAATAATAATGTAGATCTATTTTCGTTAGATTTAATTACACTTTTAATAACAGATAAATTTGTTTTGAATTTATCCGCTGTGGCAGTTATAGCTTTAGTATCCTTTGGAAAACATGAGCCTCCGTAAGGAGGTCCAGCCCTGAGAAAACGTCCACCAATTCTTTTATCAAGACCCATACCAATAGAAATATCTTCAATATTTACATCTATTTTTTCACATAGGTTTGCAAGCTCATTAATGAAAGTTATTTTTGTGGCCAAAAAGGCATTAGATGCATATTTAATCAACTCTGCAGCCCTTCTTGATGTATTAACATATTTTGCCCCTTTTGATATTAAGGGAGAGTAAAGATTTTTTAAGATGTTATTTGATTTCTTATCATTAGTTCCAATTACGACTCTATCTGGATACGTAAAATCTCTTATAGCCTCACCTTCTCTTAGAAATTCAGGATTTGAGACAACTGAGAAATTTTTTTTTGATGCCTTTTGTGAAATAATTTTTTCAATTTCATCTCCAGTTGTAACAGGTACAGTAGATTTAGTTATAATAATTTTAAATTTAGAAATAGAACTTCTAATTTCTTTAGCCACGTTGTAAATTTGACTTAAATCTGCACCACTACCGTTTTTTTTAGTGGGTGTACCAACGCAAATAAAGATAATATCAGATTTCAAAACAGAATCTTTTAAATCAGTAGAAAATTTTAATCTATTATTATGATAATTTTTTATAACTAATTCATCTAAGCCAGGTTCATAAATTGGAATAATACCTTTTTTTAATTCATTAATTTTTCTTGAATCACGATCTACACAAATAACATCATTACCAAGATCTGAAAAACAAACACCACTTACCAACCCAACATACCCGGTTCCAATCATACATAATTTCATATTTTAGCAATCTCCAATGTCGATTTAATATAACCATTCATTGTTCCACAGTCTAAATATTTCCCATAAAAATTATGACCAATAAATTTATCGTTATCGTTTATTAAAGATTGTATAGCATCAGTAATATGGATTTCACCACCTTTTCCAGGCTTAAGCTTCATTAGTTTTTTAAAAATTGTCTTAGGCAATATGTATCTTCCGATGACAGCATTATTAGAAGGTGCCTCTTTAATGGAAGGCTTCTCTACCACACCTTTAATTGTAAAATTATTATTATCAATTTTTTTTTTTATATTGTAGATGCCCCATCTTGAAACTTCACTTTTATTTACCTTCATACTAGCCATAACAGATGATTTAAATTTTTTATGAATTGCAATTATGGACTTTGAACAATTTTTTTTAACTATCAAATCGTCAGGTAGTATCATTAAAAAGTACTTAGTTTTAATAAATTTTTTAGTTTTAAGAACAGCGTCACCTGTACCAAGTGGCTGATCTTGAAAAACAAATTTAATCATTTTTTTATATTTTAGAATTTTTTTATATTCTTTTATGACACGTGGGTCTTTTTTTTTCTTAATTATATCTTTATAAAATTTATCATTATAAAAATATTTTTTGATCATTAACTTTTTTTTAGAAATAATAAAAATAACTTCTTTAATTCCAGCCTCAATACATTCATCAAGAATATATTCTATTCCAGGCCTTCCATTGATAGGTAAAAGTTCTTTAGCAAAAACACTTGTTAAAGGAAGAAGTCTTGTTCCAAGCCCTGCTAAGGGAATTATTGCTTGTTTAATCATATAAATGTTTTACTTATTAATCTTATTATTACAAATGAAATTAATAAGACAAATAACTGATTTAAATAAGGCAATTAATAAAGAAAATAAATTAGGGTTTATACCTACAATGGGCAGCATACATAAAGGCCATGAATCTTTAATTAAAATATCTCGAAAATTTTGTAAAAAGACGCTTGTTAGTATTTTTGTTAATCCCACTCAATTTAACAATAAAAGTGATTTTAAAACTTATCCTAGAAACTTAAGTAAAGATATTAAAATTCTTAAAAAATTAAAAGTAGATTTTGTTTATTTGCCATCAATAAAACAAATCTACAAAGATAAAAATTTGCCTCAAATAATCTTGAAAAAAACACAAAAGATTTTATGTGCTAAATCTAGAAAAGGACACTTTGAAGGTGTACTTGATGTTTTAAACCGTTTTGTAAAATTGCTTTCTCCAAAAATTATGTTCATGGGTGAAAAAGACTACCAGCAATTTTTTTTAGTTAGGAATTATATTCGAAAAAATTATATGACTTGTGTTTATCCCTGCAGAACAATCAGAAACTCAAATGGGATGGCTCTATCATCAAGAAATAGTTTATTAAACAAGATTGACCTTAAAAACTCTGGTTTAATTGCTAATGTACTATCTAAATTAAAGCGTTCTCTTTATAAAAAAAATAGCTCTGAAAATATTGGGCCAAAAAAAACAAAGGAGTTAATCCAAAAAATAAAAAAACAGTTAATAGATAGATTTGATATCAAAATTGAATACCTAGAATGTAGAAATTTAATAACTTTAACTACAAATCTAAATAATAAACCCTTTAAACTTTTTGTGGCTTATTATTTGAATAACGTGAGATTGATAGATAATTTTTAAAGAAAGTAAGCACTAACACCTAAGAACGACACAAAACCTATAACATCAGTTATTGTAGTTACAAATACACTTGATGCAATAGCAGGATCAATATCCATTTTTTTTAGAGTTATTGGTACTACAATACCAAATAAGCCTGCTACAATCATGGTCACTATCATCGACATAGATATAATCATTGATAGTAAAGGATCTTGAAACCAAAGTTGCACTACTAATGCGCTAATTACTGCAAAGATAATGCCATTTAAAATTCCTATATTAAATTCTTTTAAAATATTTTGTGCAAAATTATTTTTAGTTAAATCATTGGTCGCTAAAGTTCTTACTGTAACAGCTAAGGTTTGCATACCAGCATTTCCACCCATGGAGGCAACAATTGGCATTAAAAATGCTAAAACAATCATTTGCTCTATTGTTGCTCCAAACAAGCTGATAACCCAGGTTGCTAAAAAAGCTGTAAAAAGATTTAATAAAAGCCAGTTAAACCTTCTTTTAGTTTTTTTAAAAACTCCATCTGTAATAACTTCATCACCAACCCCTGCTAACCTAAGCGCATCCTCTTCAGCTTCTTCTTTCAATACCGTTAAAACATCATCATACATTATCATTCCAACAAGTTTGTTATTTTTATCAACTACAGCAGCTGAGTTTAAATTGTAATTTTCAAATAAATTACCCACTTCTTCCTTATCCATGTCAACTGGTATAGGTAATTGGGACTCCGACATAATAGAAATCATTTTTGCATCTCGCGAATTAGTTAAAACTTTAGATGATGGAACCGTACCAATAGGCTTAAAATCTTCGTCTACAATAAAAATTTCCAGAAATTGCTCTGGTAAATTTTTATTTTCCCTTAGATAATCAATTGTTTGACCTACAGACCAATTACTCGGTATTGCTGTAAACTCACGTTGCATTATCCTTGCTGCAGAATCTTCTGGATAACTTAGACTTTCAAGTAATGCAAAACGATCTTTTGGTGGCAATGAACTCAAAATGTCATTTTTATCTTTTTCATCGACATTTTCTAAAATTGCAATTGCATCATCTGACTCAAGATTTTTTAAAAGAACAACAATCGAATCTGAGGAAAGATAAGTAATAATTTCTGATTGTACAGATTCATTAAGTTCTATAAAAACTTCTGGGTCAATATTGAAGTTATTAAGCTTTATTAAACTTTCTCTGTCATTTTGACCAAGTTGTTCAATAATATCCGCAGCATCAGCTGGATGCATTCCATTAAATGAATTAGTAATAAATTGAGCATCATTGTCAATAATTTTAGTTATAACAATTTTTATATACTCTTTATTAAACTCAAAATTAACTTTTTTATCTTTTATTTTTTTTATTAAAGACATAAATTTACCTATAATTCAATTTTGCACTATTAGTGTATAATAAGAATAATACAATTTATAAATGAATATAGAAATTAAAAAATCAATAAAACCAGTAAAATACATTGAAGCAATAAAATTTCTAGAAGAAAGGTTGCTAGATATACACAACAATAGAAAAAATGATTTAATTTGGCTCTTAGAGCACGAGGAAATATATACAGCTGGAACCAGCTATAATGAAAGAGAAATTTTAAATAAAAAAATTAATCTAATCAAAACTAACAGAGGTGGTAAAATTACTTGTCATGGTCCGGGACAATTAATTGTTTATTTTGTTATTGATTTAAAAAAAAGACAAAAAGATATTAGAAAATTTATAACTAACATCGAGAAAACAATTATTGAAAGTTTATCAAAGTTTGACATTATTTCATTCGGAGATCCTAAAAATATTGGTATTTGGATACATGATCAGACTAAAATTAAAAAAGTTGCTGCTATTGGAATAAGAGTTAGTAAATGGATAGCATATCATGGTTTTGCAATAAATATTGATAATGATCTTACTAAATATCAAAATATTATACCTTGCGGTATTTCAGATAAAGGGATCACCAATCTTAAAGAAATTAATGATCAAAATTATAACAACTTGAGTGATGTTATTATCGATAATTTTACTAAGAACTTGGAAATCTAAGTCTTTTAGTTTTTAAAAGTTTTTTAAAATAATCTGGTAAGAGTGCTTTATAAGTATATCTTTTATTATTAATCATGAATTTAATTTGGTAAGAGTGAAGCATTAAATTTTTGTTAATTGCCTTATCAGTATTATTGAATTTATATTTTTGATCACCATAGATTGGACATCCTACACCATAAAGTTGTTTTCTAAGTTGATGTTTTCTTCCAGTAATTGGTTTCATTTCAATCAAACTACAGATTGAGTTTTTATCTAAAACCTTATACAGAGTTTTTGCCTTTTCTACTATTTCCTTATCATTATCATATCTAGTAAGATCATCATTCCATTCACCAGAATCTTTCTGTAATTCACCATGGCATATAGCTAAATAAGTTTTGTGAACCTTTCTTAGTCTAAATAGTGAGGTTAATAATTGAGCAGACTCTCTGTGTTTAGCCATAATAAAAACACCTGAAGTATCTTTATCAAGTCTATGAACTGAAAATGGTTTTGTATTTTGAAAAATTTCACTTCTAGCAAATATGTCTACAAGGTTTTTTTTTGATTTAGTTCCACCTTGAACTGAAATGCCAGAACTTTTATTTAATACAATGAAGTCATCATTGTTATCAATAATTAAATCCTCATTTTCTTTAATAACCTCCTCCGAAGGTACAAATTTAATTTTTTTTTGAACTATTGTTTCTTTATAATCAAAATTAAATAAATTTATTACATCATCAGTTTTTACTTTTTGTGAGCTTTTTGTTTTTTTATTATTCAGTTTAATTTTTCCACTTCTTAAACTTTTTTCAATTAAACTTTGTGGAATATTTCCTAAATTATTTCTGATCCATCGATCTATACGCATATCGTTAAACGTTGAATCAACGGTAAATAACTTTTTCATGGTGATATATTTTTGTATAAAAAATTAAGCAGTAGCTAAATTTTTCTCTTCGTTTTTCTCTTTAGCGGGTTCTTTTTTCTTTCTATCAACTCTTTTAGCCTCTACATCTCTATCAACAAATTCTATTACAGCCATTGGAGCGTTGTCACCATATCTAAATCCTGCTTTAATAATTCTAGTATAACCTCCATGTCTTTTTTCATATCTTTTAGACAATGTTTTTGTAACTTTTTGAGCAGATGTAATGTCTTGCAATTTACTCATTAACATTTTTGTTGTTTGTAGAGTTACTTTTTTGCCTAGAGTAATAATTTTGTCTGCTTGTGGTTTTAAGAATTTAGCTTTTGGAAGCGTAGTAGTGATCTGCTCATATTTTATTAAAGAATTTAACATATTTTTTAATAGTGCTTTTCTATGTTCAGAAGTTCGGTTTAACTTCTTATTAGCCATTCCGTGTCTCATTAAATTTGCTCCTCCAATTTCTTAGACATTTCGGCTATATTATCTGGTGGCCAATTTGGTATTTCCATACCGAGATATAATGACATACCAGTTAAAACTTCCTTAATTTCATTAAGTGATTTTCTTCCAAAATTCGGAGTTCTAAGCATTTCACCCTCTGATTTTTGAACAAGGTCGCCAATGTAGATTATATTATCATTTTTTAAACAATTCATAGAACGAACTGACAATTCTAATTCATCTACTTTTCTCAAAAGGTTTTTGTTGAATTCGGGTTCAGTTGATACTTCTTTAACTGGTGCTTCTACTGGTTCATCAAAATTAACAAACATATTTAGTTGATCTTGAAAAATTCTTGCAGAATAAGCAACTGCGTCTTCAGCTGAAATAGATCCATTAGTCATGACTTCCATGGTTAATTTATCATAATCTAGTGCCTTTCCTGCTCTAGCTGTACTTATAGAATAAGAAACTTTTTTTACTGGACTATATAACGAGTCAATCGCAATTAACCCTAGTGGTGGCTCTTCTGGTTTATTCATAACTGCTGGTACATAACCCTTACCAGTTCCAACATTCATTTCCATGTGGAAATGTGTATTTTCATCTAAATTACAAATAACTAAATCTGGATTTAAAATCTCAATATCAGTAACTGCTTCGATATCTGATGCTTTAATTTCACCTGGTCCTTTTGCGTCTAAGATTAATTTCTTTGAACTTTCAGAGGAACTTTTTAATGCTAACGATTTAACATTTAATACTATATCTGTTACATCCTCTCTTACTCCTTTAATAGATGTAAATTCATGTAGCACACCATCAATTTGAATTGATGTTACTGCAACACCTCTAATTGATGAAAGTAAAATTCTTCTTAAAGAATTGCCCAATGTTAAGCCATAACCTTTTTCTAATGGCTCAGCTATAATTTTTGCATGTGATTTGTCGTCGCTAATTTTTACATCTAATTGCGCAGGTTTGATTAATGCTTTCCAATTTTTAGCATTTACATTTAAAATTTCCATTTATCTAAACTCTCCTTTTTTTGGGTGGTCTTACGCCGTTATGTGGCATTGGTGTAGTGTCTTTTATTGAAATAATCTTAAATCCTTTCGCTTGTAAAGCTCTTAAGGCTGTTTCTCTACCTGACCCAGGTCCTTTTACCTCAACAGACAAGGTTTTCATTCCAAATTCTAAAGCTTTAGACGCAGCAGAGTCTGCAGCAATTTGAGCTGCATAAGGTGTAGACTTTCTAGAGCCTTTAAAACCTTTTTGCCCAGCTGATGCCCATGAAATAACATTTCCATTAGTATCTGCTATTGAAATTATTGTATTATTAAAAGTTGACTGAACATAAGCAATACCGTTAGGGATATTTTTCTTAATTTTTTTTTTTTTGGAATATGAACTTTTTTTTGATTTTTTATCTACTTTTTTATCTACTTTTTTTTCATTAACAGAATCTGAATTTTCTATTTTATCTACTTTAGCCATAAATTAATTATTTTTTAAGTGGTGTTAATTTTTTACCTGCAATTGCAATAGCTTTACCTTTTCTTGTTCTGGCATTGCATCTTGTTCTTTGACCTCTAACTGGAAGTTTTTTTCTATGTCTTGACCCTCTGTAACAAGCAAGGTCAATTAATCTCTTGATAGTTAAAGAGTAATCTCTCCTAAGGTCACCTTCTACTTTAAAATTTGCATCAATATACTCTCTAATTTTTAAAATATCATCATCAGTTAATTCATTAATTCTTTTTGCTTTCGGGATTTCTAATGAAACACAAATCTGATTTGAAAACTTGTCACCTATACCATAGATATAAGTTAGTCCTATGTGGACAAGTTTGTTTTGTGGAATGTTTACACCTGCTATACGAGCCATATTTTTGAGAATAAATTTAGCCTTTTATATAAGAAGATGCTCTAAAGTCAATGTCTTAAAGCTTAAGAATATCACAGATTTTGTTGTTAATATGTTCGATTTCAGTTGCCCCATCAATTTCAGTAAAATTCAAATTTTTTGAGTAATAATCTAATACAGGCTTAGTCTCTGTCATATAAGTATCGTATCTAGAGATTACTACTTCTAAATTATCGTCTTTCCTCTTCTTAAGCAATTGCTTACCACATGGATGTAGCTCTATTTGCTCTTTGTTAAAAAACTCATTCATAGTCATATGACATTTTTCACAGGTTACTCTTCCCATAATACGTTTTTCAATAATATCCCTTGAAACATTTAAAAATATTATATGCCCAATAGCTTGTTCAAATTCAGTTAAAATTAACTCCAAATTCTCAGCTTGCTCCACATTCCTTGGGTAACCATCAAAAATGATTCTATCTCTAAATTTTAAGTTTGTAATAGATTGTCTTAGTAATTTATTAACAGTTTTATCTGAAGCAAATTTACCATTTGATATTAATGTTTCAATTTCTGCACCAAGGAGTGTTTTTAATTTAACCTCTTTTCTTAAAAGATTTCCTGTTGATAATTGGAAGTAGTTATATTTTTTTACAATAAATTGAGCTTGTGTACCCTTTCCAGCGCCAGGAGGACCAAACAAAATTATATTCACAGAATTTATTTACCGAATTTAGTTTTTTTAATTAATTGCTCATATTGAGAGCTCATTAATCTCGTTTGTATTTGAGTTACAGTATCAATCGCAACCACAACAACAATTAAAATTGATGTACCACCTAAATAAAATGGTATTGGGTAATTTGCAATTAAAAACTCTGGCATCAAGCACACAATCGTTAAATAAAGAGCACCTATTGTCGTAAGTTTAGTAACAATTTTTTCTATGTAAAGAGCAGTATTTTCACCTGGTCTAATGCCAGGCACAAAACCACCATACTTTCTTAAATTATCCGCAGTTTCAGTTGGGTTGAAAGTTATTGAGGTGTAAAAAAAAGTAAAAAAAATTATCCCTGAGGCATATAGAATCATATAAAGCGGCTGACCTTGAGTAAAAAATGAGCTTATATTTAAAAAGGCATCATTATCAGAAAAACTAAAATTAGAAAAAGTCACAGGTAATAACAGTAAAGCTGATGCAAAAATTGCTGGTATAACGCCTGCTTGATTTATTTTTAATGGTAAATGAGATGATTCACCACCATACATTTTATTACCCATTTGTCTTTTGGGATAATTAATAAGAATTTTTCTTAAAGCTCTTTCCATAAAAACAATAAACAAAATTGTTGCAATTAATAAGACAAAAATTCCAATAATCATAATTGTTGATACTGCCCCAGTTCTACCAAGCTCGAACGTGGTAACCAAAGCTCTTGGAATTTCAGCAACAATACCTGCAAAAATAATTAATGAAATACCATTACCAATTCCTCTTTGAGTAATTTGTTCACCAAGCCACATCAAGAACATGGTACCTGCAACTATAGTTGAAACAGTCGTGATTTTAAAAAAAATTCCTGGGTTTATTACTAAATCTGAAGAAGATTCTAGCCCAACAGATAATCCATAACCTTGAATGGTTGCTAACAATACTGTCCCGTATCTTGTTATTTGAGTAATTTTTGCCCTTCCAGTTTCACCTTGCGCTTTTAAATTTTTAAAATAATCTGAAACACCAGTTAATAACTGAACAATAATCGATGACGAAATGTAAGGCATTATTCCTAGTGCAAATATTGCCATTCTACTTACCGCACCACCAGCAAAAACGTTGAACATTCCAAGTAATCCCTTTTGGTTACCATCCATCATTACCTGTAATTGTTGTGGGTCAATTCCAGGAATGGGAACAAAAGTTCCAAATCTATAAACAGCTAAAATGAAAATTGTAAATAATATACGATTTTTAAGGTCGTTAGTTTGAGAAGATGAGCTCATATATCTTAATTATTTTTTTAACTGTACTGTGCTGCCAACTTTTTCCAATTTTTCTACAGCAGATTTTGATATTAAATCAGCTTCTATGTTAACTTTTTCTTTAACTTCACCAGTCCCAAGTATTTTTAATTTTTGAGAGTTTTTATTAATTAATTTTAGCTTTTTAAGCAATTCCATATTAATAGTATCGCTGGCTTTAATAGTTTTTTCATCAATAAAAGATTGTATTTTTTCTAAGTTCATTATTGCTATATTAACCTTTCCAAAAGCATTAAATCCTCTTTTAGGTAGTCTTCGATACAAGGGCATTTGACCGCCCTCAAAAGCTTTAATGGCTACACCAGATCTTGATTTTTGACCTTTAACACCTCTACCACAAGTTTTGCCTTTACCAGAGCCAATCCCTCTGCCAACTCTTAGTTTTGCTTTAGTTACTTTTCCAGTTGTATTTAATTTGCTCATTATCCTCTTTTCTCAATCACTTCAGAAATCTTTTTATTTCTAATTGTTGCAATATATTTGGGTGAATTTTGTTTGGATAAAGCTTTCATTGTAGCTCTAATCATGTTGTGTGGGTTTGACGTTCCCATTGATTTTGCAACAATATCTTTGATACCTAAAACCTCACAAACAGCTCTTACGGGTCCACCTGCAATAATACCAGTTCCTTTAGGTGCAGATCTTAAAATAATCTTTCCAGCACCATCTTTGCCATAAACATCATGATGGATAGTTCTTCCTTCTCTTAAGGGTATATGAATTAATTTTCTTCTTGCTGTTTCATTTGCTTTTTTAATTGCATCAGGAACTTGTTTAGCTTTAGCATGGGCTATACCAATTTTTCCTGCTTGATTGCCCACTACAACTAAAGCAGAGAAACCAAATCTACGCCCACCTTTTACAACTTTTGTAATTCTGTTAATGTGGACTAGTTTTTCTAAAATACCGTCATCAATTTTTTTTTTAAAATCCATAATTAAAATTCCATTCCATTTTTACGTAAAGTGTCAGCAAATACTTTAACTCTACCATGATACTTGTAAACTCCTCTATCAAAGTAGACTTTTGTTATTTTTTTCTCTACAGCTTTTTTCGCTAATTTTTCAGCAACAATTTTTGAGATCTCTGTTTTGTTAACTTTTTCCATAGATTTAATGTCTTTTTCTATTGAAGAGCAGGAAACTAATGTAATTTTTTTAATATCATCTATTATTTGAGCAGATATATTTTTTGATGATCTTGACACACTCAATCTCAGCCTATCCGGTGAAGCCACTTTTTTGCCTTTATTTCTTATTCTGAATTTTTTTCTTTCTATATTATTTAATTTCATTATTTTTTCTTTCCTTCTTTTCTTAAAATGTGTTGCCCTTGCTCTCGTATACCTTTGCCTTTATATGGCTCTGGTTTTCTAAAAGATTTAATTTTTGAGACAACCATTCCAACTTGCTGTTTATCTGAACCACTTACTTTAAGTAGAGTTTGTTTCTCAACAATTATTTTAATCCCATCTGGAATATTGAAATTAATGTCGTGACTATAGCCTAATTGAAGGTTTAATTGTTTATCTTTTAACGCAGCTCTATATCCAACTCCCACAAGTTCAAGAATCTTTTCATAACCAGTGCTAGAACCAATTACAGCATTATTAATTAAACTTCTGTTCATTCCCCAAAGTCTTTTTGAGTCTTTATCAATTTTCTTTGGTTTGATGGATATTTCTTTTCCTTCAGTTATATCAAGATTGAACATTTCTAAATCAATATTCATTGATTTTTTACCTAAAGGTCCCTCTATATTTAAAATACTTCCAGATAGTACAGCTTTAACTTTTTCTGGGATAGAAATACTTATTTTACCAATTTTAGACATTAAAATACCTTGCAAATTATTTCGCCACCAACTTTTTGTTTTCTAGCATCAATATCAGTCATAACACCTTTTGGTGTGGATACTATTGCTATTCCAAGTCCACCATTAATTTTTGGTAAGCTATCTGCACTAGAAAATATTCTTCTACCTGGTTTTGAAACTCTTTCAAACGTACTGATAACAGGATTTCCAGAGTAATATTTTAAATCTACTGATAGAGTTGGTTTATTAGCCTCACTCTCAATTTTATAGTCTTTTATAAACCCTTCATTTTTAAGAATATCTGCAATTTTGACTTTAAAATTAGACGAAGGTAATACTACTTTTTTATGATTTCTCACTTGAGCATTTTTTATTCTTGCTATCATATCCCCTATTGGGTCACTTAAACTCATATATTCCTTTCTACCAGCTTGACTTAGTCATACCTGGAATTAATCCATGTAATCCCAAGTCTCTTAAGGCTATTCTTGATATTTTTAATTTTCTATATACACCGTGTGGTCTTCCTGTGATTTGACATCTATTCATAACTCTATTCTTTGCAGAATTTCTTGGCAAATTAGATAGCTTTTGTTGTGCTACAAATCTATCCTCTAAAGAAATCTTCTTATCCATAATAATTTTTTTCAAAGATTGTCTTTTTTTAAAAAGTCTATCTGAAAGCTTAATTCTTTTATTATTTTTATTTACTGCACTAACTTTAGCCATTATTAATTATCTCCTTTTTTTTTAAATGGAAAATTTAATTTTTCTAAAAGAGCAAAACTATGATCTTTATTCATGGCTGAAATTACAACCACAACATCCAGTCCTCTAATTTTTTCAATTCTGTCAAAATTAACTTCTGGAAAAATTATATGTTCTTTGATTCCAAATGTGTAATTACCAAATTTATCAAAACCATTTAGTGACAAGCCTCTAAAATCTTTAATTCTTGGAAGTGCAATGTTAACTAATCTATCTATAAATTCATACATTTTATTACCTCTTAAAGTAACTTTTAGCCCAGCGTTTGTGCCTTTTCTAGTTTTAAAATTAGCAACAGACTTTTTAAACTTGGTAACAACAGGTTTTTGACCAGTTATTTTTCCTAAGTCTTCTTCAGTAGATTTCATAATTTTGGCATCAGCACCATCCAGGCCCAGGCCCATGTTAATAACAATTTTTTCAATCTTAGGGCCCATGTATATATTCTTAAAACCCAACTTCTCTTTAAGTGCAGGTTGAATTTCTTTATAATAAAGCTCTTTTAATCTTGGTATCATTATTTTTTAGCCTCATTTTTTTTTGGTTTATCTTTAATATCAACAAGTGCAAGATTTGAAATATGAATAAAACTTTCTTTCGAAACTATTCCACCTTTTTTTTCTTTAGTTGTTTTGACATGCTTTTTCACAATATTAATTCCTTGAACTTTAGCTCTATTATTAGGTCTATCGATTTCAATAACCTCACCTTCTTTTTTTTTATCTCTTCCAGTTAATATTTTAACTTTTAAGCCTTTTTTAATCATTTTATAAAACCTCAGGAGCCAATGAAATTATCTTCATTTGGCCTTTATTTCTTAATTCTCTTGTTACTGGTCCAAAAATTCTAGTTCCAACAGGTTCACCTTTATCATCAACTAAGACAGCAGCATTATTATCAAATTTAACTTTTGAACCATCTTCTCTATGAATTCCTTTTTTGACGCGTACTACTACAGCTTTATGAACAGAACCTTTTTTAACTTTTCCTTTTGGAATGGCCTCTTTAACAGCAATAACAATAGTATCTCCAATACTTGCATATCTACGTTTAGAACCCCCTAAAACTTTTATACACTCAATTCTTTTAGCACCAGTGTTATCAGCAACTAGTAATTCAGTTTGTACTTGTATCATTTAGAACCATCCATTACTTGAAATTTTTTATTTTTAGAGAAAGGTTTGCATTCAATTATTGAAACCTTATCTCCAGTTTTAAATTTGTTATTTTCGTCATGAGCATTATATTTTTTTCTTACTTTTACAACTTTTTTCAGTACAGGGTGGGAGTATTTTCTCTCAACAGCTACGGTTATGGTTTTATTTGGTTTGTCGCTCGTGACTACACCAGTTAATATTTTTTTAGGCATTTAATTTCCCTTTTAGTATAGTTTTTAATCTTGCTATAGTTTTTTTTATTTGTCCAATTTGTGATGGGTTTGTAATTTGTGAATTAACTCTCTGAAATCTAAAATTAAATAAATCTTTTTTAAATTTATCAATATTTTTAATTATTTCGTCTTTAGATAATTTTTTAATTTCTTGTTTTTTCATATTATGCAGTTCTTTTTATAAACTTAGTTTTAATGGGTAGTTTTGCAGAAGCTTTATATAACGCTTCTTTAGCAATTGCTTCTGAAACACCATCGATTTCAAACAAAATTCTTCCAGGTTTAACTCTACAAGCCCAGTATTCAGGTGCACCTTTCCCTTTTCCCATACGCACCTCAACAGGTTTTTTTGAGACTGGAATATTAGGAAAAATTCTTGTCCAAACACGTCCTTGTCTCTTCATATGTCTAGTTAAGGCAACTCTAGCTGCTTCAATTTGTTTTCCAATAATTCTTTCAGGTGCCATAGCCTTTAATGCAAAAGAACCATAGTTAATTTTAGCAGCTCGCGTGGCTGTTCCGTGGATTCTGCCTTTATGTGCTTTTCTATATTTTGTTCTAACTGGTTGTAACATAATTAAACCTTAGCCTCTTTTGGGATAATCTTGTTAGTTTCCTGGCTAAATTCTCTAGCGAAAACCTCACCCTTATAAATCCAAACTTTAATTCCAATAATTCCAAAAGTTGTTAAAGCTTCGGCCTCAGCATAATCAATATCAGCTCTTAATGTGTGAGAGGGAATACTACCTTCTCTTAACCATTCGGTACGAGCAATCTCATTGCCCCCAAGCCTTCCACTTATTGCGACTTTGATGCCTTTTGCACCCAATCTCATGCATGATTGCATAGCTCTTTTCATTGCTCTTCTGTACGATATTCTTTTTACAAGTTGTTGAGCGATATTTTCACCAACTAAATATGCATTCGTTTCAGGTTTTTTAACTTCTTTAATATTTAGTGTTACTTCATTGCTGGTAAATTTAGATAAATTATTTTTAATTTTATCAATATCACTACCTTTTTTACCAATCACAAAACCAGGTCGTGAAGTATAGATTGTAACAAAGCACTTATTTGAAGTTCTCTCTATCATCACTTTTGAAACACCTGAGTTAACAACATTTTTTTTGATATAAGCTCTGATTTTAAAATCTTCAATTAAATAATTTCCAAAATCTTTCTTTTTGGCATACCAAACAGAGTCCCATCCTCTATTTACACCAAGTCTAAAACCTACTGGATTAACTTTTTGTCCCATGACTCTCCATTTTTTTTTCTTCTGA
>Ga0115000_10002408_pt1 | contig 16192 bp, 2 predicted proteins | sample ArcticOcean_MG_C_6_FD_89690 | JGI IMG/M metagenome (GOLD analysis project Ga0115000, IMG submission 89690) | Marine microbial communities from western Arctic Ocean - ArcticOcean_MG_CB8_128 | ecosystem: Environmental > Aquatic > Marine > Oceanic | place: Arctic Ocean: Canada Basin | collected...
ACACCTCTTTGTACTAGATCTCCGTACTTGGATTGGTACAGGTAGCAATTCTGGAGTTGTTCCAATGTTGCTTGATCCATGCATGCATCTTGAGGTTTTAGGGCAGATCATGTCTTTTAGGGCAGATCATGTCGCTCGCTCGCCACGGAAGTTTTAGCACTTCCGTTGAGGTTACGACTACCCCTTCCAGTTGTTAAGGCGTTGTCCCAACGCCCAATCGTACCGTGAAGATTGTGTTCGTCTAACGGTCATCTCCTTCGCTGGCGTACAGGTGGTTTCCGTCAATTTAAAGCGGTTTTTCGTTAATTTTGAATTCTTTTTTGAATGTTGAGTTTGAATTTTGAGTTTGAATTTTGGTTGAGACGTCGTTGATGCATGTCTGTAATGCGGTCCGGTCATTCCAATTCCTTGCATCTCAGGCCAGAATTAATCAACTGTTGTAGTTGCAGTTCATATTGTTCCCAGATATTCCTCACCACGATTGGCAGGAACGCTTTCAGTGGGGTTCTGGTGACTGAATGGTTTGACTTGGACGTTTTGTGGACCATGAGCACGCCATGTCCATAGTCCTGTTGTACGGACGGGTCATGGTTTTCGAGTCTCTGGAGACGTTCATGGTACTCTTTGATCCGGAGTGGGGCACTCGCTAGTTTGTTGCGAGGTTCCCAGGTGCAGTCTTCGAAGTTGAATCCTTTCCATTGCACCAAGTATTCTCCGGGCGTTTGTTCGGTTCCATTGCGATGTGCCAGTATTCTTTGGACTTCGTATTCTATCTCGATTGGTTCCGGCGGATTTTGTTTCTCAGGGAGGACACCATCGAGTTGTAGTTGGTGTGGAACTTTGCCTTGGTAGGGTCTGATCCTCGAGACGTGGAAGAATGGCCAAACTTTAGATTTGCTGTTGGTCCATTTTAGCTTCACCGTGGCAGGAGCATCGAAACGTTCGACTTGGTAAGGGCCGAAGAATCGCGGCGTCAGCTTCTTGCTTTTCAGCATTGCCTTGGCCGGAACGGTTACGTCTCGGCTGCTCAGCCAGACCATATCGCCGGCTTTGATGGGCTTGTAATGCACAGTCTTTTTGTTGGCGTCGCGCTTGTTGCTATTGACTCGTTGAAGGCTCTTATTCGTTCCAACGTCGATGTTCTCCTCTACTTCTTGTTGTAATTGTTGCAGAGCATCTAGACGTTCCTTGAGTGTTGGATGTACTTTCAAATCGGCTAAGATTCCAGGGAGTAGGTCCAGAGGGTTCCGTGGTTTATACCCTCGTTCAGCTTCGATGGGACATACTCCTAATGTCCGGCACGTAGTTGAGTTGATATGGTAGACTGCTAGCGGTAGCTTGTCCAGCCATTTCTGTGGTTCGAAAGCGTGTCCTCGGAGGCGGCCTTCTAAATCTTGATTGCGTCTCTCGACTAGACCGTTCGACGTAGATCGGTATCCAGACGTAGTTGATAATTTGACTCCACACAGGACGAAAAACTCAGTGAAGAAAGCACTGATGAATCTGGGGTCTCGATCGGAGAAGATACTGATTGGAAGTCCTCTCCCGTGTATCAGTACTACATGTTCGAAGAATAGTCGTGCCGCTCCCTCGCCCGTGAGCGATTTGTAGGTCGGTATGGCGATAGTATATCTTGAATATCGGTCAGTGATGACCAAGACACAATCGAACTGAGGTCCAGCTGGTGGCAGGTCGGTGATCAGGTCCATGGCATACGCCATTGCCGGTGCCAACGGAGTTTCCCACACAGAGTAGTAACCTAGCGCGGGCACTTGGTTTCTGTTGTCGTGACGATTGCAATGTTCGCATTCCTGTTGGTACTGCTTCAGGGTGTCCTTCAGGCCGCGCCAGTAATATTTGGGGCTGATGATTTCTCGCATGCGCCAAGGCTTGAGGTGCCCTTCGGCGTATCCGTGTACTTCTTGGACCACCGCGTGTTGTTGTTCTTTTGTAGGTAGGACAATCCGCCATTTGCCCGTCGCTGCATGGTGGTAGTATAATATTTTGCCCACCTTAAGCATGTTGCTCTGCTCGGCTACCTTCTCGTCATGGTAGGCAGATTCGTAACAAGTTCCTTCATAATCTGTTGGTTTAATTTTGATGTCGGCGATGTTGAGTCTGGGTAGCTCAATCATGGTGGCGCCTTGCATCGTTCTTTCTCCTATCACACGATTTTGGAGGATGATTGGTGTGTTTGCTTTCAGCTTGGATTTCGCTTTAAGTCCGGGGTGTTGCATTGAATTGTTGTGCAATAGTTTCTTCAAATTGATGTTGAAACGTTTCGCGATGGAGACTGGCATGTCATTGTTAGATGCATTGTACATATCTCCTTTTAGGCGGCCTTGGGCTCCGTGTATGGCGCCCTTGTCCGGTGTCGAGTCGTCGAAATCGAGAGGCAACCCTTCAGCCATGTACATGACGTCGTTGGCTGTGGTTCCGTAAGGATCCAGAGCTATGGTATGTACGCCATACTCGATTGCTTGTTGATATTTGTAAGCGTTTTGACGTTCTGCAGCGTGATCATATGGAGTGCCTGGTGGTGAGTCCTCTTGGCGAACTGGATCCCACAGCGATTCTACCAACTGTGGGCGTTCGTGACCTTCGTCTAAGAAAGACTGTTGTTCTTTGGCGCTCCGATCTTGCTGAATTTCAAAAATAGCCGAAGTTTCCGATGATACTTTCTTTCCTCCCCCTTTTTGATATATTGATACGGTCTCCGTGTCCACTTTAGGTGTTAAGAAATCACGGTCATCGCTTTCCAATTTCTCGAACAGCTGTTTAAAAGCTGGTACTTCATCATAGAAATCGACCGTAGTCCACTCGTTGTCGTTATTTCGATAGTGCTTCCAGCTTTCCTGTAACAGGCGGCTCAAACAATCTGGGCCTGCCATAATTGCACTGCGTCCTGGCTTGTATTGCACGGTGAATCGATAAGGTGAGATGGCGAGTTGCCAATTGCTGATTCGAGTATTGTTAATCTTGCTTTTGGCCAGAGCTTGTAGAGCTTGGTGGTCGCTGTACAAGACGACGTTGAATTTCGAGCCAAGTAGATACCATGACCAATTTTCCAGTGCATGTTTGAGTCCCAAACATTCACGTTCAGTCGCGGTGTATCTTTGAGCTTGTTTGTTGAAAACTTTCGAAAAGAATTCGATTGGCACTATTTTTCCTTTGTGTTCTTGGCAGAGTGCGCCGGCGCAAGCATATTGGCTGGCATCGGTAGCAATTATGTAGGCCTTGTTGGGGTCGGGTTGTTGTCCCATAATAAACAGACATAACATCTTAATAGCTCCTTCGAAGCCTTCTTGTGCTGTCAAGGCGTGTATTTTCTTGCTCTTGGTGTCCGTTTCGAGTTCCCGCACTCGTCGTTGGCCAAACACATTCTCCACGTGTGTTTCATAGGCTGGGTCTGTAGGGTTGAGGCGACGAGTCCAATGGGCTGAGATGTCCGAGTCGGGTTTGATGTCGTCCTTCACTAGATTGTGCAACGGCCTCATGTAACGGGCGTAGCCCATAATGAACATGCGGTAGTACACTGTCATCCCAGCGAAGCTTTTGACAGCTGTCTTGCTCCATGGGTTCGTTTTAGAGCATGGTAAAATGTCTTTGATCACAGCTACTTTCTTTGGGTCGGCGAAAGTCGCGGTGTGTCCAATGATGTATCCCAAGAATCGTAACCATTCGGTGGCAAACACCGTTTTGGCAAGGCTGATGAACAACTTTTCTCGTTTCAGGATTTGGACCAGGTGTTTGACCTGTCGAACGGCTTCGTCGATGTCACAAGCCACTAGTATTATATCGTCAATGTAGACTTGACAGTATTGTTGTGGACTTGGTTCGCCGTCAGTCATGTTGAGTTCGGGGATGTCCAATACCGTGCGGGGATCGTGATCTCCAGGTCGATAGAGGACTCCATAGCGTTTCATTTTCTTAGTAAACCATTCGACATATTCGGCTGGAGAGGTGGCTAGTCCCATAGGAGCTACTTGCCACTTGAACACTCCAAGGCCGGGTACGCAGAATGCCGTGAGGTCTTGTGACTCTGGGGCCACGCACACTCTGTGAAATGCTTTGACGATGTCGGTGACGGTGAGATAGCTTTTTCCTGGGTCCTTGGATTTTGCAGCTCGTTGCGGAAGGTCGGTGTGTATTGATGTGCGAGAGCCATTCTGGTTCGCAATTACTTGTCGATACGATTCGCATGCTTGTTCGCGAATGGTGTGAATAGTGCCCGGTACGTCCGGCAAATCCATTGCACGTTTGCGAATTACTGCGTTGATTTTCCGATAATCGATGCAGACTCTCCATTTGATTTCTGCTTTGAGGTCTGCATTTGGTTTTTTAACCATGAGTACCGGCGCAGCCGTGCGTGCTGCTCCCTTATAGATCCATCCCGCTTTCAAGAACTCCTTGAGTTGTTCGGCGCAGATGGCTAACATGTTGGGACCCATTCGTCTATATTCAGGCGGTGGTACGTTTTCGCCTTCTTCTAGTTCAATTTTCATTGCATTCTCGAGGTCCCACTTCGATGGTTCATGTACGAAGGTGGCTCGTGCTATCCCAGCTTCTTCCACGAGCTTCTTCATGTAAGACGTAGGGTCATTTCCGTATCTTTTGGATGTGCCTTCATAGTCCTTGGAGATAGTTTCTTGGATAGCTGTTGTTGCAATGGGAAAACTGGATGTTGTGGTCTTTGGTGACACTGGTGTCGTGGTTGATCCCGTTGTCGTTGGTGGAGTCCCTTCCTCCGCTGATGGGTCCAACCATTCGTTTGCTCTAGGTTCCAGATACAACACCATGCTTTGGCCGTCATCGGCGACTCTAGCAATGAGTCCGGGGTAATTTACTTCGTCCTCTATTCCTAAGCTAGCGCCAACGGTGTCCATTCGTAGCCTTTCAGCTTCGAATTCTGCCGGTTCACTCAGAGTCATGATCACGTCGGGAGGTCTGACCTCGGTGAGTAGTTGGGTACTGAGATTTGGCTGCCGGTTGAGGGCGGCTTGAGCTTTTGTGGGGTGTTGTTGAAACACGGCCAGTATGGCTTGATCGACTAGGGTGTCTGTGGGTGTGCTTGCTGGTCCGGGCACATCCACGTAGTCTTGTAGAACCGACGTACTTGGGTCCTGGCCTACTTGGTTGGAGACCTTTTCCCAATCTTCGTCCATACCCGTTATCAGTGGTGGTGGTTTGTCCGGCCACTTTTTCAACGCTTGTTGGCGGCACTGTCGAGGATTGTGACATTGGCATTCATCTGCTGGGAAACCACATTTACACGGAGTGCGACATCGTTGATCATGTTCGACTAATTGTGGTGTGCGGTCTACGCCGTTTTTTACATCTCCCAACTGGCTGTCGTCATAGACAGCTCTGAAATCAATGGGAGTTGCCTTCTCAACGTCGTGTAACCACTTGATGCGGCGTCCGTGCACCGTGCGGTACATTTCTTGGTACAGAGGTTTACGCGCCTCCTTCATTACGAATTGTCGGAAGTGTGAATAGTCCGTGTTGGTAGCTGAACGTTGGAGGTGGTTGCCTGTACGATCGGGGTCTTCATATCCTTTGGGCTGACCACTTCCTACAGCTCGACTGTGTAGTACGAAATCTCGGATAGCGTCTTCCAACGCTCGTCTGATCGTAGTAGTTTGTACATAGTTTCCTCCTTCATCGACCATGTTGGCGCTGCGGCCAGATCGGTATGATTCCTGTGATTTAGGGTATCTGGTATGGCCGACGTGTCCTACTGCACAAGAAGTAATTGACTGTTTTTCTTCGTCTGGCGTCATGGTAAGGTCGCCGTGTTCGTGTCGGTACGTTTGGTACTGTGGATTTGACAAAGGGTACTCGGCTATGCGGTGTTTGTCTTCGCGTTGACGAGTCCAATGTACATTCTTGGTATTTGATCGTTGCCAATTTAAAGCAGAAGGTCGCTTTTGGCTTGAAGCAGATTTTTGAAACTGTAATATTTGCTCCTTCCCCCCTCTGAGGTTGAGAGTTGAATCACCCTTGATTCCGCCCGATTGGTTTGCACTTTTAGCTTGAATGAACAGTAATTGGCTTTGCATGGCACAGTGTTCGAGACGTTCTTGTTGTTTAGAGCTCTCGGATATTGAGAGTGACCGTGTTGAGGTATCGGTTGCGTGTATGCGGCACGCCCATCGTCGGTAGTCTGCATCTTTGGCCCAGTATTCAGCCGTAGATGGTCGATTTTCAGTTAATCGTTGACACAAAACTGTTTGTTCTTGGACAGGGTATTCTGTCTCAAGTTGCCAGCGTGTCGACGCGATGGTGACGCTTGGTTTTGCCGACGGTGGTGTCTGTGGTGTTGAATCGAGGGTTCGGGTCACCGTACCCCTTCCAAACATTCTTGTCTCCAGATTACCATTATCATTGAGTGCTTTATAGCTCATGATTCCTTGGTCGCAAAAGATTTGTGCTTGCATAGATGCCAGGCATGGCATGCCCAGTATAAGTTGGCAGCAGCCGAGTGAAGTGTCGACGACTAGTGCATCAGTGACAATTTCTCGATTGTTGTGTACGAAACGGAAATCGCGAGCGAGACCACTGACAGGTAATTTGCTGCCACCCACGCCGAATGTGTCGGCGGGGGGCGTGACCAATCTGTCACTGTTCAATAGTTCTGGTTGAGTATCCTTGATGAGTTGGAGCTCAACCACAGCGGGTGGTCCACAACCTGTGTCCGCTAGGCACGTGATTGCACGGCCCGTGACGGAGTCAAACACAGTGTCGATGATCGTATTTGATTCGGACGCTGTGGCATTGACAGCATCCGCCTCGTTGGGAATCCCTTTGTGAGGATTGTCGGTTCGGCTCCACTTGAGGCTAGCCCAATCGTCATTGATCATGGTAATGATTGACATGGGCTGCTGGTTCACTCTGGTTGATTCTTCAACGTAATGACGGCGGCAGTGATAGTAATGAGAGCCACTGGGAGTGTCTGACCCTCGAGGTGGGCATAGTACTTTGCACTGGCACAGCTTGTTGCGAGGATCAGATGTATCTGTCCAGTTTCCTGGCATGCCCCATGGGTTGAATCCCAAGGTGTTAGCCTTGTTTCGCTGGTCAACGGTGTTGATGCCCAGTTTTTTCTTTCTCGCTTCGAAAACTAGGGCACGACTTGCTGGGCTAATGGCACTGTTGAGGATTGTAGCCCCGGGTTTACGGCTCAGTATAGCAGCTTGACGGCGCTTGCCTTCCAGTGTGGCAATTTGTGGCGGCGTCAATCTGTCTGATGCATAGAATCGTGATACGCTTCCACTGGCTGTGACTTCGCACCAGCGTGCATCTTCAACAGGCCATGGTGGAGGTAATTTCAGTGCCGTGCGTGTCCATTCGGCGCTGGGCTTAGTGTGGTCTATGGTGCTCGGCCAGGTAGGACGGCCGAGCGGTGTCTTATTGGGAGCCGTGACGAACTTGGGCAAGTTGGTCTCGGTGGCTCGATGACTGATCCTTCTCTCAGTGGTGAGTGCAGTTGATTTACAGCTGTTGCCCTCAGCTTCGTCCTGGTGTTTTTGCATGGTTTGTTTGTAGCGGCCATGCCCGCTTAGCGAAAAGATTGATTCCGTTTGGTTGGTTCGAACTTCTTACTCCGCCCTTGGGAGCGCGAGTTGTTTTTGTCGACGGTCTTTGCGCCCTCCGATCTAGAACGCAGCTGAGCAGTCTCCTCTGCCTTGCGCCACTTTTGCTTGTATGCCGTGTGCAATTCACCACCTTTCCTCCACGGCGTTGTTTTGGTGTGGAAATCTGGGCAGGTGGGCATGACGTGTTCCTTGCTGCCGCACAGAGTGCAGTGGGGGCATCGGTTGATATGGTCATATTCAGTGAATGCCCATTTCTTTTCGATCGGGCTGAGTGCTTTGAGGTCGATTTCGCCCATCATAAATAGAGTGCGAATCCGTAGTGCTCTCATCATGCTGGTGCTGTTTGCAGACCATTTGACTCTGCCATCTTCATCTCTCTGTGGCCCAGCGTCGTAATCCTTTTTACGGCTCGCATCGGTTCGCGCCTTGTGTTCGACTAGCAGTTTGTCATTGACTAGAACTGCGTCGGAGCCGATGGCTTGTCCGATTAGTGACCGGATGCGTGCGGGCGCTTCTTGTTCACGGGTATAGAGTGCCATTGCATATGAGTGCAGTGCTGAGCTCTGGATGCCCGGCTCGGTGCATTGGTATTCGTTCATCGATGCCGGCAATGGTGTGCTCTCGATGAATTTGATGGATTGTCGATGGGTCCGCATGTCAATTGGAGTAGGTGGTTGCAGTTCCGGTTCTGGGTCAGGCAAACGCGTTTGCAGTGCTGGCTCTGTGTCAAACCCAATTCGCATGACCTGATTCCGACTGTTCCTCGGGCCGTGTTTCTTCCCGGTACTCGGCGGAAATGATCGCGGCCGTCTGATGTTGGACCCCAGTGTGGTGACGTAGCTGTACTCAGTGGGGGCTCCAGAGCCGGTGTCGAAACGATCTTGTCCGCCTAAGTGCGTCAGCCACTTCGCGCTCAGCGGCACGGGTGAGAAATGCCGTCCGGGGATCGCGACTTTGTGTTTGTGCAGGTAATCTACCAGTTTAATCTTCTCGTCTGTGTGTGACATGTGTTCGCCCTTCTCGCCGAGCCTCACGAAGCTGGCTTCTTCGACATGATACTTCAGGTACTTCCACATATTGGCTGGTGTCACCCTTTCTCCTTTCAACGTGTTGCCCAAGCTCAGTAGCATTCGTTTCCAGAAAGGTGTCCTTTCTGGAATTGCTGCACGGCGTTCGAGTTTGGTGAGTTTGGATTGGTTGAAGAGGGCCACCTCGCGTTCGTACATTGCCGTCACTTGGTGTGCAATGTCTGCGATTTTCATCTTGTGGGCTTCAGGATTGGCACCACTCCAGGTGCTGCTGTTGCAGGCTCGGTCCTCCTCCGTAACGTCCTCTTGTTGCACCAGCGGAAATTTTTGTTGAGTGGCCTCCAAGATTTGCAGTTGTTTGTTGAATCGGTCCTTTATCTCGTCGATATCGAGGAATTGAGTGATCCTGAACTTCTCCACGGCGTTGAACATATATGTCGGCACTGACTTCAACGGGAAACGCTCTTTGAGTAGAGTCACTCCCCCTTTGTTGACATCGATTTCGCCGGTCTCCGGCGTTGTAAAGCTGGTATCCGTCGATGTAAGTGTTTCGATCGGCATCCACGCTTCGCTGCTGAAGCTCTTGGTGCTGTGCATGCGCTTTTGGCTAGCGTAACGCTGTTGGCAGCTAGTCCAATAAAACCATGGTGACGACTGTGGGTCCGAAGCGATGAGTTTGTGCTTGGACAGTGTGGCCAGTATGATGGCATGCATGATCCTGCGCTGATCAGACGTGTTTCTCGACGTGATGGCATCGTCTCGCATGATCTCGAAAATGCCTTGATAATAGACATCATATAGGATGTCGTCGTAGCCATTGAATTTATCAAATGGCACGTAGTCCTTGTCATCTGGTTCCCACGGTCGTACGTGCTCCAGCAATTGTTTCAGCCGTGTCACCATTCGATCGATGAGTGCTTTCTCATTCTCGAACAGGTTGCGTTGTGTGTACGGCTGTACCACTGTGCTTTGCTCCTCATTCATACGCATGGTACTGCGTGAGATTTCAATCTGCTGTGGGGCGTCCATGTGCGTTGACATTGACCGTATCAGCTGTTTGACTTGGTGTCCCAAGTATCGTCCACTGCTGCGCTCAGCTCGATTGTGTGCTGCTGTGAACTGGTAATCGGGTGAGTGCTGCAGTGCGCCGAAGTAGTTCTGGAAACTGATCAACTTGGGCTCGGACAAATATGGTCCAAACTCCTCGATGTCAGCTATCGCTGCTGCCTGTGGCGCCGTCAGTATGACTGCTACGTGGACTGATCGGCTTTGGCTGTCATAGTGCAGTACTTGGCAGCGGCTACCCCAACGGTTTCGTTTGCCATTGTTCAGGAACTCTTCGAATTCGGTTGACGTAAAAAAAATTCGTCGACTTCGTTCATCGGTGGGGCAGGTACCTTTCGGTAGTTGCCATTCCCAATCATAGGTCGGAGGGTATCGCTTTTTGGATCCCTGCTGTGAAGGGCCACGTGGTCCTTGGATCGGACTGATTGTTGTTACACCAGTTGAATTTCCGATCCAGTCGCCGGGGGTATCTTTGTGTACCAACAGTGCGGCTGTTTCGTGTTGCCGTTCCCCATCTGTTGATGGCTCTGTCCTGTTCACCAGCACTATTCCTTGTGCCGGATCTGCGCTGACGATTTCATCAGGTTCTCGAGCTAGTAGCTGTATCCACTGGTCTGTCTGGCCGTGTGACTCCATCGATGACGATATCAGTTCTAGCCCTTCAGAATTGAGTGGCACGATGAGGTGACAGTACATTTTCACTGCTCCTTGATCGTGGTCCGCTCCTTCAGGGTCATCTGATTCTGGGTCATCTTGGTGGGGTTCACCCTGTGATTGTGCTTCGTCTGCATCTGCATGGTCGTCGGCGTCGCTATCGGTGCCTTCGACATCCCTGTCGGTTCCCACTTCGGTTGGCGTCGCCGGTGGTGCCTCTGCCATCGTATATGGCTCTGGTTCCGGCTCTGGCCCATCGGCTGTATCCTCTGCCGAGTCTGCATTCTCTTTGGTGCAGTGCATGTGCATCTCCAACAGTTTTATGCACTCTTTGTGCATCTGCATACTGGTAGCATCGGTGATGGACTGATTATCACCTGGGATCGCTAGCCTGCCTAGAGTCTGCCAGGTGCTAGCCGTCAGCAGATCACAGCCCGTTGGTTTGAGCTGGATGGCTGCGTCAATGAGTGCCGGCATCTCGAGGTTTTCCACTAGCCAATCCATAGCGTGATTTTCGTTCCAATTGATCACTGATTTGGGTCTATTTGTGTGGGGCCGGTGACGCTTTGGCTGCCATTTTGGCTGTGACAAGGGTTCTTTTTCCATGTCACGCTTGTGGTTGATCTCATGTTCCGCACTGCAGAATGAGTATAACACATTGGCACCATTCACCAATTCGCCCTGGCAGTCCTTGTCACACCCGTGGAGTCCACAGGGCGGCTTGGATTGTCGCGGTGTGGGCAGCCTTCTGTAATGTACACCACCATGCTGTATAATTTCATCATCACTATCGATTTCCGTGAATCCGAGGCCCTGCAGGTGTTGGTGCAGTTCTTGCAGGCCTTGGGAGGGCGTCTCCTCCTGGACATTGCTGTCCTTCGCGACGTCATTCGCGGCTGCGGCTGTTGGGCCGGAGTCCTTGTGATCACCATCGGTGAGATCCACTACAGCAGTTTTTTCAAATTTGAATTTAGGCGTGATTTCCTGCTCGAGGTCTATCACTGCTGGTTTTGGTCCTGTCTGGTCACTAGTGGCATCCTCTTCGCCGTTCACCGTGTCATCGTGTCCTTTGGCACTCAGCCGCTGTGAGTCCAAATATATTGGGGACCCGTCTGGATTCTGCAGTGTGGCCAGCCTCTTTTTGGCCGCGGGATCGCGGGAGGGTGGTGTTACTGCCAGGAATTCAGTGATCTTGCTCTGCCGCATTGGGGTAGAGTTGTTAGAGCTGTCAGTGCTTGGCTGACTGGGGACGCTCGAGTCATCGCTTAGCGAGATAGAGTCCTCGCTAGAGTCATCGACATCTGTCGGTGGCGACTTGAAACTCGAGTCTTGTTCTGTCAGCATGTGTGCATTGGGATCTGCCCTGTTTGCTTCCACATCGACTGGTGTACTTTCACCTTCGGAGTGTTGTTGCGGTGAGCTATTAGTCGAGCTGACAGTGGTTTGTAACCAAACCAACGACGGTGTGGATATAGACTCTTGCCGCACTGCGTTTGGTGACGGCGTGAAACGTTCAGGTTCTTGCCTGCTTCGAGTCGGTCTAGATTCCATTGGCGTTTCTGGCAACGGTTGTTGTAGTGCGAGTTCTTCCTTCTCAGCATCAGTTTGAGGCCCTTGTATGTTTTCTTGGGGGGCACTGCTGATCAATGGTGCCTCGGCACTGCTCGTGGTTGTGGTAGTAGCTGCTAGCTCTTCAGGGTGGCAGCTGGCGAGGCTGTCACAGTCACTGTCTGAGATGCTGCTGATGTCCATGGAGGTCGGGCCTTGATTCGTGGCAGTATATATATTTGCGGGGGCGTGTTCACCACGGCAAATTTTGAGGATATAATCCACGCTCGGCACGATGTCAGTGGGCATAATGCACTGCTGGCATGCCATCCTGAACATATTTGGACTAGCGTCTGCTCCGGCATCGGGGACGGTGGTGTAGTGTTCATTGCATAGGTGGCATGGGTATTCTTGGCCTGGCACCGACGACTCTGGACTTGGCCCCAAAATATGTAGGGCAATACATTGGTAGTGTACTGCAATGCTTTCCAGGAACGTTTTCAGTGCTGCTTGGTCAAGAGGAATGGCGTAGCCCTCCAGCATGGTCATTGCTTGAAAAGACTCAGCGGGTAGGTATTCGTAACCTCCATCCGGCCAGCCGTGACCTCCAGGGTGATATAGTAGGTTGCACAGCGCCCTTCCCCGTGTAGGTGAGGTGCATGTCCGTTCGATGGCTTCTATGATGGCATGATATGAGCGCATTCGTAGTTCGAGCGTCACAGCTGGGTCTGCGAACATATCGAGACCTTGTGCTATGATTCGTTGGTGCAGCCGCAGCAGTTTACGAAGGTAACTAGTGTTTGCTGCTTTGAATGGCGTGCGTGCGCTCCCTGGTATTATTGGAGGGTGCTGAGCTCCAGAGGAGGAGGATGCCGGTTGATGTTGGGGAGTGGCTGGAGTCTCCTCCTGGCTTGGTACGGCACTGCTCTGGTCGCAGATGGTGCACAGCTCATGGGTGGTGTAACACTCTCCACAGAGCTCCGCCATTGGTGGTGGTTCCAGTGGGCAGTGCCATACAGCATCGCATGCTGGATTCATGCATTGCTGTGTTGGTGGCAGGTCATCTTCGGAGGTCTCACTATCAGCCATAAGTATTGCACGCCTACTCGGCGAGCGCGGGGGTACCATTGGTGGTGACGAGATGGCAGTGTGGTTAGCTACCCGTCCACTGCGGGTTCGCGGTAGCATTGGACCGGCTGCCGCTGCAGCAGCTTCTGCTGAGCGAGTCCGAGGTCCGTGCTGGGTCGCCACTCCACCTTTGAGTTTGGCGATTAAACGTATGTCAAATTCTCGGCCTGTGTCGTCTGTCTGGTATCCAGCTTCGCGCAGTGTCATGAACCCAAGGTCGTTCATCGATGGCGCTGGTTCAGGTTCAGTGGTGGCGTCTGCAGTGTCATTTAATATTTCCTCGATCCGCTCATCTGTATTACGTGAGGGCGAGGTTGGCACTGCGACTGCCGGTTTCATTGCGATCATCTTCCCTTCACTCATGATCTGGAAGCGTTGTTGGTCTGGTTTTAGACCTGTCATCGCGCAAATTTCTGCTTGGAAAGCTGCCAGTTGCATAGTGTCTGGATTGACGTTTTCGAGGTAGATAATAGTATTTGATTTTCCAGCTTTGCTCTCGGGGATGACTTGTATGCGTATTGGCGGAGGTGGCTGTAGGTCATCTGACGATGCTTCGGCTTCCGGGTATCCAAATACAGTAGTGACATGCCGTTGTAGTCTCTGCTCCCTAGCTTGCAGCATGCTGTGCAGGCGATTTAGCTTAGTGTTTGCTACTCGGATTGCGTTCGATTGGCGATCCATGGTGTCCATATTCTGGGCTTCGCCTTCTCGGAGTCTTCGCAAGTGATCGTTGAGGCGCAGAGTCTCATATCGTAGTTTAGCTACCGTCTCGGAGTCTTTCAGGCTCGCTGGCGTTAGGCTGGTTACTACCAAGGTGATAACGCTGACTACGCCGAGGAGAGCGAGCAGCAGGAGAGCGTAATTGCTCCAGATTGTCAAGTCTGTCATAGTTAGGTCGACGGTGACGGTGCTGTTGACTTCAGGCGTGTAGGCAGTGGCTGTCCCAGCGTTGCTGGCCATACACACGAACGAAATCGCGTTTGCACATACCGTACAATTGTCGGCTTTCTGGCCCATCGTGGCCAGAAACCTGATGCAGTGATTCCAGTTTGCTGTCTCCTGGCTCGACGCACGACCCTTTTTGCCGTGTTCGTCCGGCAGCGAGAGCTCTCGCCGTAGCACTGCCGTCTGCAATGCGTTGATGTTGTACTCCGTACCTGCTGTCCGATGAGGCGTCTTGGCCAGCGTCACCAGTTTCTTGTGCAGGACCTTGTCCTTCGCCGGGCGCGTCTTATCGGGGAAAGCGTCACTGATTTGCACGTAGGCCTGGGCAGCTGGGCATGCGTCTAGCCGGCCGTCTCTCGCCCTGTCTGCCATTGTGTCGGCGAGCTCCATGCACAGGTCGATGTGGTCAGCTTCGTATCGCCGTGTCATCCCGGGCATCACCCTGGGTATGACAGCGTGTGCTTCGAATTGGCTCGGCCTGCCTGGGTCTGTCGGTGTCCCAACCGCGGCTTGCTGATCTTCGATCCACCGCTGCATGTGCCCGTTCCACTCCACTTGTTGCTGCGGCTGGCTTGGGTCGATGTAGCGTTCGAGCATCTCCTCCCGTTCCGCGGGCTCGAAGAGGTCGTTCAGCATGTTGGCGTCTAGCTGGTCTGTTTCGTCCCAGCCGTCTGCATCCACGCCTGGTAGGTGTAGTCCAGCCTCAATTGCTGGTCCATCTGCCATGTAGATGTGATTGGGCAGTCCAGACGGGAAGTGGACAGCGCTAGCCCTTGCTGCTCCGTCTGCGTCACCGTACTGTATTCCAGGAGACGGAGACGACGAGTTGAAGGTTTCGCGGTGCAGACTGTTGAGGATGGCGACGAGCTCTGGATGCATTTCGCTATTACTGACTGGCTGAGCGATATAGACGGTTTTGTCTGGCTCAGAGTTGTACTGCGGCCATACCATCCCTCCTCCCATCGTCATCGGCGGTTCACTGACTGTATTCCAGTCGGCGGTAGGGCTCTCCTCGTTAGTAGCTGCTTCTGCTTCGCTGTTCGAGTCGGGCTGCTTGAACGGGATTGTGTTCTCGATCTTGCCCGATATAGCGTTTTCCCCTGTAAGATGCATCTGTACCGCACTGTCCGCATTGACTTCCAGCTGTTGAAGATGGACTGCGGTATCAGAGACTGCTGCGCTGGCAGTCTCGGTGGTGTTGGTCGCTGTGGAAGGGGAGTCGGCGCTTCTGAGTATGCCCTTGTCCTGATTTCCTTCAGCGCCAAAACAGAACAATTTTCTCTGGCCGTGCGGTGCTGCACCAATCAGCTCGCGGCATCGTCGATAATGATCGGCGTGTTCTGGTTCGCCCCGATACGTCGCTCCTTCTCCTGTAGCTTCGTCATCGTCGGGCTGTGCTCTCTTGGTCCCACACCGCAAGAAAGTCTTGGAAGTGACGTTGCCGTCACCCTGCCCACCCTGGCTGTTTCCAATCGGCGTTTGAAGCATCTGACTTTTTGGCTCCGGTGTCGATTGGGGATGGTAGATCGTATCGACTGCTTCCTTCTGAAGGCAGTCCGCCCTGTCTCCTGTACTAGCAGCGCAGTCTCTCCAGCCTGAGCTACCACTCGTGATCCCGGTTCGCGCTCTTGCAAGCCGGTGATCCGAGACGGAGGATGGTGTTGCCTCCGTCGGCGTTGAGCCCTCGCGGTAGATGGTCATCGTTTTAGATTCAAGCCCATAACATGAATCGACGATCGCCGCGGGGAAAGGTCTTTGTTCCTGGCCAGTCGCCTCTCCTACGGTGTTCGGTAGGACGATGGCGGCTCCGGAATGGTTCGGGTCAGCGGGTATAAGGCGCTGATCCTGTTGGCAGGGTGAGAAGTCTACTGAGGCGGCTAGCTTTGCCGGGTCAGCAGTCGGGACAGCGCTGTTCAAAGCGAAGTCCGTCTCCCGTGCCGTGGGGTCAGACTGTCCCAAGGGATCGGGATGGGACAGTGCAGACGATCTCCCGCGTCCGGCGGACGTGCCTGCGACGGTGTCAGTAGGCAACGGGCCGGTTGGGAGATTGCTGAAGGAGCGAGCGGCGGCTCCGATGGGATGGCGCGATCGAGGTCCTTCAGCCTGGGGACCGGGGGCAGGCGAGTAGCTGTGCTGTGACATGCTACGCGCCCAAGTCTAAGAGGCCAGAGTGGGTCTACTCTGGGCCCGAGGTCAGCGAGGTTGTGAACCCTCTGTTGTGGTTAT
>Ga0115000_10002410_pt1 | contig 16190 bp, 10 predicted proteins | sample ArcticOcean_MG_C_6_FD_89690 | JGI IMG/M metagenome (GOLD analysis project Ga0115000, IMG submission 89690) | Marine microbial communities from western Arctic Ocean - ArcticOcean_MG_CB8_128 | ecosystem: Environmental > Aquatic > Marine > Oceanic | place: Arctic Ocean: Canada Basin | collected...
AGAACCGACGAACAAGTGAACACGATTGAAAATAGACAAAGGTGAACAAAGCAAAAAATCAACAATAAAAATTAGCAACAATAACCGGATCTACAAATGGCAAAAATATTAGTTATAGACGACGAAAAACCGATTAGAAAAATTTTATCGGAAATTTTAGCGTTCGAAAAGTATGACGTTGACCAAGCAGAGAATGGACCTGAAGGTCTGACTTTAGCCAAAAAGAACCAATACGATGTGATACTTTGTGATATCAAAATGCCTAAAATGGATGGGCTTGAGGTTTTGGAAGAATTAAAAAAACTCGATTCATCCCCTGCTGTTGTAATGATTTCTGGACACGGGACCATCGAAACGGCAGTGGAAGCATTAAAAAAAGGTGCATTCGACTTTTTACCAAAACCGCCAGACCTCAACAGGTTACTTGTCACTGTTAGAAATGCTCTCGAAAGAGGTGACCTTATTCATGAGACAAAAATCTTGAAAAGGAAACTTTCAAAAAAAATAAACAACGACATCATCGGAGAATCTAAGGCGATCAAAGAAGTGTTTGAAATGATTGGGAAAGTTGCTCCAACAACAGCAAGAGTTCTTATTAATGGAGGAAACGGTTCAGGAAAAGAGCTTATCGCAAGACAAATACATCTGAAAAGTAGCCGAACAAAATCTCCATTAATTGAAGTGAATTGCGCAGCTATTCCTTCTGAATTAATCGAAAGTGAACTTTTCGGGCACGAGAAAGGTGCTTTTACTTCTGCCGTTAAAACACGTCAAGGAAAATTTGAACTTGCAAACGGAGGCACATTGTTCCTTGATGAAATTGGGGACATGAGTTTATCTGCTCAAGCAAAAGTACTTCGAGCCTTACAAGAAAATAAAATTACAAGAGTAGGCGGTGAAAAAGAAATCAAAGTTGATGTGCGGATTATTGCTGCAACCAACAAAGACTTAAAGCAAGAAATAGCGGATGGAAATTTCCGTGAAGATTTGTACCACCGCTTAAGTGTTGTGGTGATACAAAATCCATCTTTAAATGAGAGAACAGAAGACTTACCTCTTCTCGCCGACCATTTTATAAAACAGATTTGTCAAGAACACGGTGTTCCTGAAAAAACGATTGAGGATAAAGCAATTGAAGCTTTAAAGGAATTTAACTGGACAGGAAACATACGTGAATTTAGAAACGTCATGGAAAGACTAATTATTTTTTCTGATATGAATATCGGCCTCGATCAAGTCAATAAATATGCTAATCCGTTAAGTAACTAGTTGGGATAATTAATTTACTTTTTATTAATCAAAAATTTGAATAATTGACGAATCGCAGTGTTTTCAAGGTTTAAAATCGAATAAAACAATAAATGTCCGTATAATGACAAGTTCTTTTATTTGATATTCCTGAGTTTAGAGGTACCTTAAATCAGCATAATTATGCCCTAACTACCCTTAACTAATATAACAACACCATGAGAAAGATTACTAAAATTTCGTTACTCTTCCTATTTGTTTTTGCAGCTAATTTAACACAAGCCCAAAAGGTTTCTGGTTTTTTCCCAGATTGGGTTGACCCCTCTTTATTAAGTAAAGTACAATACGATAAATTGACAGATGTATTCTTTGCTTTCATCAATCCAGATGCAAGTGGAAACCTATCAACCACAACTGCAGGTTCTCAGACAACAATTTTAGCCCCTTTAGTTACTAATGGCCATGCTGCTGGCACAAAAGTTCACATCAGCATTGGCGGGGCTAACAATTCCGGTAATTTTTCATCCGTTGTAGGTTCAGCGAGCAACCGAACAAATTTCGTGAATAACGTAGCAACCTTTATCCAAACCAATGATCTTGACGGTGTCAACATAGATTGGGAATTTCCTTCCGGATCTGACGCTACTAATTTAGGGTTAATGATGACTGAACTAAGAACAAGGATCAACGCCTTATCTACAACAATGGGCAGAACCATTGAAATTTCTATTGCTGTAGCTCCCTTAGTATGGAACACCGATGGTATAAATTCAGCAACAATGGATGCCTCAGACTACATATATCTGATGGCATTTGATGCTAGAGGAGCTTGTTGCGTGTGTGATGCGAATCATCACTCTTCCTATGTAATTGCTGAAAGAGCATTGCAAAAGTGGACAACTGGGTTAGCTACTACTTGCGGAGGAACCTCTACTGGAATGGCTGCAACTCAATCAAAACTAGTATTGGCAATTCCTTTTTATTCAAGTTATAGTACCTACGACTACTTTTCAGATCTCGACCCAGCCGGATACTATAATGATGCTGATGGATTAAAAGACGGATACGATTACAATTCATGTCCTGTCATTCAACAAAAAACAGATTTAATCATGAACACCTATGGTGGGGCAGGAATTTGGACATGGGAGTTAAGTCAAGACAGAACAGATCAATACAGCTTGCAAACATGTATGAGATCAGCAATGGATCCGTACTTGTGTTCAGCTCCAAGTCCAAATTTAGGGTCAACCCAGAGTATTTGCGGAAGTTCTTCTATCACCTTAAATTCAGCTGTCAGCACTTCCTCAGGCAGGACATTCACTTGGAAAAAAGACGGCGTTACAACAGTGTCAGGAAGTTCAACAGCCACAACTTACAATGCTACAGCAGCAGGAACTTACCTAGTCGAAGTACATGAAGGGTCATGTTTCAACTCGTCAACTGTGATAATTACGGGAACCATTGGAACAGTTGATTTAGGCAGTGCTGTAGAACTATGTTCTCCGGTGATTGCCACTTTAAACTCTGGACAATCAGCAGCAGGTCAAACCTATCTATGGAAAAAAGATGGCGCAACAATTAATGGAGTAATCTCATCAAGCTACTTGGTATCTGAAGCAGGCACCTACGAAGTAACAGTTTCCGCAGCAGGTTGCTCTTCTGAAAGTGACAACGTAATTGTTACCTCTCTACTTCCAACAGTTACCTCAGATACAATTTGCACATCAGGCTCAGTTAACTTAACCTCTTCCGCCTCTGCGGACTGGTACAATGTATCAACTGGAGGAACGGCACTAAGTACAGGGAGTACATATTCTCCTTCAATTTCATCTAGTACGACGTATTATGTCCAGCCAGCAGGTGCAAGTTCAAGTGAGAGCACAACCATGAAGTCAACCTTAAGTGGCGCATGGCACCAGACAAGTGTGTACGGAACCAAATTTGTTGCACTGCAAGAATTAACTTTAAAAGAAGTTACCGTAGACGCTGATGGATCAGCAGTTACTATCAATGTGGTACAAAGTGATGGTCTCACCGTTGTAAAAACTAAAACTTTTGCATCCGTAACCGGTTCCACAACCCTCTCTTTAGGTTTTACTTTAAGCGCAGGAACTTACTACTTAAATACTGTAGGCTCCGTGAGTAAAATTAGTGTCGAAACTACAGCTACTGCTGACTACTCTGTTGCAGGGATAATTACAGTGGAAGGTAATGCTTACTGGGATTGGGGATCACCTTCAGGAACGACTTATATTGCTTCCGGTCATTACGGTGTTTTCACCAATTTAGTAGTTGTGACAGGAAACACCTGCGATAGGGTTCCAGCTTATGCTATCATTGATGCAGGACACAGCAGTTGTATTGTTACATCTTCATTAAATACAATAAACAGTTCTTTGACGTTGTATCCTAATCCTAGCAATAACGAATTCACCTTGTCTTCTGATAATTCATTAATTGGCAGCACTGCTAAAGTGTATTCCATTAATGGTCAGAGCCAAACACAATTTGTAATTACAAAAGAAAAAGTGAGGTTTGGAAAAGCCTTAAAGCCCGGAGTTTACTTTTTACAAGTTAAATCAAATGACTCTTTACAGAAATTGAAGTTTGTAAAATTGAATTAAGTTTTCTCAATTATTGCAATATCCATTTTACTCGCAATTGCGAGGAACGAAGCAATCTTTACAGCATGGAATTGCTTCGTTCTTACCATTGACGCATTCCATAATCGACAGATAAACAACAGTTTATAACTACTGGAGGTTTTGATCAAAATAGCCAAACGAGGCATGGAATTCTTTTGAGGATTTTAGAAAGGATAACGGAAAAAGAGAGATTACTTTGCTGCGCGGGCAATGACGATAGGAGTAAAAAGCTTTGGTTACCACCTTAAGATACGTCATTTCCTCCGATTGGTTAAGGAGTTAAACTTAGATCTCGCAATGACGATTTTCAGGGACGTTATTCCCCACAACAATATCAGTACTTACTACGAGTTACTTATTCTTCGATACTCTTAATGTTTGCTTCAGCTACTTTCTTAGCTGACAACTGCGATGGAGCATTAAATAAATAATCTTCTCCTGATCCAGTTTTAGGATACGCCATTACCTCACGAATAGAATCTTTCTTTTCCAAAATCATCAATAAGCGATCAAGACCCCAAGCAATTCCACCATGTGGCGGTGCCCCGTATTGGAAAGCATTGTATACGTTCCCTACAGAAGCTAACATCTCCTCGTGATTGTAACCCATTATTTTAAAGGTTGCCTCTAAAATATCACCTCTGTGAGCCCGAACAGATCCACCTCCAATTTCATATCCATTCAAAATGATATCATATTGCTGAGCAATGATATCACCTGGGTTCTCACCTTTCATGTGTTGATCAATGAATTCACCTTTTGGCATACTGAATGGGTTGTGGGAGAAAGTCCATCCACCATCTTCTTTTTGCTCAAACTGAGGGAAATCAATCACCCAAGCAGGTTGTAATACATTTGCAGGAATAAGGTTAAGCATTGCTCCCAATTCTTGACGAACTGCATCCAATGCTTTGTTTGCAGTCCCTTTATCAGCAGCTGAAAAGAAAACAACGTCTCCTACTTCAGCATCCATTGTACTTATAATATTAGCAGCGATATCTTCACCTAAAAACTTAATGATTGGAGACTGTAAATCATTTTCATTAACGATGATATAAGCTAACCCTCCCAAACCATGAGATTGAGCTAACGTTGTCAGTTTTTCAATTTGTCCTTTTGACAATCTTTGACCACCCATTTCCTCTTTCGTCACCTTGATACTCTTCACAATACCTCCAGCCTCTATTGGGTTTCTGAATACTTGAAAAGATGTATCAGCCACAACTTCAGTAATGGTTTTCATTGGAAGTCCAAACCTCAAATCAGGACGATCACAACCATACTTTTCCATTGATTCGGCATAAGTAATCGTGATAAATGGTTTCAATTGCCATTTGCTTTTAGCGTAAACAGTTTTAATCACCTTCACCAATAAATCACTGTTCAACTGAATAATATCATCCATTGACGCAAATGACATTTCTAAATCCATTTGAGTGAACTCAGGTTGTCGGTCCCCTCTGGAATCTTCGTCCCTAAAACACCTCGCTATTTGAAAATACCTCTCAAAACCACCAACCATCAACATTTGCTTGTATTGTTGTGGAGCTTGTGGAAGCGTATAAAATTTACCTTTATGAACTCGCGATGGCACTAAGAACTCTCTAGCTCCTTCGTCTGTTCCTCCTGATAAAATTGGTGTTTCTACCTCAATAAAATCATTCTCATCCAATATATCACGAACTAACTTAATTACTTTATGTCGGTTGATTACAGCTTTTTTAGTTGCTGAATTTCTGTGATCTAAGAACTTGTATTCCATCCTTACAGACTCGGCTGTTTTATCAGCACGCTTAATCTCAAAAGGTAAATTCTTGGCAACATTTAATACATCAATTGAAGTTGCTACCAATTCGATTGAACCTGTTTTAGTGTTCGGGTTAACATCATCTGCAGCTCGTTCTATAACCTTTCCAGTCACAGCAATCACTGACTCATCTTTTAACCTTGCATAATCATCTAAATCCGAAATAAATTCACGGGTCAACTTAACTTGAAATACTTCGTTTGAAGCATCACGTAAATCAACAAATACCAATTCTCCGTGATCCCTGATACTTGCAATCCAACCTCCCAAAGTAATTTCTTGACCTAAATTATCAACCGAAACTTCAGGTATTCTGTGTGTACGGTAATGATCTTTTACTACCCTAATATCTTTAAACTTGCTTGGGGTTTCATCATCCAAGTTCCGCTTTTTAGCTTCTTTGGTAACTCCTTCACCAGCTGGTTTCACAGCACCGGTTTCAGTTGCTTTCGAACCAGATCCGCCTCCCATTGCAGCAGCTAATAACTTTTCTCTTAATACTTTTCCTGAAACACCTTTTCCGGTTTTACCGATCGTTGGACCCATCAGTTTCCCAACATGTCCTTGTTGTCCCCCTTGAATAGCAGCTACAACATCAGGATTAGCAGCAATAACCTCAGCTACTGCAGCATCGATTTGTTCATCACTTACGGTGTTTGCTTTGATAAAAGCAGTATAGTCAAATGCCAAATCCTTAAATAGATGTTGGAATCCTTCCTTTACAATATTAACCGGAATGACCGCATTCTTAAATTCTATTAATAAAGCTTGAAAAGGTCCTAACTCAGTAAAGTGCACATAATGCTCAGGCTTAATGTTGTTCATCAAAACTGTAGCTACTAGCTTTATATCACCAATCCCTTCATTTAATTGAATAACAATTCTTGAACGCTCTTTATCTGCAGAAAAGAATTTAGCATCCTTAGCATCTATACCTCCAATAATCAATTCCTCCTCTACAACACTTGGTAAATAAGTAACATCAACTTCGGTGTTTTTGGCTAAATCTGAAATATCTAACCATGGAATGTCTGGTTCACGGATGTATCGGTAATCCTCCGCGTCTTCCTTCGTTCTCATGACTCTAGTTACTTGAGCGTCATCATCCCATTGTGCAGTTACCTGCTCTTGAGAAGGTGTTCCGTGCTCTTCGTAGTAATTCAACTGCTTAGTCACTGCTTCAGTTGCAGCTTTAGTCATGAACGCAAAAGAGTTCAAGTTTTTAATTTCGGTTCTAGGATTTAAATCATTTGTTCCTTTCTTTCTTAATGAAATAGAAACATCAGATCTCATTTGCCCTTTTTCCATGTTGGCATCAGAAACACCTAAATGACGTGCAATTTTTTGAATGTACTTAGCGTACACTTCAGCATCTTCAACACGGTGAATGCACGGAGTAGTTACTACCTCAACTAAAGGAGTTCCACAACGGTTATAATCAACCAATGAATATTTATCAGTGTGCACTAATTTACCCGCATCTTCTTCTAAATGTCCACGTTCTAAATCAACAGTAAACGAAGATTTATCATCTCTGAAACACTTTACTTTTCCTCCTACTATTACAGGATAATCCAATTGAGTCAATTGAAAATTCTTCGGTAAATCTGGATATTGATAATGCTTTCTGTCCCAACTAACTAAATTGTTAATTTCAGCATCTAGGCCTTTCCCCAACACTACTGATTTCTCGATAGCAGCTTTGTTCAATTCCGGTAAAGTTCCCATTTGCCCTGTACAAACTGCACAAATATTTTCATTAGGAGTGGTTGATTCCTGGTTATCACAGGAACAAAACAATTTAGTTTTTGTATTCAATTGAACGTGTGTCTCCAGTCCAATTACAACCTCGTATCCTAACTCTTCAATTCTTTTGTCTATACTACTCATGGTACTTATTGTTCCTAGTAAATTCTTTGTAATGCTTGCTTTATATTGCTTGTTCTATGGCGTAAGCAAATTTCAATATCGATTCGTCAGCTCCTTTTTTCGCAGTAATTTGAACATTGTTCGGTACCACAAACGGCGCACTCAATGTTGGTAAACCACCCAAACTAAATCCAACAGTGTACATGTCCGACAAGTACATAGTCACTGGATCTTTCATTGAATCTCCAATAGCTGGAGCTAACAATGGTGATACAGGAGAAAAAACAAAATCAACTCCTCCTTGTTCCTTGGCAAAATCTTTGGCGAATTTTGCCTCAATACCTTTTCTTACCTCCAGTGCTTTCTTATAAATTTCATCAGAATAACCAACCGATAAAACTTGATTTCCTGCAATGATTCTTTTCTTAGTTTCTTCACTAAAACCCTCTCCTCTGGTGTCCAAATAAGTTGAAACCAAATTATCTCTATCCATTGCTCTGTTTCCATAAGCAATCCCATCAATTCTAGACAAATTAGAAGCCGTTTCCGCTAAAGCAATGATGTAATAAGTTGCAGTCAAAGTATCGCCATCAAAGAAATCTAGTTCTTTAATTTTTACTCCTTTTGCTTTTAACTGATCCAATAAACTGTCAAATCCAGCTTTAACCTCCGCATTTAACAACGGATGATTAATGAAGGTTTTGTAAACGCCTATTGTCGTATTTGACCAATCGTAATCAGCTCCAAATGAATCTAAATCAATACTTGTTGACGGAACAGTTGTTTGATCTTTCCCGTCTTTTCCACTCATCACATTCAAAGTAGCTGCAACGTCCTTCACAGTCTCGGCGAAAGGACCAACACAATCTGAAGACGAAGTATAAGCCATTAAACCGTACCTGGAAATCCTCCCATAAGTCGGTTTCATACCAAACACTTTGTTATAACCAGCTGGCTGACGAATCGAACCACCTGTATCACCTCCAATGGAAAACACTGTTGATTTAGTTGCAACATTTACTGCACTTCCCCCTGAAGAACCACCAGCAACTTTACTGCTATCTTGTGCATTCTTCACTGGACCAAAAACCGAATTTTCATTGGTTGACCCATGACCAAACTGATCACAATTTTCTTTAACAATTGGAATTGCACCGGCATCAATCAATTTTTGAATTGAAGTTGCCGTATAGGGTGACCTATAATTTTTTAAAATATTTGAAGAGGCAGTAGCAATTGTTCCCTTCACTAAATAAACATCTTTTACTCCAAAAGGAATTCCTTCCAATCCTGTAAGTGATTGTCCACTAGCAATTTTTTCATCAATTAACGCTGCTTGTTTCAATGCCAAATTTTCCAAAGTGGAATTGTTCGCGTTTTTATCAGATGCTTTTACGGCTGCTATCTTCTCTCGCACTAATTCTGTGCAGGTAAACTCTTTGTTATTCAGTTTTGTCTGAATTTCTTGTATGGTAGAATCGCTCATTACTTTACTGGATTACTTTAGGAACAACCAAATACGTCCCTTGCTTTGCAGGGAAGTTAGCCATGATTAAATCTTTGTCTTCTGCACTTGAACTAGCAACAACATCCTCTCTCAAATTGTCAGATTTCACAACCTGTTCTTGACTCCCCTGAGTATCAATGTTTTTTACATTCTTAATCGTCTCGAAAAAATCAGTGATTTTAGTGATGTTTACCTCTCCTGATCTTATGTTTGAAAGCTGTTCTAACTTGTCCATTTGCCTATGAATTTACTTGTCTAGTAACGGGCTATATCCCTTGTGTTTAACCCCTGAATTTCAACGTGCAAATTTCCTAAATATAAGTACAGAAAACAAAGGAAGTTCAGTAAATTTACAGCCTATCATTCATCTATAATTTAAGCTTGGCCGAGGTTAGTATATATTGGGAAGAGTTCAATGAAAACAGGCTCAATGAAACAATTGTTTCTAAATTAAACCAGGATTTGCTGCCTGAGTTTCAGCTGGATTTAAAAACTGCTACCGCTCCGCAGCAACTTAGTTTTTACGCGAAGGTTATGTTGAGTAATATTCTTGATCGATATTTTTCAATTAAAAACTCCCTTAAAACCTTCAAAAAGGACATACATGGAAAACCAAGTATTGAGCAAGAGGATTTATATTTCAACATATCACATTCCAAAAACATTGTGTCCATAGCAATTTGTAAAAAAGCACCGATAGGAATTGATGTTCAAAAAATAAAAAAATATTCGGAAGGAGTTGCTAAAAGGGTTTTTCATAAAGTTGAAGCCGAAGAATATCTCAAATGCGACGACCAATCTATTTATTTTTTTGATACCTGGAGCAAAAAAGAAGCGGCAGTTAAAGCAACAGGCCGAGGGATAAAAACAGGACTAACAAGTTTTAACGTTCAATCATTAGCGGACGGTAGTTCCTTAATGCTAGACGAACAAGAATTGTATTTACAATCAATATCAATCAAGGAAGGTTTCAGTTCCGCTATCGCAGTAAATCATGAAATAACGGATGTAATCATCAATAACTTCCAATTAAAGGGCTAATAGCAATAGCATCCTAAACGTTTCAAAAAAAACAAATACAAAACGTTTAAAACTGAAAATAAATAAACGGACTGGATTCCACTTTACTGAATTGAAACAACAGCAGCGCGAGCAGCAAGACAAAGACTGGGTATATAAATAAAGGAACTTTAGCGAGAACGGCTTGCGCTTTCATTTTCCATGATTTAGGAATCCAATGCAAAACAAATCCAATGGCTATAATCGTCAGTACTTTTTTCAAAGAAATTATCACTTCAACAAAGTGCCCGATGGTAGTCCATTCGCCTGTGGATGAGTTATAAAATATTGTTCTCACTTGACCAATCATGTCAAAATAGGCACTCATGTCAGTTGCTCTGAAAAACACCCAACAAAAAGCAACAAACTGAAAAGTAATCATCCAAGAAACAAACCTCCAAACAATGTTATTACTCGAGGACAAGCCAGGAAATAATTTAATATAAACTTTGTGCAGTACTAATCCTGCGCCATGCATTGCGCCCCAAATTATAAATCTAATCGATGCACCATGCCACAATCCACCAATAAGCATGGTCAGCATTAAATTTACCACCGTCCTTATTTTACCTTTCCTATTCCCCCCTAAACTGATGTACAAATAATCCCGCAACCAACGTGATAAAGTCATGTGCCAGCGTCTCCAAAATTCAGTAATACTTGTTGCCGAATAAGGAGCATTAAAATTATCGGGAAGTGTGAACCCTAACAATAAGGCTAATCCAATTGCTATGTCCGAATACGCCGAGAAATCACAATAAATTTGAAGTGCATAACCGTAAATAGCCAGTATATTTTCAAATCCCGAATACCTCAACGGAGCATCAAAAATCCTATCAACCAAATTCACGGCAATGTAATCTGAAATGATAATTTTTTTAATTAAACCTCCCATTATTAGTAGGCTGGCTTTAGCAAATTGAGCTTTTGTTAAGCTGTACTTTTTGTGTATTTGAGGAATAAACTCACTGGCCCTAACAATTGGCCCCGCAACTAACTGAGGGAAGAAACTTACATAAAAACCAAAATCAAAAATATTCTTCAAAGGCTCAATTTTTCGACGATAAATATCAATCGAGTAACTCATTGTTTGAAAGGTATAAAACGATATTCCCACTGGCAGGACGATTTTTCCAATGTCAAAACTTGACCCCAAATACTCATTGGAAATCCAGTAAAATATATTCACAGCCTCGAAATCGGTACCGAAATATTGGTTCACCTCTCCTACTATGAAATAGGAATATTTAAAAAACCCAAGTAAGGCCAAATTCACGACTACCGAGGTAATTAGCCAAAAACGTCGCAAAGCGTTTTTTTCTGACTTCCCAATAAACCAGCCCAAACAATAATCCACAACGGTGGAAAAAATCAATAAACTAAAATACCAGCCTCCTGTTTTGTAGTAAAAAAAAAGACTAAAAAGTAGCAAGTACACCGACCTCATTTTCAGTTGGTTGATCACCGCCAAATACACCAAGAAAAACGCAACAAAAATCAACCAAAAAACAGGACTGTTAAAAAGTAAAGGGGCGTCTTTACTGTACAAGTAAAACTGTTCCTTGAATTCTTTCCAATTAACTCCCTTGTTAATCATGTAATACTCTTGGCGCCTGTCCTTCACTTTACTCTCGTACTGTCCCATTATGGCATTGTACATCAAGCTCCCTTGCAGTTCATAACCTTTGTTGTTTAAGTGCAGTTTGTCATAAGCACACAGGTTCTGTTTATGCCATTCATTAATGGAATTTGAACCTCCCATGATCCTGTACCAATCCCATACTGCACAGTTATATTTTTGCGCCAATTCTATGATGATTTTCCTTGCATTTACATTTTCAGTGATGTGTGTTCGAATATAACGTTGACCATCACCCGGTGTAGTTAGAATGATGTTGATGTCCGGTATGCTCTTTTTGATTTGATAGAGTAAAAACCCATACTGCGCTCTAAATGCCGAGTCACTATATTCGGCGCTATAGGTGTCGTTTGTCCCCAATGAAAGCACCAATAAATCTGGAGAAATATCCTTTAGTTGACGTAAAAAATATTGACTTACTAAAAAGGATTTAACCTTTCCACCGTTCACCGCAGCTTCACTATAGGATATCCCGGCTTGTTTGTTGCCTAGATACATTCCTTGAATCACAACACTATCTCTATTTTCGGGACTAATTTTAAAACTATTACTGCCCGTTTTTCTTGTAAAAAAAACAGATAGGGTATCTACTGATTCTCTCAACTCAAAATGATAAATTTTAGTCACATTATCGTAGCTAAAACTTGTCACTAAATTGGAATCGATTCCTACTTGAAGCTCATAAGAGGAGGTATCAAATTGAGCGTATAAATCATACTCGTCGAACAGGTAATTTTGCTCGCCACCTTGCTTGGACCACAATTTCATGGACAAACTATCTGAGTTACTACTCGCACTAAAACCAGCTAACCCCCAACTACATTTCTGATCCACAAAAGCACTTCTGCAACCATTCCAATTACCGGTGTACTCCACTTTGTAGTCAACAGAACCATTACTTCCCGCCATTCTGTATGGAAAAATAAAACCTCTTTCAGTTACTCCACATCCAAATTTATCGTTAAATGCTTTTCTCGCTGTTCCCGACCAAGCCCCTCCTTGTACATGTGAATCACCAATGTGTACAATTTTAATTTTCCCCTCTCGCTTAGTTTCGTACGTCCAAAGTTTTTGGTAAAAACTAGCAAGCGTGATGCTATCGGATTGCAAAATTTTATTTGCCTCAAAGTTGATGAAGGAGTAATTAGGCAGGGAATCAATTTGAAGTATGGATGAATGTCCACTAACAAATAACAAACACAAGATAATTGATATGTAGATGGACCTGAGCAAAGGTTACGAGTTTTTGTCTATCGAGTTTTTTGGGTCTTTTGGATCCTTTGAATTATCAGCATGTAATATCCCTGCTTCGTCAACTGCCGAAAGAGCATTGTACCACTCCTGACCAAAGCGTTGAATCAATGGCTGTTCTAAAAATTTATATACTGGAACTTTTAATTTCTCTCCTAAATCACAAGCAGGACTGCAGATATCAATCAACTGAACATTTACAGCTGTGAAAGATTTGTATTGCTTTAACCTAACCGGAAATAAATAGCAAGAAATTGGCTTTCTGAAACTAATCTCCTTGTTCAAGTAAGCTTTTTCAACAGCACACTTTGTAATTCCTGTATCGTCCTTATACACGTAAGCGCATTGGCTGTTGTTGACCAACGGAGTTGATAAATCACCATCTGAGTCAAATACGAAATTCCCTTGCTCCTCTATCTGTTCAACTCCTTCAGGAGTCATGTAGGGTTTTACTTTGTCATATACATCCTCAAGTAAGGAACACTCTTCTTCTTCAAGTGGCGCACCGCTGTCTCCTTCTACGCAACAAGCTCCCTTACAGGCTGATAAATTGCAAACAAACTGCTTATCTAGTAAGTCGTTTGAGACTAGGGTATTGTCGATTTCGATCACTTTTTTTGTATTGAAGTTGGTTGTGGTAAATGTAGGGTAATTGACGTGACGTTTTGGTTGGGGCTTGGAGGGGTTGTTCACAGGGGGTTCTTTATTACCGATCACGGCGCAGCCTTTTGCCTTTCTTTTAATCAAAAGAAACAAAGATCTTCTTTTGATCAAAGAAGCAAAACCCCTCATTTTTTTCTTGATAAAAAAACAGAGGCAAAAAAATCAAGCCTAGCACCTCAAAAACTACCAGCTATCCCCTCGAAATTTTAGAAAACAGAACAACGCAGAAACAAGACAACTGTTTTCTGCTCTCGTTCCTCGACCACAAATTTCTCAAGGGGCTGGTGCCAGTTTTTTCGCTGATGGCGTCCCGCATGATGTGACGAGTTTGTGGAATAAAACAAAAACACTAATCAAAGTGAAACCATGCCTGTTCAATCTCGAAGTTAGATTTTCATATATTTGAAAAAACAAACTAGTTGGTTTATTTCAAATAAACGGAATAATGCACATACTGAATTGTTGCCGTGCATTGGCCCAGCTCCTGCAAATAAGAGACAACGAATAATGATAAGTAAAAATAAAACTGAAAATAATTCATGCCTATTACAAGCCATTGCTAGTCTAATCGGAGGAATTATTTTTTTGTACATTATGAAATCAATTTTTCTGTGGGTGCCGAGCTTAGCCGAATTGTTAGAATATGTTCAAACTCCTTTGAAAGGATCTAATACATGGAGAATTGTTGGTTTATTAATAGCAATTGGGATTGCTATAGGATTATATCAGATTAAAAAAAGAATAATCATTGTTTTTGGATTAATTGAACTTACTGGTGGTGGTTGGACTATTTGGTCAACTTTTACACAAAATTTTGAGAATAATTTCCTTTACGCCCTAGCTATTGGAGGTGGAATATTCTTATTAGTTAATGGATTTGAAAATATAAAGAAGGGTGAGAAAAGCAACAATAAATGAAAGCTAAATACTTAAAAGCCCTAGGCGTTGCTTGTTTTTTCGGACTTGTCTTGTTTTTGACTTTGAACAAGCACAGCAAGTCTGGGTATTTTAATTATCACAGTGAAATTTGGGGTGACAAGGCGGGGTACTATGTTTACCTTCCGTCAGCTTTAAAGTTTGATTTTAACCCAAGTAGTTTCCCCGATTCTGTAGAGCACCGAATTGGAAATGGATTTACTTTTGACAAGGAAAACGGTAAGGTCATAACAAAGTATACTTGCGGAGTTGCTATAATGCAATCTCCATTTTATTGTCTTGCCGACCTATTTGCAGAACCCTTAAATTATGAGAAAAATGGATTTTCTCCCATTTATCACAGGAGCATAGATGTGGCTTCGGTATTCTATTTAGTACTGGGATTAATTTTCTTGTTTAAATTTCTAAAACCTCGATATGGCCCTCTTCATTCATTCGTTGCCTGCTTACTAACTTTTGCTGCAACGAACCTTTACTACTATTCCATTGCCGAAACCGGCATGTCACATGTATACTCATTTTCGTTGTTTTGCTTATTTCTTTACTTCATTCAGGCCACTAACTTTCTAAAGAAAAGTAGCTTTTGGAAAAATTTTATATTAGGACTTTTAATGGGGTTAATCGTATTGATTCGGCCTACTAACATTTTGTTCTTTTCAACTTTATTTTTTTTAGATTCCAATAACCTAAAGGGCATTGGTCAAAGGGTCAGAAACCTTTTTACTTTAACTGCAATTGGCCCTATAATTACGGGTACATTGGTAATAATGATCCCTCAACTGCTGTATTGGAAGTATGTCAGCGGATCCTACATCAACTATTCATACGGCGAAGAAGGCTTTAATTGGTTAAGTCCGAAACTATTGCATACCTGGTTTTCACCTAGTACAGGGCTATTCACCTATACTCCTCTTTTCTTTTTGATCATTTTGTCTGCCTTGTTAATGATTAAAAACAAAAAACTAAATGGGGTGTTTCTCGTGACACTTTTCTTAGTTATATCTTACACTTTTTCAGCATGGTGGTCGTGGAGTTTTGGCTGTGCCTTTGGTCACAGATCCTTTGTGGAATATTATGCATTATTTAGTATTCCAATGGCTTACGGTATCAGTGAAATGACAAAGTTAAAACTTGGCTATAAGATAGGTTTGACTACTATAATATTAGTATTTGTTGCGCTAAACATAAAAATGATTTATCCCTTTGACGGGTGCTTTTACGGTGATGGTTTATGGGATTGGAAAACATATTTTAAGCACCTAATATAACCTATAAAGGAGTTATTCACTTTTATTAAGATTTCTTTTTATCATCTTTTGTTTTGAAAAAAGGAATAATAAGGGACAGACGCCATAGCCGTCAACTTAAGCGATTTACCAACGTTAATTTGTTGATAATTAAATGTTTAGGTGGAAAAATGACGATATTCACACCAAAAATCACCCCCTATATAATCCCTATGATAAATATCTTAAAAAATTAAGAACTGTAATTGGCAAAGCCCAATTAGATATTCACAATCAAGAATCAGGTTGGCAAACAAGAAACAGAAAGCTTCAATTG
>Ga0115000_10002414_pt1 | contig 16173 bp, 17 predicted proteins | sample ArcticOcean_MG_C_6_FD_89690 | JGI IMG/M metagenome (GOLD analysis project Ga0115000, IMG submission 89690) | Marine microbial communities from western Arctic Ocean - ArcticOcean_MG_CB8_128 | ecosystem: Environmental > Aquatic > Marine > Oceanic | place: Arctic Ocean: Canada Basin | collected...
AGCAGAAGCACTTTTAACCCAAATTAACTTATTTTGATCTTCTCTTAATTTATCTACAAGAAATTGGATGCTGCTATTAATGTTTTGAACTGGAAATTTTTCACCGATAACCCCTGTTGAAGCAAATATAATGTCTTTTGATTTAACTGTTTCATATATTCCTTCTTTTTTTTTTGATTCTTTGATTGTTAATGTTTTAGATAAATTTTTTGCTAAAACATTTAAACTTTCTATTCCTTGCTCTCCTGTAAAAGTATTTGCATTTTTAGTATTGACCATTAGAGCTTTTATTGATTTTTTGTTGGACTTTTTGTTCCACTCAAGGGTCTCCGATATAATGCTGTTTAAGGTTGTTAGGGTAGCGTAGTTAGCTCCATCTTTAAAATAAAATAAAGACACGTCATCTCTTCCATTTCCGTAAAGGTCAGCAGAAACAGATGATATTTCAAGACCTTCAATTGCTTTTAATTCTTGAAACTCCTGCATTTTTGACATTTTTTTTTTGTCATTTAAGAAATTTTTTAAATTTAATGTCATAATTACTATTTAATTTAAGTTATAAATACATATATAGAGATAACATGAATTTACTAACTAAAACCCTTAATAAAATATTTAAAAGCGGCAATCAACAAGAATTAGATAAAATAAAGTCACTTATTGCTGAAGTTAATAACCTGGAGGCTAGCACAGTTTTATTAAAAGATAGTGAATTTAAGGAAAAAACTGCTTTGTTTAAAAAAAATATTGAAGAAGGTAGAAATTTAAATTCGATAATACCTGAAAGTTTTGCATTAGTAAGAGAAGCTGCAAAAAGAACTTTAAATGAAAGACCTTTTGACGTTCAATTAGCTGGAGGAATTATACTTCACAAAGGCAAAATAGCAGAGATGAAAACTGGTGAAGGGAAAACTTTGGTCTCAACGTTGCCCGGCTACTTAAATGCCCTAACAGGAAAAGGTGTTCATATTGTAACAGTTAACGATTACTTAGCTCAAAGAGATTCTAAGTGGATGGGGCAAATATTTAACTTTCTAGGTTTGGAGACGGGTTGCATAATTAACGAATTGGAAGATGCAGAAAGACAAAAAAATTATTCTTGTGATATAACTTATGCAACAAATAATGAACTAGGTTTTGACTATCTTCGTGACAATATGAAATATGACCTTAAAGAAATGGTCCAACGAGAATTCAATTATTGTATTGTGGATGAAGTTGATAGTATTTTAATAGATGAGTCTAGAACTCCTTTGGTTATTTCTGGAAGAGCAGAAGATAAAAGTAATTATTATATTTCATCTAATAATTTTATAAATAAACTAGAAAATAGTGATTATGAATTAGATGAAAAAAATAAAAATGCAATTTTAACTGATGCAGGAATTGACAAAATTGAAAAACTTTCTGCTCAAGCAGGAATATTAAAAAATAATAATTTTTATGATCCTCAAAATTTAACTTTAGTTCATCATATTAATCAGGCTTTGAAGGCTAATCTTCTTTTTAATAAAGACACAGATTACATTGTTAAAGATGGGCGTGTTCAGATTATCGATGAGTTTACTGGAAGAGTTTTGGATGGAAGAAGATTTTCAGATGGTCTCCATCAGGCTATAGAAGCAAAAGAAAATGTTAATATTCAAGGAGAAAATCAAACGTTAGCCTCAATAACTTATCAAAATTATTTTAGACTTTACAAAAAATTGTCAGGCATGACTGGTACAGCGATAACGGAAGCTGAAGAATTTTTTGATATCTACAAATTAAATGTTGTTTCAGTTCCCACTAATAAACCTCAATTAAGAAAAGATTTTAATGATCAGATTTTTAGAACTGAAAAAGAAAAATATTTAGCTATCACAAATAAAATATCTGAATGCAATAAAAGAGGCCAGCCTGTTCTTGTTGGAACTACCAGTATAGAAAAATCAGAAAATATTTCTAAAATTCTTGATGAAAAAAAAATTAAGCACAATGTTTTAAATGCAAAACAACATGAAAAAGAAGCTAAGATTATTGCTGAAGCAGGTAAAATAGGTGCAATTACAATCGCAACAAACATGGCTGGAAGAGGTACAGATATTAAATTAGGGGGCAATATTGAATATTTTGAAAAAACAAAGGAAGCTGATGCAAATGAGGTTAAAAGGTACAAAGAAATCATAAAAACTAATGGAGGCTTATTCATTATAGGAACAGAAAGACATGAGAGTAGAAGAATAGACAATCAGCTTAGAGGAAGATCAGGTAGACAAGGAGATCCTGGAAGTTCTATATTTTATATTAGTTTACAAGATGAATTAATGAGAATTTTTGGTGCTGACTCTATTGATGGAATGTTAAAAAAATTAGGCTTAAAAGAAAATGAGTCCATTGATCACCCTTGGATAAATAAAGCTATGGAAAGAGCGCAAGAAAAAGTTGAGGGAAGAAACTTTGATATAAGAAAAACATTAATTAAGTTTGACGATGTAATGAATGATCAGAGGCAGGTGATTTTTAGTCAACGTTTAAAAATTTTAAAAAACAAGAATATTTCTGAAATACTTCAATCATTTTTAGATGAAATTAGTCTTGAGCTTGAAAAAATAAAAAATGAATATAAAACTAGTAATGATAAAAAATATTATTTAACTTCAATTAAAAATATTATTGGTAACGTTTTTAATGATGAAAACTTAATTTCTTTAACACTGCTAAATAAAGAAAATTTCAAAAAGAAATTACAAGACACGTACAATTTAAAAAAGGAGGATAGGGTTAAATTGATTGGAACAGAAGAAAATAATGAAATTGAAAAAAAAATATTTCTTCAAATAATCGATTTTTCTTGGAGATCCCACTTGCAATATCTTGAAGAACTTAGACAAGTCATAGGTCTAAGAAGTTACGGACAAAAAGATCCATTATCTGAGTTTAAAAAAGAAGCTTTTAATTTATTTGAAGGGTTATTAGATAAAATTAAAAACGATGTATTTAAATTTCTTTTAAATTTAAGTGTAGTTGTATCTGAAAAAGAAAATAAAGAAGAAGAAATTTCATCAAAGCAAGGTCAAAAAATTGGAAGAAATGAAAAGTGCAGTTGTGGCTCTGGTAAAAAATATAAACATTGTTGTGGATCTATTTAAATTATTTTTTTATTTTTTGAAAAGCATTTAGAGCCGCCTCTCTAGCCTCTTGATGATTAACTATTGGTTTCGGGTAATTTTTACCTAATTCAAAATTATTATTCTTTATATCTATCTCCCAGGGCTTATGGATAAATTTTTCTGGTATAGATGTTAGTTCTGGAACCCATTTTTTTACATACTCTCCTTTTTTATCAAATCTTTCACCCTGCAATATTGGATTAAATATTCTAAAATATGGAGCAGCATCCGCACCACATCCTGAAACCCACTGCCAACCAGCAATATTGTTGGCTTCATTAAAATCTAATAAACTTTTTCTAAAAAATTTTTCACCCTCCATCCAGTGTATTCTTAAATGTTTTACTAGAAATGAAGCTGTAATCATTCTTACTCTATTGTGCATCCAGCCGGTCTCGGAAAGTTCTCTCATTCCAGCATCTACTATTGGATAGCCTGTCATTCCTTTTTTCCAAGCTTTAAGGTGTGTTTTATTTTCTACCCAAGGAAAGTTATCAAACTCTTTACGTAGATTTCCTTTAAGCATCTTTGGAAAATAGTTTATTAAACTGTAACTAAATTCTCGCCATCCTAGTTCGTTAATATATTTTCTGTAACCATTTCCTTTTTTGTTTATTTTTTGAGATTCCTCCCAAATTGTTTCTACATGTATCTGCCCTAAAGAAAGGTATGGAGAGATCTTAGATGTGCCTTTAATACCGGGTATATCCCTATTAATTCCGTAATCTTTTATATTATTTGTCAAAAAAAATTTAATTTTTTTTAAAGCTTCATTTTCAGAAGGAATCCAATAATTTGTAAATTTTTTATACCACATCTTTTTTGGTTTTATTTCTTCCACATCAAATTTTGATTTAAAAAATTCTATTTTTTTTTTCATAGGCACAATTTCAGAATTTTTATTATAACCTTTTTCTAGATAAAATTGTTCTGCATTTTTCCAGAAGTGTGTAAATACTTTATATGGTGTCCCATCATTTTTTTTTATTTCATTAGATTCGTTTAAAAGGTTACCCCTAAAAATTTTATAAGGTATTTTTTTTTGAATTAATATGTCTGAAATTTTTTTATCAAAATTCAAAAAATTTGGTTCATAAATCTTATTCCAATATAAAGAAAAATTATTTTTATTTATGATTTCATTAAATATTTTTTCATAACTGCTAGACTCAATTATTTCTAGATTAATTTTAATTTTATTCAGCGTTTTTCTGAAGTTTTTAAGAGATTCATACAGCCACCACTTTTGTGCTTCTCTTTTTATATAATCATTTTTTTTGTATATATAAATTACACTTATTTGCTCATGATTTTGAGAGGCATAAGACAGAGCTTCATTTTTTAAAAGTCTGAAATCTTCTCTGAGCCAAAAAATACCTATGTGTTTGTTCATAATTTTTATAAATTTATCAAATTATATATTTAAATAATATGCGGTGAAGTGTGGTGGCCTTGGTTTGAATCGCACAAACGACACATACCTTTTCAGGGTACTGCTCTACTACTGAGCTACAAGGCCCTAACCTCTAAAAGTTATTCTACCTTTAGTTAGATCATAAGGTGTCATTTCCACCGTTACATTGTCACCTGCAAGAACTCTTATTCTATTCTTTCTTAATTTTCCAGCAGTATGGGCTAATATTTCATGGTTATTTTCTAATTTTACTCTAAACATCGCATTCGGCAGCAACTCTGTTACCTTGCCTCTAAATTCTAAAGTTTCTTGTTTAGCCAAATTTAATCCTTTTTTATTCTTAGTTTAACTGAGTTTGCGTGTCCATCAAGATTTTCATAATTTGCTAAATTTATAACTGATGTGCCCAATCTTTCAATACCTGATTTTGTTATTTTTATTAAAGAATGTCTCTTTAAAAAATCATAAACTGACAGGCCTGAAGAAAATTTAGCTGCCCCAGATGTTGGTAAAACATGGTTAGGACCAGCTATATAGTCTCCCATTGCTTCAGGAGAGTAATTTCCAATAAAAATAGATCCTGCGTTAGTAATTTTATTTATAATCTCATTAGGTTTTTTAATACAAATTTCTAAGTGCTCAGGAGCTATTAGATTAATTACTTTAATAAGTGTTTTTTTATTTTTAACATAAATAGATAGGCCAAAATTTTTTAAACTATTTTCTGCAATTAATTTTCTTGGTAGGTTTTTTAATTGTTTTTTAATGTAGAAATTGACTTTAGAAATAATTTCCTTGTTGTTGCTGACTAATATAGATTGTGCAAAATTATCATGCTCAGCCTGAGCAATGAGGTCAGCGGCAACCCATTCTGGATTAGAATATTTGTCAGTAACCACGGTAACCTCTGAAGGTCCAGCGATCATATCTATACCGACATCACCAAATACTTCTTTTTTAGCAGCAGCAACAAATGTATTTCCTGGCCCAACTATCTTATTTACTTTTTTAATAGTTTTAGTTCCATATGCTAATGCAGCGATTGCTTGAGCCCCACCAACTTTATATATTTCTCTAACTTTACATTTTTTAGCTGCATATATTACTGCTGCGTTGCATTTTTTATTAATGGTTGGAGTTGTCATATAAATCTCCTTAACGCCAGCTATAAGAGCAGGTATACAATTCATGAGTACAGAGCTTGGGTAGCTAGCAGAGCCACCAGGAACATATACACCAATTTTTTCTATCGGTGAAGACCTGTATGTAAAAATATTTTTATAATTGTCAATTATTTTATAAGAATTTAATTTTTGTTTTCTATGAAATTTAAAAATTCTTGAAAAAGCAAGATCTATAGATTTTTTTGTTTCTTTATCTAATTTTTTAATAATTTTTTTTATTTCAATTTCAGAAAATTTTAATTCAGTAGTTTTAATTTTATTTTTTTTCGAATATTTTTTTTCATATTTTATTAACGCTTTGTCTTTATTTTTTTTAACATCTTGTATTATTTTTTTTACTAATAAATAGTTTTTAGGATTTTGTGCTCTTCTTTTATTGATAATGGTTTCTAAACTTGCTAAAAAGTTTTTTTTATTTGAATTTAAATAGTTTAACTTCATAAAAATTTATGTTTTGGTTTAGTTTTACTCTCCCAGGGACTGCCTTGATCATCCAACGTAACTTCTATTACTTCTGCACGAATCTTGATAATAATATCTCCCGCAAAAATTAAACTTATATCATAATTTTTATTAGGCAAAAAAATAGTTTCAATAGCTAAAAAGTCTAAAAATTCATTTTTATTATTTACGTTTATATTTTTTGAAAAAACACCCATTACATTATCGAATTTTAAAATTGTTCTGATTCTTTTATTTTTTCTAAAAACACCTTTTTCAATATCTTCCCACATAAATCTATTCAATTGTATTAAAAAAATTCTATTTTTTTTCAAGTGAGCAATATCAAGTGAAGAAACAATGGAGTCTTGTAAATGAGCGGAAATTACTCTTAAATCATCATCTGAGTTTGCTATTAATTTCAAATTTTTATCTTTCATTTACAATCTTTGAATGACCGCTTTACATTTTCTTAATTTTTTTTCTAAATTTTCATACCCTCTATCTAAGTGATATATTCTATTTATTACAGTTTTATTCTCTGCAATTAGACCCGCTAGTACCAACGAGACGGAGGCTCTTAAATCAGTTGCCATTACCTCGGCTCCAGATAATTTACAAGGCCCTTCTATGAATGCAGTGTTGTTTTTTATTTTTATTTTTGCACCCATTCTCTTTAATTCTGGAACGTGCATAAATCTATTTTCAAAAATATTTTCTTTTATTTTAGATATACCCTGTGCTTTTGTCATTAGCACCATCATTTGAGCTTGTAAGTCAGTAGGAAATCCAGGGTATGGTGCTGTTACAATATTTGTTTTATTTATTTTATTTGATTTATGAATAATTATTTTATTTTTCTTTCTGGTATTCTTTACTCCCATTTTTTTAAGTATTTTTATTTCTGTATCAATCACACTCGGCTTTACCTTAAGAATTGATATTTTTTTACCTGCTAATGCCGATGCAATCAAATATGTTCCTGCTTCAATTCTATCAAACATAATTTCGTAAGAAATAGATTTGGGCTCAAACATTCCAACAATGACAATGTTTCTTTTTTTTAATCTTATATTGCAACCTAGATTATTTAAAAAAAATATTAAATCTTGAACTTCGGGCTCTATAGAACAATTCCATAGTGTAGTCTTCCCTTTAGCGTGAGCTGCAGCGATAATTGCGTTTTCAGTAGCTCCAACTGAAATTTTAGGAAAATTTATATTAGCCCCAATCAAACCATTTTTTGCGGATGCGTGAATATATCCATTTTTAATTTTTATTTTTGCACCCATTTTTTTTAACGCAAAAAGATGAAGGTCGACAGGGCGTGACCCTATCGCACAGCCACCTGGTAATGACACTTTTGCTTTTTTAAATTTGGCTAATAATGGTCCGAGTACAAGAACACCAGCTCTCATAGTTTTAACTAAATTATACGGAGCTATTGTATTTAATCTTCTTTTAAAATTACTTATTTTTAAAGAATTCTCATTTTTATTGATCTTAATATTTAATCCTATAGAACTTAATAACTCTATCATTGTAAAAACATCTTTTACTAGAGGTATATTTGTTATTTTCACTTTTTTGCATAATAATGATGCAGCTAAAATTGGTAAAGTAGCATTTTTTGAACCTGAAATAGAAATTGAACCTGATAAAAATTTCTTACCCTTTACTATTAGCTTTTGCATGAAAATAAATTTTAAACCTTTGGAAGTGTTACGCCTTTTTGTTTCATATATTTCCCTTTTCTTTTTGCGTAAGTTATTTCTGGTTTTTCATTTCCTTTTATAAAAACAAATTGGGCAACACCCTCGTTAGCATAAATTTTCGCTGGCAATGGTGTGGTGTTTGAAAATTCTAGGGTCACATGTCCTTCCCATCCGGGTTCTAACGGTGTTACATTAACTATAATTCCACATCTTGCGTATGTAGATTTGCCCAAACATATAACTAAAACATTTTCTGGAATTTTGAAATATTCCATTGTACTACCTAAAGCAAATGAATTAGGTGGTATAATACATTCCTTTCCAATTTTAGTTACAAAACTTTCTTTTTTAAATAATTTTGGATCAACAATGCCAGAATTTACATTTGTAAATATTTTAAACTCATTGGAAGCTCTGGCATCATAACCATATGAAGATAATCCAAAAGAAATATTTCCATTTCTTTTTTGTTTTGAAACAAATGGTTTAATCATAGAATTCTCTTTAGCCATTTTTTTTATCCACTTATCAGATAGAACTGTCATATTTTTTCTTTTTTATTTTTTCTTTAAATTTTTTTCTTTTTTTTAAGTTAATTTTTAAAGCTTTTTCACGTCTTAAAAGAAGTGATTCTTTTTTGTCTAAAGCTTGCATTTAAATTTAGTCTTTGTCAGGATTAGTTAAATCTTCAAGGGTAATAGGCCTATCTATATCATGCATTTTTTTTTCAGGGCCTCCTGAATCTTGGTGAATTTTCTTTGCTCTTTTTTGTTCAATACGAGCTTTTCTCTTAGCCTCTTTTTTCATGGCTTTTTCTCCTCTAGTAGACTTATAATCGTAGTGAATACCCATTTTTGCTCCTGCATTTATTATAGTTTTACTTCCTTGGTGAGAATTATGCAAGCTACTTAAAGGTTGTAATTTTATGAAAAAATAAATTAAGCTAATTTATGACTGGTGTAAGATTAATTTATTCGTATTATTGGCAAAATCGTTATGGTTGAAATTATACTTTATAAACCTGATATTCCACAAAATACAGCTGCTATAATTCGACTTTGTGCATGCTTAAAATTAAATATCCATATTATTGAACCGTGTGGATTTAACATCGAAGACCCTAGATTTAAAAAAGTTGCAATGGATTATTTTAGATTAACAAAAATTATTAGATATCCAAACTTTGAAGAGTTTTTAAAAAAAAATATAAAATCAAGAATTATTTTACTTACTACAAAAGCTTTAAAATCTTATCATAAATTTAGATTTAGAAAGAAAGACTTTCTTTTGATGGGTAAAGAAAGTGCAGGAGTTCCTAAAGAAATACACGATAAAATTAAAAATAAAATCAAAGTTCCTTTAAACAAAAAAGCAAGGTCATTAAATGTAGCCATGACTGTTGCAATTGTAGCATCGGAAGCTTTAAGACAACAAAAATTTTTTAAATAATGAATGACATAGAATTTAAGAAAAGAATTGTTGAAAGTTGGTTTGTGTCCTTACAAGAACAAATTTGTGAACAATTTGAAACAATAGAAAAAAAATTTTCTAAAACAAAAAAAATAAAAAAATTTACGAGACGTATTTGGAGAAAAAATAATAGTAATGAAGGCGGTGGTTTGTCTCTTTTACTCAATAATGGATCAGTCTTTGATAAAGTAGGAATAAATCATTCTACCGTATCTGGTAAATTTAGAAAAAAATTTAGGTCCAAAATTTTAGGCGCTGAAAAAAATGGTAATTACTGGGCCAGCGGTGTATCTGTCGTGGCTCATATGAAAAATCCTAAAATTCCCGCCTTGCACTTTAATACTAGGTTTATTGTTACAACAAAAAATTGGTTTGGTGGAGGTATGGATGCCACACCGAGTTATAATGATAAAAAGGAAGAAAATTTAATCCATAAAATACTAGAAGGTATTTGCGTTATTAATAAAAAAAATTATCCTAAATACAAAAGATGGTGTGATAATTACTTCTTTGTTCCACACCGAAATGAAGCAAGAGGTGTAGGTGGTATTTTTTTTGATTATGAAACTAAAAACTGGCAAAAAAACTTTAAATTTGTTAGAGACTTAGGTATTGGTTTTATAGATATTTCAAAAAAAATTATAGAACGTAAAATTAATTTAAAATGGACGAATAAGGAAAAAATGAAACAATATTATAAAAGAGGAACTTATGTTGAATTTAATCTCTTATATGATAGAGGAACAAAATTTGGGCTAATTTCCGATGGTAACATAGAATCAATTTTAATGTCTCTGCCTCCAAAACCAAAATGGAAATAAAAAATGGATAAAGAACCTATTACAGTCAGTGGACTCGAAAAAATTAAGTCGGAATTGAATATATTAAAAAATATTAAAAGGCCTAAAGTTGTTGCGGCTATTGCAGAAGCAAGATCACACGGGGATTTAAAAGAGAATGCAGAGTACCACGCAGCAAAAGAACAACAGGCACAATTAGAAAGTAGAGTTATTGCAATTAATGATGCCATAGCAAGAGCAAATGTAATTGACGTAACTAAAATGGAAAATGAAGGAAAGGTTATTTTTGGTTCTACTGTTGAAGTTCAAGATTTAGAAACAAACAAAAAAGTAAAATATAAATTAGTCGGTCAAGATGAGGCAAACATAGCTGTAAACTTAATTTACTTTAAAAGTCCAATCGGGCGTGCTTTAATTGGGAAAAGTTCAAAAGAGATGGTTGCTGTATCAACACCATCAGGAGAAAGAAATTTTGAAATTTTAGATGTAGAATATATTTAGTTTTTTAACTTGTTAATAATTTCAGTTTCTTGTTCCTTTGTTAAAGTATAATTATTATCTACCCAAACTTTTTTTAGTGTCTCTAAAGCTAGTCCCATTTTTTTTCCTTCTATCAGGTTTTTACTTAGTAGATAGTTTCCGTCATAGGGAAATTTAGGTATTTTAATTTTTCCTATATTCTCTGAAATTTTTAAATAATCTTTAAAATTAATTTCTTTAAAAATGAAAAAAACTATTATATTTAGTTCTTTTAATTTTTCTTTGCCATGGTAAAAAATATTCTTTTTAAGATTTTTTGTGAAATAGTCTTTATCATTTTGATGGTTTAAAAATGCTTTATGCAAATCTTTTAATTTAATTTTAATTATATTTGAAACCTTATATTTATGACAGAAATATTCATAATTATTTGACTCATCAATCAACATGATTGCCAATAAAATTTTTCTCTTCAAAAAAAATTTGCTGGATAAATTTTTTATCTTAGATAATCTTTCTAGATACTTAAGCTCAGGAAATATTAAAGAAAAAATTACTTGTAAATTTTTATGATTAGTTATGCTAAAAAAATTTTTTAGACTTAATATTTTAAAAAGTTCATTTAAAATTCTTTCTTTTGAAATATTTTTTATTCCTACCAAACTCGTATTGATAGCTTCTAATGTAGATTTTTCTATGTGACTATTGTATTGAAGTACAAATCTTATAAATCTTATAATTCTTAAATAATCCTCTTCGATTCTTTGAACTGGATCTCCAATAAACTTGACAAAATTATTTTTCAAATTATTAACGCCTGACTGTGGATCAAAAATTTTTCCCTTGCAGTCCATATAAATTGCATTGATAGTAAAATCTCTTCTATTAGAATCTTCCTGCCAATCATCTGTAAATGAGACCTCAGCGTGCCTACCGTCAGTTTTAATATCTTTTCTTAAAGTTGTAACTTCGAATTTAAATTTACCATTTAATAAAGTAACTGACCCATGCTCTATTCCCGTCTCTATTACTTTTATTTTTGTTTTTTTAAATTTTTCTTTTATCTCCTCTGGTGAGAGAATTGTAGCTATATCAATGTCATTCACTTTAATATTGTTTAAGTAATCTCTAACACACCCTCCTACAAACATGGCGACTCTTTCGTCTTCCCTATCTTTTTCAAAAATATTAAAAATTTCTCTTATTTCTTTTTTTTTATAAAAAGGAAAAAATATATTTTTTATTTTTTCTAATAAATTTATTTTAGGATTTAAAATTTTCATTATTTTGGCTGGGGCACTAGGATTCGAACCTAGGATGGTGGTATCAAAAACCACTGCCTTACCGCTTGGCTATGCCCCAATATTATGAGTTTGATATATCACAAAACAAACAAATTAAATAGTTTTTGTAGCAACGGTCCAATATTTTGGAAATTTTTTTTTGATTTTTTTTAATGCAAAACTGGCCAATTTTTCGCTTTCAAACATGCCATAACACACTGAACCAGAGCCGGTCATCCTTGAAAAGTAGCAACCCTTTTGAATTTTTATAAAGTTTATTACAGTATCTAAGATTTTAAATTTAGTGACCACAATATGCTGCAAATCATTTTTTTCTCGTTTAATTGCTTCTATAAATTTGTTCTTATTTATAATTTTTGAAATATTTATATAGGACTTTTTTCTATAATTTTTTACATTAGAATATATTGTTCTCGTTGAACATTTTACGTTAGGATAAACTAATATAAAATTAAAATTATATTTTTTTTTAAATTTCTCAATTTTTTTTAAATTAACTAAATGAGTTTGTTTATTAAAAAAAAGTCGAAAATCAGTACCAACTTTTTGCTCAATTTTTTTTAATATATCAAAATTTAATTTTTTTTTTACTAAATGTTTTAAAATAAATGCAGCATTGCTAGTTCCACCACCTAGACCAGCAAAAACTGGTATATTTTTATCAATTATTATTTTATATTTTACTTTCTTTGGTATGAGTTCATTCGATCTTAATATTTTTAAAATATTAATAATAGAATTATTTGTTTTATTAACAAATTTTTTAAACTTACCTCTAAAAGTTATATTATCTTTATTCTCTTTGTTTTTTTTTATTTTTATTTCATCAAAAATATTTAAAAGAAACACATTTGATTGAATGTCATGAAAACCATTTTTATTTTTTTTTAAAACTCTAAGAGATAAGTTTATTTTACAATATGACTTGATCATAAGTATTTCTAAAATTTTAAATCTATTCCAAATATTAATTTTCTTTTAATATCTTTCTTTAGCTTGGCTTCTGTTTTTTTTAAATTTAAAACATAGTTCCAATAGTATCTTGCTTGAATATTTTTGTTATTCATCCACAAAGAATCTCCAAAATGATCATTAACTATTGGATCAGCTGGCATTATTCTAACCGCAATTTCAAGATACTCTTTAGCTTTTTTATATTTTTTTAATTTAAATAAGGCCCAACCAAGAGAATCCATTATATATCCATCATTTTTTTTTAATTTATTAGCTTTCTCTAACATTTTTAGTGATTTCTCAATATTCATTCCTTTTTCTATCCATGAATAAGCAAGATAGTTAATAACATAAGCTTGATTTGGAGACACACTAAGTGAATTTAAAAGATCTATTTCTGCCTTTTCCCACTGATTAGATCTTTCAAAAGCAACCCCTCTTCCTTCACTTGCTCCAGCATATAAATAATGATTTTTATCAATCGACTCTAAAACCAAGCTATATTGAAAAATAGACTTTTGGAATTGTTCGCTACTTTTTAAAAAATCTGCAAAATCATACGTAGTGTATGCACTTGGATTATTTATTTTTTTGTAATTTTTACTTAAAAATTCAATAGCTTTTTTTTTTTTTTTTTTTTTTATTAATATATTTGTAATTTTTTTAGAGGCATACTAGTTATAAATAGAGCCTTTTTTTTTTATTGTATTGTAAGCATTTCTTGCTTCTTGAGTTTTGTTCATTCTATAGAGATTTTCAGCATACAAAGTATCGTATGAAACGAAATCCTCGTTTAAAAATTTCGCTATATTTAAATAAAAATTAGAAAAAGCGTATAAGGACTGAGATGAAAAAGCAGAAGAGGTTATATAAAATATTTCCGCAATTATGTTTGAAATTTTTTTGCAATTAAATTTGTTGTTTCTAATTGCTTTATTATTTTTACTCAAATCAATATTTAATTGATTTAATAATAAATTTCTTGGTGTCGACTTTAGAGATTTATCGATAACGCTGATTGCTTTATCTTTTTTTCCGATTTTAAACAAATAGTTTGCATAAAAGAAATTAAATCTAGTTAAGTCAGTTTTTTTTATATTAATTAATTCATCAAATTTCTGTTCTGTTATTTTGGAACTATAATAGCAGTGTGCAAATGTTTTTTGAATAGTTTTAAGTGATTCAAACCCATTTGGCATATCTTCAATTAATGTTAGGGCTTCACTTAGATTAATTTGAGAAAAAGAAATCCAATTTTTAAGTGAATAGGATAACAAAACTTGTAAAGGTTCTTTATTTTCTAATTTAGTTATTTTCTTGAAATATTTATTTGCTTTTTCATATTGCCTTTTTTTAAGATAAAAAATACCTATTATTAAGTTGCTTTCAAAATTATCTAGTTTTTTATTCTCAAGTTTTTTTGCATAGTCAAATGCTTCATTGAATTTCCCTAAATTTAAAAGTGTGAATTGATATGACCTAGAATAACTGTAGTGACTATCTTCAAGTCCACCTAATTGTTTTAAAAACTTATATGAATTAGCATAATCATTATCTTTTAACGATATTATCCCTGAAAAATAATTAGATATATTATCCTCATCATAATATTTATCTAAATTTTTTGCATGTATAGTATTATATATACTTATAAATAATATTATTTTAAAAACAAAACTTAAAAAAAAAAATATTTTTTTCATAAACTTATTAAATGACTAAAAAAATTAATACAAAATTAAATAAACTTATAAAATACTATAGTTTAATTAATTATAACTTAATATACGATAATCAATCTATTAACAGATATAAAAAAAATAAATCTAACATATCTGGTAATAAAGAAGAATTGCTTAAGAAATTAGAAGCCTCTATTAGGAATATAAAAAATTGTGAATTAAAAAATAGTTCAACAGATTTAGTTTTTGCTGATGGTCATCCTGATGCTAAGATAATGATTGTCGCTGAAGCCCCTGGAGCAGAAGAAGATCAAGAAGGTCTTCCTTTTCTAGGAAGAGCAGGACAACTCTTAGACAAAATGTTAAGTTCAATTAGCATAAGTAGAAATAACGTTTACATAACTAATGTTATTAACTACCGACCCCCGGAAAATAGAAGGCCGACATTAGATGAAATCAATAAATACTCATCTTACCTTAAAAGACACGTAGAGATAATAAATCCAAAAATATTAATTTTACTTGGAAGCACAGCTTTAAATGCGTTAATAGGTAATAATGAAGTTATTTCAAAAATGAGAGGTAAGTGGATAAAAAAAACAATAGGTGAGTGTAAACCCTCAGTGATTGTTTCTTTTCATCCATCTTTTTTAATGAGGCAACCAGAACAAAAAAAAATGGCCTGGATTGATCTTAAAATGATTAAGCAAAAAATATTAGAGTTAAAAATCAAAATTGACAAATAATCTAATTGAAGCAGGTGTGGATGAAGTAGGAAGAGGTTGTCTTGCGGGTCCGGTTGTATCTGCCGCCGTTATACTTAATAAAAATATTGATTTAAAACTATTAAAAGATTCTAAAAAAATTACTTTTAAAAATAGATTTAAAATTGCAGAACATATTAAACAAAATTCGTATTATGCCGTGGGAATAGCTTCTGTAAAAGAAATTTTTGATTTAAATATTTTACAGGCTTCACTTCTTTCAATGAAAAGAGCGATAGAAAAACTTTCAAAAAAACCAGACTTAATTTTAATTGACGGGCCTTTTGCTCCTAAAGGGTTGAATAAATTTAAGACAATTATAAAAGGAGATGAAAAAATTAAATGTATAAGCGCAGCTTCCATTATCGCCAAAACACATAGAGATTTACTTATGATTAAGTTATCTAAAAATTTTAAAGGTTATGCTTGGGAAAGAAATTTTGGCTATGGAACTAAAGCTCATATTGAGGGATTAAAAAACTTTGGTGTTACTGCCCATCATAGAAAAAGTTTTAAACCTGTACACAAGATGTTGTCTAAATAACATTTCAGGACACAAGAAAACTCTTTTTTTTATTAAAATGTTTGACCCTAGATTCAATTTATAGTTGAATCTAGAAATGACAGATTTTTTTAACACCACTATTTTTGGAGACTGTTTAAAGGAATTAAGAAAAATTCCAGATAAATCTTTCAATTTAGTTTTTGCAGATCCTCCTTACAACATGCAAATTGGTGAAACTTTAAGAAGACCAGACGCTAGTAAAGTTAAAGGTGTTAATGATAAATGGGACCAATTTAAAAGTTTTAAAC
>Ga0115000_10002415_pt1 | contig 16171 bp, 11 predicted proteins | sample ArcticOcean_MG_C_6_FD_89690 | JGI IMG/M metagenome (GOLD analysis project Ga0115000, IMG submission 89690) | Marine microbial communities from western Arctic Ocean - ArcticOcean_MG_CB8_128 | ecosystem: Environmental > Aquatic > Marine > Oceanic | place: Arctic Ocean: Canada Basin | collected...
AGCCCAAAGCGATGGATTGCAAAGGAACTTGCGACGTACTGCGTCTTAGCATGCACCGCTATCGCATCGGCATCGACAACTCCGTTTAATTTCGATACCCAACTGCAAGGCTTGCAGTTGCAACTTGATACTGCAGCACGTGCAAACAAAGCGGTTCGATTAGAACTCGATGAAGCCCGTGATACCTACTACAGCGAAGATTGGTTAACCCAAGAGCGTGCAGAATCTGTCATGTCGCTCGTGCAAGATATTCTTGCAGATAGTGACCACAGGGTAAATCTGTACGGGGACGGTTCCATGATGGGGTGGAACGATGGTTTTCATCTTTCTAGTGCAGACGGATTGTTTGACTTAAGACTTGGCGGTCTGCTGCAACAGCAACTTTCATCGCGCTGGCAAGGCACAAATTCTGCAAATTCTAATTCATACGATGAATGGAACTCTAACTTCACTATGTCGCGTATGCAACTCACCTTTGATGGGCATGTGTTTGGTAGGGGCAACCGCTTTTATTTTGAACTGGGTTGGGGTATGTACGACCCGTACAACCTGACAGCACAAACATTTTTAATGGCACCTCGCTTGTGGGATGCGTGGATAGAATTTCAACTCACAGATGAGGCAAGTGTAAAAGTAGGGCAATTCTCGCTACCATTTTCAAGAGAAGCGCTTGTAAAGGCGCCGTACCAAATGGCAGTGTTTGCGTCGCTCGTTGAATACCGTATGGGTTTGGAGCAATCCCAGGGTGTGCAACTTGATACGCAATCAGACGACAAGCGGTTTTCACTTGCTGTAACAAACGGATCACCGGCTTTGTTCCGAGTTGCATTGTGGGGCGCACAAGATCCGACTCCGCCCTGGAATGCACTCGGTAGCGATACGATGTATTCCGTCACCATGCGTCATGAATGGAAACTGCTAGGCGATTGGAAGCAGTTCGAACAATTTACAAGTCCTCCAGGTAGCGAGAAGGGCATCATGATTGGTCTCGCTGGGCATAGGCAGAATTCCGAGACGAACAGCCCTGTGCCGATTGGCGGTTTTCCAGACGGTGTATTTTGGGGCGTAACTGGTGATGTCACTATGCAGTTTGATGGTGCATCGCTCTTTGGATCAGTTATATACGAACGTATGCTCGACTTTGCCCCGTTACTGCCTAAAGTTAATTTATTGGCATACGTGTTGCAGGGCAGTACGTACATTACAAATCAAACCGAGTTGTTCATGCGGTACGAAGCCGGCGGCCCAGATAGAGAATCGATTGGCGGAGATGTTTTGCAAATTGCAACAATCGGAGTGAACCATTATGCGGATGGGCAAGACTTAAAATTTACAGCAGATATTGGTTTCAGTTTCGGAGAAGTATCTGCAACGATGGCGAATTCACAAGCAGGTTGGGCAGAAGACGCTCGCAGGCGTAATCAAATGGTTCTGCGCACACAGTTGCAGTTGATGTTCTGAGGAAGAGAAAATGCGAACTACACACTACACATCCAAAATACTGACAACATTACTATTCATCATGGTAGCAATGTGCCATTCTCTGGCAACCGCACAGCCCACCGATATACAAGTACAACTTGACGCGTTGCAGCAACGCTTAGACGAAGTGCAATCGGATACTGCCGGAATGCGTAACGAACTTGATGCCCTGAAAGTAGAAGAACAAGATTGGCTCACACAAGAGCGTGCAACAGAGATTAGAGCACTCGTTCGCGATGTGCTTGCGGACGCAGATGCACGAAATTCACTCGCGGGTGATGGTCTGCTTGGCGGATGGTCTGATGGTTTCTTCCTTGCAAGCAGCGACGGCAGATTCAAACTGAACATCGGGGGGTTGATGCAACAAAGATTTTTCCAAAACTATGTTCGCAGCGATGTCCAAGACCGGTGGCGGGGTGGTATCGAAAGCACGCGCACTCGTCTCAACTTTAGTGGTCATATGTTTGATAGAGACACAACCTTTTTAGTCCAAGCGGGGTTCGGGTACCTTGACCCAAATCAAATTCTTCCGAACTTCAGAATCGCAGACAGGCTATGGGATGCATGGATTAAATTTAAGTTGAACGATGGGTGGTCCGCAAAATTAGGTGTCTTTATGTTGCCGTTCACTCGAGAATCGCTGGTGTCTGATCAATATCAATTAGCAGTAGACCGTTCACTTATTGATTACCGCCTTGGGCTGGCACGTTCCCAAGGCGTGCAATTTACTTGGGCTGGAGATTCTACTCGAGTATTTCTCGCTACTTCTAACGGATCGCTCGCTTTACGCGGTGTTGCTGCTGCTCAAAATAACCCAACGCCTCCTTGGGCCGGTTTCCAGCAAGACGTCGAATGGTCACTGACCGCTCGCGCAGAATATTTGCTCGAGGGTCGATGGAGCCAATTTAACCAGTTCACTTCTCCTCCAGGAAGCGAAAGGGCTATGCTGCTAGGTGTTGCGTTGCACGCTCAGAATGGCGAGCGGACGGGTCGAACGGGCCGAAAGCAAGACCAAGTTGGAGTTACTGCAGACTTTTCCTATAACTCTGATGGCGTCACTTTCTTTGCTTCAGGTACATTTCATAACCAGAAAAACCTTGCGGCAGCAATTCCAAACGGAGATTGGATTGGGTACGTCGTGCAAGCAAGTACGTACATGACTGACACAACAGAATATTTCATTCGGTACGAGGGTGGAGGGGTGAAGCAGGATTCCCTTGGCAACAATGATGTAAACATCGTAACTAACGGTGTGAACTGGTATTTAGATGGGCAAGGATTGAAAGTAACCGCTGACTATGGTTGGAACTTTGGTGAGATAAGCGGTGGCACAGGCGGTGCGCCTGGCATGGCAAATGCGATGCTTGGCTGGCGAACTCAAACGAAGCAAAATGCACAGTGGGTATTCCGCACACAGTTACAACTAGCCTTCTAATCCACTCGTCATCAGAATCCTGAGCTATATAAAAAAAACTCTCTTGGTGAATGAATACTGAAAGAGCACTTCAGGAAAATTGTTACAATTACGAGCATGGCATTACCAAGTCAAGGCGGTTTCTCTTCCTCTCGTGGCGGTTCGTATAGACGAAGACGCAAAGGCAAGGGCTTTACATGGTTCGTAGTTCTTTTGGTCGCAGTTGGAGCAACTTGGTTGCTCTGGCCAACAAGTTCAGATGATGGTGCAAGCAATCATCTTGCAGAATCGGGTGATGTCGTGACAGGTGAAACGGTCTTAGCAACGCCACCTGCGTACGAGTATCCACCAACACCCACGCCAATACCAATACCTACTCCAACTCCTACGGTCTACACCATCAACAACCCGGTTCTTCCCGCTGTTGAAGAAGTTAAAGAAGAAACAAAGCCATCACCGGTAGAGGAAGTTGTAGCTACTGCTCCCAAGTTGAATGTAATTCCATTAGCAGCAACAACATCGTTGAATTTAGAAGAAGGCATGCAGTTACTCGACAAAGGCGAACTTGTGCAAGCTCGCCTGGAACTTTCCAACACCTTGAGAATGGGTACTCTGACTGAAACTGAGGAAGCGCAAGCCAAAGGGATTCTTACAAGTATCTCAGATACGCTCGTATTTTCTAAAACACTTCGTGCTGATGACCCGTTCGTTATCGAATACATCGTTCGAGGCGGCGACACCCTAAGCGGTATCGTAAGCAAAATGGGTTTGCAAGTTGATTGGAGATTTATTCAGCGAATCAACGGCATTAAAAAGGCAAATGGAATTCGCCCTGGGCAAAGTATTAAGTTAGTCACAGGTCCTTTCCATGCCATCGTTGACAAAGCAACGTACCGCTTAGATGTTTATCTTGGCGAAGGAAGCGACCAAGTATTTGTTCGTTCGTACAAAGTGGGCCTTGGTGAATTCGATTCAACACCAACTGGCATATTCAAAGTCCGCAATAACTCGAAGTTAGTGAACCCTACTTGGATTAATCCACGCACACGCGAGTTTTACTCTGCCGACAACCCTGAAAACCCTATCGGAGAGCGCTGGATTGGCTTGCAAGGCATTGACGAGCGTACGAAGGATTATGCAGGTTTAGGCATTCATGGGACTGTTGAGCCGCAAACTATCGGTACGCAAGCGTCTATGGGCTGTATACGGATGCATTCAGAGGATGTGACCCAAGTATACGAAATGCTTGGCGAAAACGTTTCTACTGTCAGAATTAAATAAAAGCTCTACAGCTTCTTTTACATCAGCAGTATTCGGGTTGGTGTAACAACTGCGGTCATGAATTGGTCATGTTCTTCAAATGGAATAGCATCTACAATTTGTTCGTCAAACGCAATACCAAGAACAACTGGGGGTCTTACCAGACCTAAAAATCGATCGTAATATCCACCACCCTTGCCAAGCCGTGCACCAGTCTTATCAAACCCGACACCTGGCACAAGAACAACGTCAATGTATTCAGTTGGTATGACATGACGGTGTAAAGGCTCTTTAATTCCGTATTTCGTTTCTACAAGTTCATTGGAATCGAGAGAGGTAATGAGCGCAGCACGCATGGTGTTGTTTTCCCAATTGGTGACGGGTACTGCAATTGTTCTTGATTCATCAATCCATTCTTGAATAATAGGAAGTAGACTTATCTCATTATTTTGGGGCAAGTACGAAAGAATCGTATCTGCAAAGCAAACCGATGCAATGGCTCCTAGTTGTTCGCAAATTCTAGAACTTGCGTCCCGTTTTTGAGTTTCGCTCATGGCACGAACCTGCTGAGCAATGTGTTTTCTTGCTGGTTCTTTATTCATGGTAATAGTTTGCCGTAATCGTTGGTAACGCATTTGCATCGTGGTCGCAAGGCGCGAGAACCGTTCGCTTGTGAGCGACATCATCTCGCGCTTGAAGTATGGCATCGTTGGCACTTCTTGATTTAGGGCATTTGGATAAATACACAATGAGTTGACTCAACGTGAGTTGGCATTCTGGCATTCCTATGCGCTCAACAATAAGCCAAGCGGCAGCCGCTTGTTCAAGTGCACGCGGGTCTGCAAGACCAATATCTTCGCTTGCAAAAATGGACATACGTCTCGCAATGAACCGTGGGTCTTCTCCTGCTTCTAACATGCTTGCTAGCCAGTACAAGGCGGCATCGGTTTTTCCAGCACGAACAGATTTAATTAATGCGCTTGCATGGTCGTAGTGCCCATCGCCAAGTTTGTCGTACCGAATAGCTTTTCGTTGCATTGATTGTTGTGCGATTTCAAAAGTAATTGTTCCCTCGGTACTTCCTGCTGCAACTTCAAGTGCATTTAATGCTCTTCTTGCATCGCCGTCAGCATATTTTGCCCAGTGTTGTATCGCAGTGTCGCAAACCTTCAACTGTAATAAACCATACCCACGCTTGTCATGAAGCGCTCGTGTGAGTATTGCCACAATATTTTCTTCTGAAAGTGGTTCAAGCCGAAAAACGGTTGATCGGCTTATGAGCGCATTGTTGACAGAGTACGAAGGGTTTTCAGTAGTTGCACCAATGAGAATAAGAATGCCTTGTTCAACAGCTTCTAGGAGCACATCTTGTTGGCTTCGGCTGAAGCGATGGATTTCATCAAGAAATAGTGTGGTTCGACCATTGTCTTGTTCAATCCTTTTTTTACTCTCTTCGATGATACGCCGTACATCTTGAACGCCGATCATCGCTGCGTTAAATGTTTCTACGTGCCCGCTTGATTCATGAGCGATCACGTGCGCAAATGTAGTCTTGCCCGTTCCAGGAGCACCCCAAAAGAGCAACGAACTAGCAGTGTCGCCAGCGATCATTCTGCGAAGCAACATGCCTTCGCCAAGAATGTGCTCTTGCCCAACAATTTCTTCCAGCGTGGTTGGGCGTAGTCGGTCGGCTAGGGGCCGCACGCTATTACGCTTACGTACAGATTGCTCAAAAAATAAATCGGGCATACGGTGATTGTAAACGCAATAGTGGCTCCGATAATCAAACTACATTGCTAAATACAGTTCCATATTTCGAGATGTGGTGTATTCTTCCATTCTATGTGTGGAATAGTTGCTTACATTGGTTCAAAACCCGCTCGCGAACTTCTTCTTGAAGGGCTGAAGCGGCTGGAATATCGTGGATACGATTCTGCGGGTATCGCTCTATTAAATGGCGGTTTGCATGTAGCAAAAACCATTGGCAGGGTTGCTGGCCTTGAAGAACTAGTAAAAGATAACGATTCGTTCAATGGCACTATTGGAATAGCGCACACTCGCTGGGCTACGCACGGTAAGCCATCAGAAGAAAATGCACACCCGCATTGCGATGGCGTAAAAAATGGACATGGGATTCAAGTTGTCCATAATGGAATTATTGAAAATTACTCTTCTTTAAAAACGTACCTCAAAGAAAAGGGGCATGAGTTTACTAGCGAAACAGATACCGAAGTGTTAGCACACCTGATTGGGGAGCTGTACGACGGAGATTTGGAACGGGCTGTGCAATCGGCACTTCGCGAAGTTACGGGCGCATACGCAATTGCAGTTGTATGCGAGCAAGAACCAGATATTCTAGTTGTCGCACGAAAAGGTTCGCCTCTGATTGTCGGTGTTGGTAAAGAAGAATATGTTGTTGCCTCCGATTCAAGTGCAATTGTTGCGCATACCACGCAAGCATTTTTATTAGATGACGAAACTGTTGCACGATTGACTCGAAACTCGTTCCGCACAACAACAGTTGACAACGTTGAAATCACTCCGGAAATAAAAGAACTTGAATACTCACTTGAGCAAATTGAATTAGGTGACTTTGAGCACTTCATGCTCAAAGAAATTTACGAACAACCATCGACTCTTACAACTTGCATGCAAGGCAGAGTAGATGCCATTGATGGGAAAATTATTCTTGGTGGTGTTGCTGAGTTTGCAGACCAACTTGCGAAAGCAAAAAGAATTTTACTTCTGGGGCAAGGGACAGCGTTACACGCTGCGATGATTGGCGAGTATTTGTTCGAAGGGCTCGCGGGCATACCAACAGAAGTTGAATTTGCAAGTGAGTTTCGGTATCGGAATCCTATTGTTGAAGAGGGGACAATTGCGATTGCAGTAAGCCAAAGTGGCGAAACCGCTGATACGCTTGCTGCAGTACAAGAGGCAAAACGCCGCGGGGCTATGACTCTTGGTGCGGTAAATGTAGTCGGCTCAACAATTTCACGCGAAACAGACGCAGGGGTGTACTTGCGGGTTGGTCCTGAAATTGGGGTTGCATCAACAAAAGCATTTATTGGGCAAGTCGCAGTGTTAACGATGCTTGCTACATACGTTGGCAGGCGGCATCATCTAGCCAAGGAAGACACGTTGGAATTGCTCGCTTCTCTAGGCGAAATGCCTGCACATATTGAAACAGTGCTTGCACAATCGGAGTATATTCTTCAACTCACAAAGGGCGTCGTCGATCGGGACAATTGGTTGTTCCTTGGGCGTGGTACGAATTACCCAGTTGCCCTTGAAGGCGCATTGAAACTAAAAGAAATCAGTTACATCCATGCCGAAGGCATGCCAGCGGCTGAAATGAAACATGGTCCCATCGCGTTGATTGATAAGGGGATGCCTGTTGTGATTGTTGCGACTAAGGGCAGTCAATACGATAAGGTTATTGGCAACATGGAAGAGGTTCGCTCACGGGGCGGGCATGTGATTGCAGTTGCGACAGAAGGCGACGAAGCTATTCGAGCGCATTGCGATGATGTTATCTATGTCCCAGATGTTCCAGAACCTTTGCAACCGTTGCTTACGGTTGTTCCTTTGCAACTCATCGCATACCACGCTGCAGTCTTACGCGGCAAAGATGTCGACAAACCTCGTAACCTTGCGAAATCCGTCACTGTGGAATGAGTTTAGGCGGTTATTGAGAAAATGCGTGGTGTTTCAAATTAATGCATACTATTCGGTAAATGCGTAAAAACTCACAGTTGAACAAATGCAGTCATCGTGCGATACTCTACTCTCTGTGACAAATGAAACGCAATCTTGGACGTGCGCAGGGCAAGTAGTATCACTGGAATCTCCAGTTCTTGTGGGCATCCTCAACGTGACGCCAGACAGTTTTAGCGATGGCGGGCAATTCGCTACGGTTGCCGATGCTGTAGACCATGCATTCCGTTTGATCAAGGATGGGGCAGGCATTATCGATATTGGGGGAGAATCCACTCGGCCAGGCGCAGCGCGAGTTTCAGCCAATGAGCAAATTGCACGAACTTGCAATGTCATACGAGGAATACGAGAGCAGAATGATGTCTGTATATCGATTGATACAACCCTTGCTGAGGTAGCAAAGGATGCACTGCAGGCAGGGGCGAACATCATTAATGATGTTGCAGCAGGCACAGAAGACGATGCCATGTTTGAACTAGCTGCAAGTACGGGCGCAGGCCTGGTCCTTATGCATAGACGTCTACCACCCGAGAAGGACCATTACAGCGACCAATACGATGAAACGCCTGTATTTCAGGATGTTGTGGAAGATGTCTTAGGCTGGCTTCTCTCCAGAGCAGAAGCAGCAGAGCGTGTTGGGGTCAAAAAAGAGGCTATCGCTCTTGACCCAGGGTTTGGCTTTGGCAAAAGCGTGGAACAGAACTGGCAATTGGTAGAAGGGTCTAGTGCGTTTGTGGCTTCAGGATATCCAATATATGCAGGGCTCAGCAGGAAAAGCTTTATAGGAGCGACGGCTGGAATTGAGCACGTGGAATCGCGAGATACGGCATCTGCTATTGCTGCTCTTGAAATGGCAATGCAAGGAGTTCAAATTTTTCGAGTGCACAATGTTTATGAGCATGCTCGAGTGCTACAATCCGTACCTTCAGCGAATCATTAAAACTTTAGGAGTAAGAACAGTGGCACTAGAATTTACAGACGATAATTTTCAAGCAGAAGTACTAGATTCTGACCAACCAGTCCTTGTTGACTTTTGGGCCGAATGGTGTGGTCCATGCAAAATGCTCGGCCCAGTTATAGATGAACTCGCAACAGAGTTCGAAGGCAAAGCAAAAGTGGGTAAAGTTGATATTGATAACAACCGAGATGCTGCTGTTACATACGGCATCCAATCTATTCCAACTATTCTTATTTTAAAGAACGGCGAAATTTCAAATAAGTTTGTTGGCATTGCATCGAAAGATGACCTTGCTGATGCAATTACTGCTGCAATGTAATTAATTTTTTGCAGGGGCACTAGGGGCCGTAGCTCAGTTGGGAGAGCGCTTGCATGGCATGCAAGAGGTCGTCGGTTCGATCCCGATCGGCTCCACTTGATTCGATTGGTCTGGTCAACAAGAACCAAGTTAACAGTGTTTCGACTTGATGATTTCTGTTTCGATGCCACGCAATACTAGATGCAACAATGACCTGGCCATAAATGATTTCCGGATACGCTCTTTAGTAGGGATTCACAGCAGGTCTACCGCATCAGAGTAGAATATCCGTCATGGATAAAACAGCAAGAGTTATGGCAGGAAACCCATCGACGAACAAATCGCTCTACAGAGCTGTGCGTTTTATGGTGCACGATGCAATGATTGCAATTGATTTGCCAGACGGAACTCGAACGCTTATTTTGCGTGAAATCGAAATGGATCGCGCAAAGAAACACGCGCGAGCTGACCGAGTGTATGGCTACACCGATTTCACTCCAGCTGGCGGCTTAAGTGGCGACCGTGATACTGGCGCAGCACAAGCGACAACAGAATGTTTACGCCGAAATGGGATTACGACTGTTATTGGGGACAGAACACTACCTCTTTTATATGTAGATGAAATGCAGGCGGCGGGTATACATGTCGACCTTGATCCTGACATGGGTGTTACTGACCGCAGAGTAAAAGACGACGAAGAAATTGCTCACTTGCGTCATGCTCAAAACGTTACCGAACAAGCCATGCGAATGGCGTGCGAAACAGTCGCCCGCGCAACTGCAGATAGCGATGGCGTACTGCACGTTGACAATGAAGTGCTTACAAGCGAACGCTTGCGTACTATGATTGATACATTTCTTTTAGAACGGCACTTTTACAATCCGCCTTGCATTGTCGCTGGTGGAAGCGATGGCGGAGACTGCCATGAACTTGGAAGTGGCCCACTTCGAACAGGCGAACCGGTCATCATTGACATTTTCCCTTTAGACAAAGAATCGATGTACAACGGAGATTGCACTAGAACTGTTGTGCATGGCGTAGTATCAGACGAGTTACAAAAGATGCATACGGCGGTAGTCGAAGCAAAAAAGAGTGCAATAGAAGCAACGAAAGCCGGCATTTCGGGTGAAGTTGTTCACCTTGAAACTATAAGAGTGCTTACCGAACATGGGTACGAAGAAGGGTTACCCAAAAAAGGCGCACCTTCAACGTTTTGTTCAATGCCTCACGGCACTGGTCACGGTATAGGTCTTGAAGTGCACGAACCTCCGCTTCTTGACAGAAACGGCGCGGTCCTTGTAGTAGGTGACGTGGTTACCATTGAACCCGGTTTATACAGCCATGCGATTGGCGGGATACGCATCGAAGATATGGTACTTGTGACAGAATCAGATAACGAAAATTTTAACACACTCCCAGAAGGACTTTCATGGAACTAATTTTACTACTGAGTTTGCTAGCAAGTACTCCTGAGGCTTCTCTGGAATTGCTGCAAGTTCAAGAGGGCTATTCAAAACAACTTATCGCGAGCGAGCCGCAAATTATGGATCCGGTTGCATTTTGCTTTGACGACGATGGAAACATTCTTGTAGCCGAATCTTTTCGTCAAGAACAAGGCGTGGAAGACAATCGTTCAAGTGCTTTTTGGTTGCATGCTGATTTAGGATTGCAAAATCTTGATGACCGATACAATATGTACGAGTACTACGCGGACCAACGCGTGAACGGGATGGAGTATTACAAAGAGTTTGAAGATCGCATACGAAAATTACAAGATACAAATGGTGATGGAGTTTATGAGACCGCCACTATTTTTGCAGATGGCTTTAACGACCCAATGGATGGAACGGGCGCTGGTGTTATTGCCTTGAATGGTGAGGTTTGGTACACCAACATTCCGCATATTTGGAAGTTTGATGAATCGGGTACTGTAAAAACGCTGTTTGGCGATGTGTTTGGAGTACGCACTGCATTGCGTGGTCATGACATGCATGGTCTTGCACTTGGTCTAGATGGACGTATGTACTGGTCCATAGGGGACCGTGGGTACCACCTTAAACTTGAAGATGGCACTGTGTTGCACAGTCCTGGTGAAGGCGCAGTGTTTCGATGCGAATTTGATGGCAGTGACTTGCAGGTGTACCACCATGGATTGCGTAATCCACAAGAACTTGCGTTTGATTCATACGGTAATTTGTTTACTGGGGATAACAATTCCGACTCTGTTGATAAAGCACGACTTGTGTACTGTGTTGAAGGCGGAGAAACAGGTTGGAGAATGGAATATCAAACTCTGTCAGGCGCAAATGAACGCGGCCCTTGGGTGACAGAAAATGGTTGGGATCCACACTCAGAGGATAGACCAGCGTGGATTCTTCCTGCGATTGACACACTCGGTTCAGGTCCTTCTGGTCTTGTTGCGTATCCTGGTGCTGGGTTGTCTGACCGATACAACAATCATTTCTTTTTATGCAATTTTCGAGGCGGTGCAGAATACAGCAACGTGTTGAGTTTCGCAGTGGAACCAGACGGCGCACACTTTACACTTGTTGACGAACATCCATTTGTTGAAAAAGTGTTGTGCACAGATGTTGATTTTAGCTACGACGGCAAGATGGTGATAAGTGACTGGGGTGAAGGTTGGACTGGAAACTACGAAGGCAGGTTGTATTCCGTTTGGGATGAAGAACATGTTGCAGAGGGCGACGTCTCAGAATTGTTTGCAACTGGTTTTGACTCGTTAGAATCAGAAAGGCTGATTGGCTTGTTGCATCATGTTGACCGGCGTGTTCGGGTTAGAGCACAGTATGAATTAGCCAACAGAGAAGAAGCATCTATGTTTGTTTCCCTCTTGGCAAGCCCGCAGCAACTCTCTCGAATTCATGCGATGTGGGGATTGGCTATGATCGATCGTAATGCATCGTTGCCCCAAATGAAACATATTGTTTCGTTGTTGCAAGATGATGATGCAGAAATACGAGCGCAAGCGTGCAAAATACTTGGCGAATCAGCGTTTACACCTGCATTCAAACAAGTGGAATCCCTCATTGGAGATACGAATGCACGGGTGTCGTACTTTGCTACTATCGCGTCTGGACATCTAGGGAATGCACACGACGCAATAGTTTCGATGCTTGAAACAAATGGCGACCAAGATGTATACTTACGTCATGCAGGTGTCGTTGCACTTGCAAACAGCCAGTATCCCTCTTCTATCGCAAACTTACAAGGAAATATGAATGCTTCTGTACGTCTTGCAGCAGTGTTGGCATTACGAAAGCTTAAGTCACCTTTTGTAGTTGATTTCTTGCTCGATGCCTCCGATGCCGTAGCAACCGAAGCAGCGCGAGCAATTCATGACTCGCGAATTCAGGATGCAATGCGCGCACTCGCAGAAACCCTCCCTGTAGCACGTACTATTCCATGGCAAAAACGCGCCATTAGCGCGTGTAAATTATGGCACAACAAGCAGGCTAGTGCATTGGTTGCTGCGTTTGCTTCTGACTCGACGAAACCCAACGAAATGCGATTGCTAGCCGTACAAGCTTTAAGGAACTGGGACCCAGGTTTCGCCCCAAATAGAGAAATTGTCGAAGGCAGAATAATCGTACGGAAACATATGGATAGGTTTGAAATGGCTGATGTACGTGTTCCGCTAGAGAAACTTATACAGGAAGCCGAAGGGGAGTTGCTCCTTGAAACTATGCATCTTGTTAAAGAGTTAAAGATGACTTTCCCAACTGGTGCTGCGAAAAGGTTCGTCGAAGACGAATCTTTACCTATCGAAATTCGTGCATTTGCCATTGAGCAGACGCTCCTTGATGATGTTGTCATGCAAAACCTGCAAAATGACAAATGGCAATTGCGTTCTGCTGCAAGGAAGGCCTTACAAAAACGAGATACCGAAAGCGCACGTGAACTTTTGCTCGACGCTGCTCTTGAAGGAAATGTGTTTGAAGCACAGCAGGCAATCCTTGCATTAGGGAATGATCCAATTGGTTTTGCAAAACTTGATAAAGAAGCTATACCCCTAAGTTTGCAGTTTGAATATGCACAAGCAGCAGGGAACACTGAACTGTTCGGAACAGCAATTGTTGGAGAGTGGCTTCTTCATGGAGGAAATGCGACAGCAGGCAGGCGAGTTGTGTTCGAGAATTCTCGAAGCGAATGCCTTCGTTGCCACAAGGTCAATAATCGAGGCGGCATTGCTGGACCAAGCCTTGATGGAGTGGCAGATAGGCTTGACGCAGAACAACTACGCGCATCGTTGCTAGAACCAAACAAAGAAGTGACCGATGGATTCGGAGAATATTCCGCTATGCCTGCTATGGGCACATTGCTAAATGACCGAGAACTACGAGATATTATTGCGTATCTACAGACTCTTCATCAAGAAGAGTAGCTTTGTTTGTGAGTGAATTGAACACTGCGATTGCTATCGCGCCTAGTAAGTAACTCAGCCCGATTGCCACAAGAACTACGTACAAACCGCTGAGGACTTCAGTTTTTACCAGTGACTTGCCTTCTGTTGCAATCAGGAATAATGCAAGACCGAAAACGTCAAGCATGCACCATCGGGAAAGCGAATCGATAACTGTGCGCATTAAGTTGTGCGCGTTCATACGCATTGGTGTGACCCAACTTATAAGTAAAATTGCTAGGCGAAGCAAAGGGATGACTCCAAGCGTTGCAACTAGTACGCAAAGCAGAACCCACAAGTGTAGTTGGGTGAGCATTTCGCCTAGATTGTAAATGCTGTATGTTCGCGAAACGAAGAACACTTGGTGGATTTGAAGAAAGTTCGCGTGCAGTGCTTGGACAAGTGCAACTCCAGAGAGGATGACAAGAACTGGTACAACCCAACTCACTTTAAAATATTCTCGGATAAGCCAGATATAATTCGGTACGTATCGCCTAGGGTGTCCGCTTTGTGCTTCGCGTTTTGCAATCGTAACAATAATTTCAGATAAAATCATGCTGAGCGAAATTGCACCAACGAAGAAATAGACACCGATGTGGATAGTGGACGAAATCCATTGTTGTTTGTACGTCAGCGCGATCAAAAGGATGACTACGAAAATATCCATAAAAGACCATTTGCCAAGTAGCTCGATGGCACGTAAATACTTCAGTCTAGATGTTGATTTCCAAGGCATGAACCATGCGAAGAAAAGTGTAATGAGTTTTGCAAATGGAAAGATTATCGAGAATACAAGAATGAGAATTGCGATGAGGTACAATTTCGCTGTCCACATAAGGCTGACAGAATGAATTAATTTGTATGGGATAGGCTTTTTTAATGCTTCGTGTATTTCTAAAAATGGAAGTGTAAGTGCTAATATATTGAGCACGAGAGTGATAAGCAACAATATTGGAATTGGCCAACCTTTGTTTCCAACCCATCTTCGTAAGGATGTTTTGTTTGTCACGCTTTTCATAATACATCACAAATGCCCTTAAGTGGGTTTCGTGTATAATCCGATGTTCTTATGGCAATAGTATTAATTACAAACGGATTATGGATCGCTTTTTTGCTTGGTTGGTGCTTGCTTTGTTTTGCAGACGCAAAACGGCAAGACGATTGAGTGCATAAAGGGTTATGTGCGATTCACTCGTTGATGGCACGTACTTCTTCAAGTTTTGAAAGGAAAGCATCCACGATCATCGGGTCAAAGTGTTTTCCTTTTTCTTTGGCAATAATTTCAACAGCTTCTTGATGCGGTATAGAATTTTTATAGACTCGCTCAGATGTAAGTGCATCGTAGACATCTGCAACTGCAACGATTCGAGCTGCTAGTGGAATATTACACGCCTCTACTCCGTTTGGGTAACCAGTTCCATCCCAGCGTTCATGATGTCCAAGTGCAATTTGTATAGCAGTATCAATCCAAGGGTCTGGTCCAAGTTGCTCTGAAAGAGCAATCAAAATATCTGCACCAATTGGAGCATGTTGTTTCATTTGCTCAAATTGAGCCGAAGACAATTTGTTTGGGTGCAGTAGCACATCGTCTGCTATTCCGACTTTTCCAATGTCATGCAGAATAGAGGCTGCCGCAATGATAGAAACTTCACCCATAGGTAAAATTTGCGGGTTGTGCTCAGCAACTGCTGCTGCAATAACTGCGGTGTACTGACGAATACGAGTAAGGTGGCTACCAGTATCGTCATCCCTTGAATCAGCTAGTTTCGCTAGCCCAGTAATCATCGCCATTCTTGATGCGGGGGGGTCACCATTTTCTTGTGCCATGTCTTGCATAAGAAGAGATGTTTCTGCATGAATACGCGCTTCTTTCTCGAAATGCAATTGCATTCGCAAAGCAGCAATCTCACGTTCAAGAGATTGTTGTTGTGTTATTACAGTTGGAAGAGGTAGGGAAGTCATGTCTGCAAAGCAGACAAGATGGACCCACCCGAGAAGTTTTCAGAAAAGTAATTACTTTTCTGTTTTAATGAAAAGATTTGTAAACACAGCGTTGTTGCCGCCTATTCCTATAGTACCGCCGTCACCTTCAACTCGAAACCGAGTCCAGCTGCCTGTAGTCTCGCAGGGCAACTCAGTTTGCTTGCCATCTATTACGATATACGCACTCGACCCTTCTGCTTTGCATTGGTAGTCAAACACGAATTCATATGCACCGAAGGAGTCGGAAGTTGTAAGTGTGCTGCTCCCAGCTTCGCAACGCAACGTATTGCCTCCTGCAGACCAGCCATTTGCATCGTCTTGCCATCCATCAAGGGTAATACCTGTAAAAATTGTTCTGAAGCCAGTCGCTTTTTCTGCAATCATGTCATCAGAAATGCTTGGGGCAGTTGGAGGTAATTCAAGAATATGTATATTTTTGAAATGTGCTTCAGTGCCTTCAGCTTCAAGGCAGATGTAACCCTTGCGGGGTGTGACTTCCGTTGCACCTGAAACGAATGCGCCGTTTACTGAGAGATTGATTTGCCCATCGATGCACGTGACCACGTAATGGTTCCACTCTGGAGCACCTTTAGAACGCCGTTCGCTCGGTAAGCATCGCTCAATATGCGTGCCCATTGG
>Ga0115000_10002418_pt1 | contig 16151 bp, 14 predicted proteins | sample ArcticOcean_MG_C_6_FD_89690 | JGI IMG/M metagenome (GOLD analysis project Ga0115000, IMG submission 89690) | Marine microbial communities from western Arctic Ocean - ArcticOcean_MG_CB8_128 | ecosystem: Environmental > Aquatic > Marine > Oceanic | place: Arctic Ocean: Canada Basin | collected...
ACTTATCTTCAACAGATGAAGAATTGTATTTGTTGTTTAATGATGTATCTGACATTTTTTATTGCTCAATAGCTATTAAAACTAACTTTTATTAAATTATTCTGCTCATACTTAATCAATTCTTTATTATGATAAAAAAATAAACTATGAAAAATTATAAAATTAAAATTTCTGGAATGACCTGTTCCCGCTGCGAAGCCACTGTTTCTGAAGCTATTCAAGGCTTGAAAGACGTCATCGAAGTCAGTGTTTCACTCAAAAGTAATGCTGCAGATATCAAAACTGAAAAAAACATTTCTATTAAAGATATTCAAAACGTGTTACCAAATAAGTTTACTGCGCATAACTATGAGACTCATAAAACTCAAAAAGCTGCAGCAGAACCATCTTATCTTAAAAAACTCTATCCATTAGGACTTATTTTATTCTACATCAGCATTGCTTCAACTTTATTAAATCTTGAATCTACTTTTGAACACTTTATGATAGATTTTATGGGTTTGTTTTTCATTGTTTTCAGTTTTTTTAAGTTTCTTGATTATCAAAGCTTTCCAAAATCATTTGCGATGTATGACCCTCTAGCAAAAAATATAACTATATATGGCTGGATATACCCGTTTATTGAAACAGTTTTAGGTCTGATGTTCATCTTTAGAGTTCAAATAATTCTCAGTCTCATTTTAACAATTGTTTTTCTTGGTATTACTACTATCGGTGTGATTAAAACACTGAAAAATAAAGAGCAAATTCAATGCGCTTGTCTTGGTACAGCTATCAAACTACCTATGACAGTTGCCACATTGATTGAAAATGGTATTATGATTGTAATGGCAATTATTATGATATCCAATTATGTCTACTAAAAAAATAGTCTTAGCTATTATTTTTAATTCCATCATTGTAAGCCAGACCATATTAAATCAGGGGATGATTATAATGAGCAGTTTAATAAATAATGATATTCCAGATCATTGGTCACCTTATGAATTAAGTATAAGATATATACCTGCCTTATCTTTAAAAAAAAAACTGTCCGATGATAAATTGGTCGATGCTGAATGGGCGTATCATCTAGGAAGACATTATTCAGGAGACTCTCTTTTTAATTACACTGGAAATAACCATCGCTTATGGATTCGTTATGCAAGTGATAAAATAGAAGCGAGACTCGGCCTACAAAAAATCGTGTTTGGACCTACACAGATTCTTCGCCCTCTTTCCTGGTTTGATACTTTTGACTTAAAAGATCCCACGGGCCGAACTAATGGTGTGGAATCATTTAGATTGCGATGGTTCCCATCAAACAATATTGCAATATGGTCCTGGATGGTAAATAATGATGTGGATACCCTTTCGTTCGGCGGTAGAGCTGAGGTCACGTCTTCATTTGGCGAATTTGGTTTCACATATCATGAAGACCCTTCAAAATCAAAACAACTAATTGGACAAACAGGCATCCCCATTTTTAATTCTCAAAAAAGAGTCGCCTTTGATTACAGGTTTGATGGGTTTATTGGTTTTTGGAATGAAAGTGTATTAATCAAATCTGATAGATCAAATCTCAGATTAGTTTCTATTGGAGCAGACTATACACTACCAGTTTTTAATGGAATTTTAATTATGACAGAATCAATGCACACCCAAAATAAATATAATAATATACAATCGAATCAAAATTTTTCGGCTTTTATGGCAATCATGCCAATTGGCATGATTCATCAAGCGATGTACATTTCTCAAATAGACTGGAAAGAAGATAAAACTTACCAGTACCTGCGTTGGATTAGCACTTATGATGCTTACAGCTTGAATATGATTATTTCTATGAATCCAAAACGAAAGCAATATGATATACCACTAAGTTCACTACCAAAATCTCTATCTGGGTTTGGGACAGGAATACAGTTTATGTTTATCTACAATCACTAAGGAGTTTTAATGGAAAATAAAAATGTAATTAGCATAAAAAACTTATTTAAGCGGTTTCCTGTTGGCGGAGATTATTTTACAGCGCTACAAGAAGTAAATCTAGAACTGATAGAAGGAGAATTTATAGGTTTAGTCGGACCATCAGGTTCGGGCAAAACAACTTTATTAAATATTATTGGCGGCCTAGATTCAGCGACCGAAGGCATAGTCAGCGTATTAGGTAATTCAATGGAGAAAACCTCTCACAATGAACGAGCTGAAATTCGACGCAAGCATATGGGGTTTATCTTTCAAAGCTATAACCTGCTTCCAGTATACTCAGTGTTTGAAAATGTAGAACTTCCTTTGATATTAAATAATATAGAAAAAGCTGAAAGAGAAAAAAAAGTATCTCAGGCAATCGAATGGGTTGGACTTAGTGACAAGAAAAATTCAAAACCAGCAGATATGAGTGGTGGAGAGTGTCAGCGAACAGCTATAGCCAGGGCGATTGTTCATGAACCAGCCTTATTACTTGCTGATGAGCCAACAGCAAACTTAGATGCAAAAAACTCTCACAATATCATGAATATATTATCCAAACTTAATTCAGAGATATCAACATCTTTTGTTTTTGCAACGCATGATGAAAAAATAATGGAGTATCTTCGAAGAATTATACACTTAGAAGATGGTAAAATAATTAATGATGAAAATATATCTAAACCTAAGTCTGCATAAATAATGCTATTTAATATTGCAATTAAAAACCTATTAGGAGCAAAATTGCGGACGGGTCTAAATGTATTCGTCACATCAATTTCTTTTTTCTTGGTTATTTTTGTATCAGGCATGTATGACGGTATGAGAGAGTATGCAAAAAATATAACAATAGAAACCGAAGTCGCTGGCGGAACATATTGGCATCCAGAGTATGACTCAATGGATCCTCGAACATTTGAAGACTCGCATTCAATTATACCTACTCAAATTAAAAAATTAATAGATCAAAATAATGCTTTTGGAGTACTTGCATGTCAGGCATCTATTTATCCAAATGGCCGTATAATGCCTGTAATCATGAAAGGCATTACTCCTTATCAAAATATAGTTAATATGCCTACTAATGTGCTTAGTCAACATAATGATATTAATATTCCTGTTCTTATCGGCAATGGAATGGCAAAAAATGCAAACCTTAAAGTTGGAGATACATTTACAATTCGCTGGCTAGATGCAGATCGCACCTATGATGCAGATGAAGGAACGATCGTCCATATAATGGAAACAGAAAATTTTAAGCTGGATCTTGGACACATATGGATACCTCTTTCAAAAGCACAATCCATGCTAGTGATGGAAAATGAGGCAACCTATGTGACCTATGCTAAAGAGCTATCAATGATAAAAAATAGTGGTGATTGGGTTCACCATAATGTGGAATACATGATAAGAGATATGGAGGCACTGATTAAAGCAGATGAACCTGGCGCTCAGGTTATGTATTCAATACTGCTAACATTAGCAGCCATGGGAATTTTTAATGCCCAGGTATTATCAATATTCCGACGAAGAAAAGAAATAGGAACACTTATGGCTTTAGGAATGACTCGCTCAAGAGTAGTTGGCCTTTTTACTCTTGAGGGAGGATTAAATGCATTCTTAGCAGGTATATTCTCTCTAATTTTATTTGGCCCAGTCTTATTTTATTTTGGAATAAATGGAATTCCTTTGCCTATGGATTACACAGAAATGGGAATGTTAGTAGCAAAGCGATTAGTGCCTGTTTATTCTATTCGTCTTATTATTTCAACAACCATTCTGATATCAATTATTGTAATAGTAGTTAGCTATATACCATCTAGAAAAATCACAAAAATGAAGCCAACTGACGCGCTTAGGGGAAGGGCCGTTACATGATTTGGTTTTTAGCAAAAGGACTAATCAGAGATCGGTCGCGTAGTCTATTCCCGCTATTAGCTATTATCATTACTGTTACACTAGTCATCTTTGGAATAGGCTTTTTAGAAGGAGTAATGAATAATTTTATAAAAGGTGAAGCCGTTATCTCTAGTGGCCATGTAAAAGTTGTTACAAGAGCCTATAAAAAAGAAAGTAACCAGCTGCCTAATGATCTAGCACTCTTTGATACTAATTATATTATTCAAAAACTTCAAAAGATGTATCCAAATTATTTTTGGACACCTAGAATTACATTTGGCGGGTTATTAGATGTCCCGGATAAAAATGGGGAAACAAAAGAACAAGGACCCGTTTTTGCTCTTGGGCTTGATTTTTTTTCAGAGTATTCGAGACAGTCAGAAATATGGGAACTAGAAAAATGCCTTATAAATGGTCAGCTTCTAAAAAAAAGAGATGAGGCACTAATAAGTACAAAACTAGCTGAGGAATTAGGTCTAAGCATTGGTAATTACGTCACACTGATAAGTTCCACAATGGACAATGCATTTACAACATATAATTTTAACGTAGTAGGCATATTTAATCTCTATAAAGGGCAAACCGATAGACAGATGATGTTAGTTGATATTTCTGGGGCGAGGCAGGCTCTTGATATGGAAGCCGCTGCATCGGAGATACTAGGTTATCACCACTCTCTTTATTACAATGATCAAGAAGCAATCACTATGCGCGACAATTTTAATATAACAGTTAGTGATAGTATCGCTAAGGCGCTTCGAGATGAAGAATCATATTATGCTCTGTCCTATATGACCGGATGGAATAAGATTAGCAATGTTAAAAAAAGGAAGCTCCCGAAACAAAGAACGGATGCATTATCTGATAATCAAATGTATGACAATGCTGAAGAGTGGTCGGATTTATTTGTTGAAGACCCTGCAATATTTAGTCCAACGATGATTGCTCTTAGAGATGGCAGCCAATTAGGAACAATGGTAGATTTTAGTAACGTGGCGCTGAGCGTTATGGCAGGAATATTTTTAGTAATCGTTATGATCGTTTTATGGAATATGGGGCTGATGAATGGGTTAAGGCGCTACGGGGAATTTGGACTTCGTCTCGCAATTGGAGAGTCAAAAGGACAAGTTTATAGATCGATGATAAGTGAAGCAATTCTTATTGGTTTTGTAGGAACATTAATAGGAACAATTTTTGGTATATCTCTAACTTATTACGTTCAGGAGTTTGGTATAGACTATTCAGAGGCCATAAACCAAATGTCTTCTGGCGCAATGATAATACCTAATGTGATGTATGCAAAGGTAACACCAGATTTATACTACATTGGTTTTATCCCAGGAGTTTTAGCAACAGTTTTAGGAACAATGCTTGCCGGTCTTGCTATTTATAAAAGAGAAATGTCACAATTATTTAAGGAGCTTGAAGCATGAAGAATAGTCTGGTTTTATTTTTTCTTTCCTCTTTTTTATTTCCTCAATATGGTCGAATTAGTGCTAATGATATTATGAAGGCTATGGATGAAAACCTCAATGCAAAATCTAGAATAATTACGAGCAAGATGATCGTTAAAGGCAGAAGAAGTAGCCGAACAATTGAATCAAAAAATTGGGTAGTCGGTACTGATCTCGCTTTTACAGAATATCTATCGCCACCGAGAGAAGCAGGAACAAAAATGCTAAAACTAGGAGACAAATTGTGGACATATTCTCCTCAAACTGACCGATTAATCCAAATTTCTGGGCACATGCTCAGACAATCGGTAATGGGGTCTGATATGTCATACAATGATATGATGGAAGACCGGCCCATAGAAGAACTTTATTATGCAACCATAGAAAGATCAGTCAAAGTAGATGGTAGAGATCACTGGATTATGGTACTAAATGCAAAAATTAAAGGACTACCTTACCCAAAAAGAAGGTCTTGGGTCGATAAAGAATACTTGCTTCCAACAAAAGAAGAACTCTATGCTAAAAGCGGAAAACTCCTTAAAACTGCATCATTGAAGGGTATTAAAAAAATACAAGGAAGGTGGTTCCCTTCAAAATTCGTTTACAAAGATGAGCTAAAGAGAAATAGCAAAGGGACAGAGTGGATAATTGATAATATCGAATTTAATCAAAAAATTCCTGACTCTAGATTTTCAAAAGCCCTACTTCGAAAGTAACATTACCATTTCAATATGCGGAGTATGCGGAAACATATCCACCATTACTGCGTTTTTAATGTTATATCCGTTATCAGAAAGTATTTGAACATCTCTAGCTTGAGTAGTTGGATTACAAGAAACATATATGATTTTATCAGCTTTTAACTTGTGTAAATAACCTGACATATCTGGATGCATCCCTGCGCGTGGTGGGTCAACGATAACAATATCTGGCTTAGGCACCCTCCTTGGCAACTGCCCAGATTTAAAAAAAGTATCTAAATTAGCTTTCAAAAAATGAGCGTTATCAATCTTGTTAATAACAGCATTTTTTTCTGCATTTTCTAAAGATGACCTAATTACTTCAAACCCATATACTTCTTTCACATGGTTTGCTAGATATAATGCAATACTACCGGTTCCACAATAAAGATCATAAACAATCTCATCACCCTTGAGATTAGCTGCTTTTTTAACTTCTTCATATAGTACTTCACCTTGATATGAATTAGTCTGAAAAAATGAATTAGCAGAGATTTCAAATTTTAATCCTCCAATTTTTTCTTCAATATATTGGTTACCATAAATTAAGTTTTCAAACTCCCCATATGCTACATCGGCTTTTCGAGTATTGACGTTATTGACCATTGAAGTTATTTGTGGTACCTCTTTTAATAATGTATCAATCAATGGAGATAATTTATTTATATCATCATAACCAGTAACTATATTAACCATTAATTGATCGGTTTTTACTCCGAATCTCAACATTAAATACCTAAGAAAACCCACATTCGTTTTTGGGTCATATGGTTTCAATTCTGGATGCTTAAGGCATACGTCTTTAGCAATGGATAGTATTTTGTTTCCCAATTCTGGCTGGATGTGACATTCATCAACATCTAAAATTTTATCATACCTGCCCGGTATGTGTAAGCCTAAAGCAAATGAACTATCTACACCCTCAGGTTCAGATTCAAGAATCCAGCGATGAGGGGAGAACGTAAATTCCATTTTATTACGATAATTATAAAGCTTCTCAGCACCTCTAATATCATCTAATTTAAAATCGGAAAATCCACCAAGTCGTTGAAAAGCATCTCCAACCTGCTTCTCTTTTTCTTTCAACTGCTGATCATAGGATAGATGCTGTAGTTTACTACAAATCCAATAGTGACTACATTTAGGTTCTGCAACATGCGGAGATTCATCAATAATTTTTGTCACCCTTGCTTCGGCAAAACCTTTTTTCTTTTTATATACAAAGGCATTTACACGTTGTCCAGGTATTCCATTCTTTACAAAAACAACGAAATCATCTACTTTAGCTAATCCCATTCCACCAAAGGCTAGGGACTCAACTTTTAATTCTATCTCTGATCCTTTTTTGACTAAAACTGGCTCACTCATTTTTTTACCTTTAATTTATTTGCTATATGCAATTAATATTTACAATTAAAACTAGATTAAACTTTTAACTTTCAAGACGAGGTCCTCCGCGTCTTTTTTTAATGGCGCTTCAGCATATATTCTAATAATAGGTTCAGTATTGGAAGGTCTTAAGTGTACCCATTTTTCAAACCACGTAATTTTTAAGCCATCAATTATATTTTTTTCACCATCTTGAAAATACTCATTTACTCTTAATAAAAAGTCATCGCTATTTACCCCCTCAACGCTTACTTTATCTTTTACTATTGCAAACTGAGGAAGTGAATCATAAATTTTACTAAGCGAATATGAAGACTGGGTCATTCGATTTAAAACCATTGTTACTGCTACTAATGAATCTCTACCTAGGTGGCACTCTCTTAAAATTACACCGCCATTACCTTCTCCTCCTAAGTTTGAATCCAATTCATTCATTTTGTTGACAACATTAATCTCACCGACGGCAGATCTTTCAACTTTACAATTTTTCGTCAAAGCAAGTTTATCTAAGACTATCGAAGTAGAAAGATTTGAAACGAAAACTTCACCTTCAATACCAAGAGTATTAATGTATCCATCCGCAGAAAGAACCAGAGTATACTCTTCTCCCAGTGGCCGACCCTTTTCATCTACAACAGCTAGTCTATCTGCATCTGGATCAACAGCAAAACCAATGTCAGCTTTATTATCTAATACTCGTTTTGACAGTTCACTTAAATTATTAGGCAATGGCTCTGTACCTCTTTTAAAAATACCACTAGGTTCGCAATCTAATTTCACTACATTGCAACCTAATAAATCTAACATCTCTGGAAGCGCATTAGCCCCTGCACCGTTAACGGCATCAATCACAACTTTAAATTTCCTGTCTCTAATTTTATTTAGATTAATGCATTTTAAACCAGAACATTTAATAGTATGCTTATAAATAGCGTTTTTTTCTTCCCAGAGCATTCCTCTTTCATGTGGATATTTTCTATTAGAAGAAACGTTGTCAGCTAAATTAAATAACTTTTCACAATCTTTTTGATGAAAAAAAGTACTATCACTCCTTAAAAACTTTATCCCATTCCACTCAATTGGATTATGGCTAGCAGTAATAATAAAACCACCTACTGCCTCGCTGGTATGAACCATAAATTGAACTGTTGGAGTGGGGACAATACCGCAATAGATAACTGTACGACCAAGCTTAATTAATTCATCAACCATGACTTCAGTAATTTCTTCACCAGATGGCCGACTGTCTCTACCCGCATAAATTACACCTGGCTTAAGGCAGTTGTGAAAGGCGTTTGCATATTTGATAATAGATTCATTCTTTAAATCTTCATTCACAAGACCTCTTATACCAGATATACTTCTAATTAACATAATTGACTCCAAAAATAAAATTACAAATTTTATAAAACAGATAATTAATATTAACTATTTCTATAAAAAAAGGGCTCAAAAAACGAGCCCTTAATAATCTAACAACTATTATAAGTTATTATATTTAGCGACTGCGACGTTTATCCGTTGTGGGCTTTTTTCTTCTTCTAGCACCTCTTGGATTATTCCTCAAAGCCTCTATTCTAGCATTCCTTGCCATTCTTCTAGTCGCTTTTTTTCTAGCTTCTCTTTTTTCATCACTAGGTTTTATATAAAATGCTCTTCCACGAAGCTCCCTAAGGATGCCTGCTCTTTCCCATTTCTTTTTAAAACGCCTTAAAACTCTTTCAAACGGCTCTTTATCTCTAACTTGTATTTCTACCACTTTATTCACCTCCTAAAGTGTAAGTGTGGCATATTAAAATTGCTGAGAAGCTTAGATGTGTATTATCACATAATCAAGCATTAAACTAACATTGCAAATTCTTCTATTGATAAAGTTTCCGGTCTTCTAGAAAAATTAATTTCCTCTTTTACATCATCTGCGACATCCCATCCTTTAAGAGAATTTTTTAACATTTTTCGTCGTTGATTAAAAGCCATTCGAACAACATTATTAAATTTTATATATTTACCATCTTCAACCAATGCAGTTTTTTTCTTTGTAAATCTAATAAACGCTGAATTTACTTTTGGCCTAGGAATAAAGACTGTTGGCGGAATAGAAAAACAATATTCAACATCTAAATAAGCACCAACGGCAACGGTCAGTCTACCATATTCTTTTGTAGATGCTTTAGCTACAAGTCTTTGTGCTACTTCCTTTTGGACCATAATAAATGCGTCTTCCCAAAAGTCTAATTGTTCTATTAACCAAAAGATAATTTGTGAAGTAATATTATACGGAATATTACCTATAACTCGGACTGGACTAATAATATCTAAATCATAAATATTAGTTTTTAAAATATCTTCATGAACAATTTTTAACGACTTTAAGCTTTTGTTATCATATAATTTATCAATGAGTAATGGATCTACTTCCACTGATATCATATCTTTTACATCCGGCAGAAGCACTTGGGTTAATGCGCCACCTCCTGGACCAATTTCAATAATATTATCAGTGCTTGTTGGTTTTATTGTACTATGTATTTTTTTAATAATATTTAGATCAACTAAGAAGTTTTGACCCCACTTTTTTCTAAATGAGTGTGTTGGTTTTTCCATCAAAATAAAAACAAGTTAGGAAAAATTAAAAATAGCTTTTGCATTTTCTGTTGTTATATGAGCAATCTCATTTATACTCAAATTGTGTAATTTTGCTAATAAATCAGCAACAAATCGAGCTCTCCCAGGCTCATTAGTCTTACCTCTATGTGGAGCAGGACTGAGAAAAGGCGAATCTGTTTCAACTAATATACGATCAATTGGAAGTTTCTTCGCAACATCAGGGAGATGACTATTTTTAAATGTTAGATTACCCGAAAAAGAAATATAGAAGCCCATATCTAATAATTTTTTAGCTACACTATAAGTACTAGAAAAACAATGTGCTACACCATAAACAGTTGGAAAGTCTGATAATATATTAATAAGGTCATCATCTGAATCCCTATTATGAAAAACTATTGGTTTATCAATTTTTTGAGCTAGCTCTAACTGCTCAGTAAATATTTTTTTTTGAACGCGGATGCCTGATAACTTTTTAAAATAATCTAAGCCTATTTCCCCTACAGCCAATACTTTCTTATTCTTTAATAACTTATAAAGCTCATCGATATAATTTTCTGCTACTTCTTCTGAATCATGCGGGTGGATACCAGCTGTTGAAAAAATATTTTCATAATTAAGGGCTAGGTTATAGCTTTCTTTAGAATCTTTAATATTCGTACCGACACATATGAACTTTGTTACACCTAAATCAGTAGCCCTATTTAATACATTATTTAAATCTTCTTTTAATTCATCAAAAAAAAGATGGCAATGTGTATCTATTAACATTATTTCTTATCTACCACTATTCTTGGAAATAATGGGCGTAATTCCCCTAATTTTTTTCCAGGTTTTAATTCACCCCAGGACCTATCAGAAGCATCGGTATTTAAAACTAAAAGTAAATCCTTTGTTCTCTCAGGCATTATTGGCGATAATAAAACGGATACAATCCTCAGAGATTCAGCTCCAGTATAAAGAATAGTTGCCGCTGAAATTTTGTCCTCTTTGACTCTTTTCCAAGGAGCACTATGCTCAAAATATTTATTTATTTTACGAACAAATTGAAGAGCTTCTTCAATTGCGTCATTAATTGCCATTCTCAACATAAAATTATCAAAGTTTTTTACAACATTACCTGAAAGTTCTATAATTTCTAATTCTTCGGACGATAGCTCCCCTGGCCCTGGCATGACACCTTCATAGTTTTTATTTATCAGCGTTGATACACGACTTAATAGATTCCCAAAATCATTTGCCAAGTCACTATTATACCTATTAATAAATGATTCTTTGGTAAAACTTGCATCATGGCCTAAAACCATTTCTCTCATCAAATAGTAACGGACAGGGTCTGCTCCATATTCTTCAACTAAATCTATTGGGTTTATAACATTGCCAGTAGACTTACTCATTTTTTCATCTTTCATTAACCACCACCCATGTGCAAAAATGGATTTTGGAAGTTCAATACCAGCTGACATTAAAATTGTCGGCCAATATACTGCATGAGTAGTTAATATGTCTTTTCCTATCAAATGCATATCGACCGGCCAAAGCTTTTCAAATAGTTCGTCATTTTGATTATATCCGACTGCAGTAATATAATTTATTAAGGCATCAAACCAAACATACGTAACGTAGTCTTTGTCAAAAGGTAAATCAATACCCCAATTAAGCCTTGACTTAGGTCTCGATATGCAGAGATCATTAAGAGGCTGTTGAAGAAATCCAAGTATTTCGTTTTTTCTATGTTCAGGCTGTATGAATTCAGGATTAGTATTTATATGCTCAATAAGTGCATCTTGATACTTACCCATTTTAAAAAAATAATTTTTTTCTTTTAATTTTTTTATACCTCGAAATTGTCCACTCTCCGCCTCTTTTTCAGTAATAAACCTCTCTTCAGAAATCGAATAAAGACCTTCATATTCATCTATATAAATATCGCCCGCATCATTTACTATGTTTAAAATTTTCTCTACTACTTTCTTATGCCTTTTTTCAGTCGTTCTAATAAAGTCATTATTAGATATATGAAGTTTATTCCAAAGCGAGATAAATCTTTTTGCCATTTCATTACAATGATCAATAGGATCAACACCTTTATGTTTAGCAGCATCCTGAACTTTTTGCCCATGTTCATCCAAACCAGTCAGAAAAAAAGAATCGTTCCCAACTTGTTTTTGATATCTGCTTAAAACATCAGCAAGTATGGTTGTATATGCATGACCAATATGCGGAATATCATTTACATAGTATATTGGAGTTGTTATATAAAAATTTTTATTCATAGACAAATTTTTGGATATCTATTAGCATGTTTAATAAGATAAGTGGCATATATAAGTTTTGGCGTGCATGTTTTTTTACATCTTCAATACATAAAATAACCTCAAAAATATTAGCCTTAGGGAATTTCTTATTAAATGAAATCATCCTTGGCTGCAGCCCCGTGTTTTCATAACCACTGCTTAATCCTTGTTTTAATTTATTTACTCCATGCATCCATATTGTAATGAGGTTTAAATGATGATTAAAATCTAGATGGTTTGTGCCAAAAAGACGACTGTAATGAGATATAAAGTTTCGCCATTTTTCAGAGTCCTTACTAACTACAGTTGTTGCTAGTTTTTCAATTTGATTTATTAATTTCTCTACTGGCTGTCTCGATAGTGTACGCGCACGATGAATATTTGCACGGCAAATCATGACTAAAAACTCAGCCTCCGAATTACTGCTATTATTTTCAATTAGCCAATTATAAACGTATTTATTAGATAACGTTGGGATATCAATATTTTGACATCTTGAAATAATCGTCTCAAATAGCATTTTTTTATGATCAGTTACTAAAATAATTGTAGTTCTATCTGGGGGCTCTTCTAACAACTTCAATAAAGCATTTCCGGATTCACCCTGCCCAGAACATAATAATTCACAATCAAAAATAACTACTATGTTCCTGCCACTATCTTTTTCATATTTAAAATAAAGTTTCTTCTTCAAATCTCTTATTGATTGAATCAATATTCTATTTGCTTTCGGAATTGCTATTTTATAGAAAGGGTCCTCTGATTTTGCGATTATAGATTCAAAATATTCTTTCGGAAAGATACCATCACTACTAGCACTCTTCGGAGTCGGCAATGGAACAACAATATTTAATCGTTCATGTTGTAGTGCTCTAAATTTTATGCAAGAACTACATTCATAACATATTTCTTTAAGCGAGTTTTCACAATTAATTAGTTGAGAAAACTTTAAAGCAAGAGTTTCTTTACCTGAGCCTATTGGTCCAGTGAATAAATATGCGCTCCCAATTTTTTTTGAAACTGATATATTTGACAATTTATCCCAAATTGCAATTTGAGCTCTGGAAACATCATTTATCATAATCTTATTTTTTCATTAGCCATTTTTCAGGATCAAGCTTTTGCCCCTTTCCCCAAACTTCAAAATGTAATTTGGCCCCATTTACTGATCCAGAATCTCCCATATACGCAATTACATCACCAGATCTAACTTCGCTATCTACTTGAGTCTGTATATTCGTAACATGACTATATACAGTGTAAAAACCTCCACCGTGGTCTATAATGATTGTGGTCCCATACCCTCTGATGTAAGTAATCGTAGTAACTACTCCACTCATTGTAGATCGAATAGATGACCCAGGCTGGCCCTTTATATCAATGCCAGGATTATCTGTCGTCGTTTTTAATAGCGAATTCCATTGTTTACCAAATTTCAAAATAACCCTACCTTCAGTTGGCCAAGGCAACTGGCCTTTCAATAAGTTGAACTCTTTAGTTTTTAACGCTTGTCGTTGCTGTCTTATCCTCGCTTCTCTTTCATACCTAGCCTTATCTTCTAATACTTTTTTAATAATCGACTCAAGTTGCTTTACTCCAGAAGACTTCTCTTGCATATAGTTAGCTAATGCCGATTTGTCTTGCCTGATTCTATTAAGCTCTTTTTCTCTCTTTATCTTCATTTTTCGAAGTGAGGTCATTTGTTTTTGCTTATCTCTTTTTAGTGAAATACTTTGCCTTAAAAGTGATTCAAGCTTTAATTTGTCCTTATTTATTATTAATAAAATACTCTTAATCTCTTTTGTCATTTTTTGCTCAATTGAAGAAATTATTTTAAGGTATTGGGTCCTATATACTGCCTGACGCCAAGAGGTTGAAGACAGTACCTTTTCTAAGTCTGAAACTCTACCTTTCAAATATGTATTAATAATTCTCTGCTCATACCTTGTCCTAAGTAAGTTTAATTCATCTTCTTTTATTTTTATTCTACTTTTTAAATTATCAACCTTATCCCTATTAAAGTTTTCTTCTTTTTTTAGAGATTGAATTAATCTGTTTACTAGAGCTAACTCCTCATCAAGATTTATAATTCTTTTCGAAGTAGTGGTCTCATTAATATTTGCTTTCCTCAGTTTTGAGCTTAGTTTTTCAATTTCCTTTTTCATTTTATTTATAGCATCATTTTGATACCTAAGTTCTTCACTATAATCTCTTTGAGATGATTGCGGATAAAGAATATTTATAAGAAAGCAGAGGAATATTATCTTATTGAACATTTTCATTTAATGAAAGCTAGCCAGATTAAATCACTGCTTACAACGCACATTATTTTTCTTTTTAGCCACTATTTTTCTTCAACTTTAAACAAGATAAAATCTTTAAACGAAAGTTCTAATTTTTTATCTTTTAAAAAGTATATCCAAAGTTGTTCTTTTTGATTTAACTTAGTAGAAATAACTTTATCATGAGGTTTACCAAGAAGCTCTTCAATAAAAGGAAGAGTCATACCAACTGTTAAGCGCGGAGCTCGTGCTACAGCTTGAATATATCTTGCTTTCGACATTTCATAATCGATAATCATTTTTGACTTGTATTCGCTATACTTATTTAATTTAAATTTTAAATCTTTTAGCAATCGTTCGTTTTGTGGTCCAATGCTAGATGTCAATTCTGATGCTTCTTCTAGTGATTGAATTGCTAAAACTATCTCGTCAAAGTCCTTTACTTTATCTGCTAACTCTACTAACTGAATTCCCGCTTGATATTGCAGTGCTCGAATATTTGATTGTAATGCACCATTTAACTTAAGCGCTTCTGCATATTTTTTCATGGCCTTACCAAATATCAATATTGATTGTAGTTTTTGTCCCTGTTCAAGAATTACATATGAGTTGAACTTATCTATTACTTTTTGATCAACTTCTGAAAATTGCGAAACCTTCTTTATAAGGCTGAGCGCCTCTTTATAAAAACCTCTGTCAAGAAGTAACTCTGCAGAATTCATCCATTTTCTTGCTATTTCATCTATTCGAAAATTTAAAGACTTAACTATCAGACTGTCATTAGTTATAACACGCGCTCTTGCTTTAATATATTTATCAAGAGCTTTTCCAGAATCGCCGATATCATCAAAATATAAACCTTCTTCCATTATTTGATATGGTATTCTTTTATTACAATTTTCAATAAATTTCATTGCTCTGTATTTGTTCGAGTGATTTGGATATGAATTTATGAAATCTAAAAATCTTCTTTTAGCTCCTATATAGTCCTTATTGTAATAAATACTCTTTGCTTCGTCTCCGGTTGTTTTCTTGCCCCCATAAAAAGTAGAAAGAGTAACGTAAAGTCCATAATTAGCAATGACAAACCGATTAACAGGAGTAACATCATTAGGGTCCTCTATTTTATTTATTTTTGTGTAAGAGTGTCTCAAATCAAGGCCGATAGAAAAACGGTTTAACTTACCCGGGTCAATAATATATCGAAAACCAAAACCGATGCTCATTGATGTTCCACTCCCTTTAGGAGATTCATTCATAGTTTCTAGATCTTTGTCAAAATAAAATTTTGAAAAAGCTAGTCCATAACCATACCTTAAGTTTAAATACCATGAATTGTAAGGCTGCCATTGTAGGGAGTTTGTAATAAGGTATTCTTTGATATCGGGTTTAAACTGAATCGTTTTATCATTTAAAGATGTACCTTTATCCCAATCATCTGGTATGCTTTTTGGAGAAAAAATAGAACTAGATCTATAATTAAAGCCCGTCAGTATATTCATCCAACTAGTTTTCATAATTAGGTTCGGGATG
>Ga0115000_10002419_pt1 | contig 16150 bp, 10 predicted proteins | sample ArcticOcean_MG_C_6_FD_89690 | JGI IMG/M metagenome (GOLD analysis project Ga0115000, IMG submission 89690) | Marine microbial communities from western Arctic Ocean - ArcticOcean_MG_CB8_128 | ecosystem: Environmental > Aquatic > Marine > Oceanic | place: Arctic Ocean: Canada Basin | collected...
ATCTTATTCTCTGGAATAGATTTATTAAAAGCACCCCAATCTATTTCACTATCAAACTTTTTAAAAGATCTAAATATATCATCCATATACTTAGGAGCTTGTTTTATACCTTCTTTAACAAGTTTAACAAGTCCACCTAATTGTTTTTCTGGTACTTTTTTTTGTTTAACATATCTAGAACTTCCAGGACTTTCTGGTACATAATTTACCCTATCATATATATTAAATGGTTTACCTAGACCCATAGATAAATCACCTACATTATCACCTATAAACTTAGCCAAAGGATTATTGCTATTTGACATTTGAGAAAGAGGGTTTAAATCCCATTTATCATAAGCAGATAAATAAATACTACCATCATCATTTCTACCTATACCTTTTGTATATGTACCAACAACCATATCTTCTTCTTGTTGTCCACTATATTTATTTTCAAGTTCTTTCCAATCAAAATCACTTCCATTATAACTTAAACTCTCAGGAAACGCATTATCTCCATATACTTCTTTTCTTTGTTGAGGTGGTATTGAATAATAAACATCTTCTGGTGTATCACCAACTGAAGGTCTATAATCACTTATATTAAATTTATTATTTGGATTAGCAGCATTTTGTTCTTGTTGTAAATACAATCTGAATGCGTTTTGTTCTAATGTTGTTGTGTCAGTCCTATCAGAATCTGCATCTTCATTTATCATTCTTCTATCATTTTCAACTACTCCTGCGTTTGTGCCAGCATTATATATATCTGTAAAAGCATTTTTTATAGCATATAAATAACCTTTACCACCTGGATCATCTCCAAATTTGTCAATTCCTTTTACATCTCTTTGAAACTTATTATAACCTATTCCTGTTCTATAATTATTTGCAAGATTTGTTTTAAATTGATTTAACTTTTTCTTAATTCCAAATTGAGCTTGTGGTATTTCCATAACCATATCTCCAGGAAATTGGTATGCATTCTCAGGCAACATCATTTGTGAGTTACCTAAATTATCTGTACCCATAATAGGAAAATCAACATCTTTCATGCTTATAGATCCTGACGGAATAAAATTAACCGGATTGGTTTTATCTGGACTATCATTTCTATATCCATCTACAGATATAAACTGTGTTATATTTTGTAGATATTCATTTGGTCCACTTGGAAGTCCTATACTTTTTTTCTTTGCCATGTCTTATCTCATTGATAGTTGTAATTTAGTGTTGTTTAATCTTAACAACATTTTTCTATTTCCAGATACATTTCTTCTTAAAATAACTTGATTAGAGTAATGTCTAAACTTCTTACGTTGTGTAGGAGATTTATCATAATTTAAATTTACTGTATTCAATGGTCTAATATAACCATTACAATCAGTATTAAATATTGACTGTTCAGTAACTATCCCTGATGAAGCAGGAAATTCTCCTCTGTTATTTGTAATATCCCAAAACTGATTAAATCTAAATTTATGTTCTACTTTAGAAACTAATATGTCTATGTTGTTTATACCAACAATTGGATAATTTAAATTACCCCAAGGATCATTAAATGGTTGTGGTGTTAATACTAATAAACCAGATACCTGATCATTGTTATAGACAATAGCAGAATCAAAATTATAATTTATATCTTCCCATTTATCACCACCACACATGTTGTATTGTGGGTCTCCTTTATATACATATGTTTCTAATTGATACTCAAAACTTCTTACAGTATTTACTGATTGTCCAGTATTTGATATTAAATCTATCTCCCACGGATAATCTTTACTGTAGTAATTTACAAAACTATCACACCTTACATTGTGTCTCCAGAATCCTCCTATATCATAATTTGCTGGTATAGAATTATAAAAGTAATAATTACATTGTCTATCACTTACAAAATTAGGACTACCCACTTGATAAATTAATGGAGCTGTATCAGGACACGTTCCTAATATAGTTGTAACGGCTCCTGGTATTGTAGCAGTAGGACACTCACATGTAACTTTTCTACATATTGGAGGTGTTATATCATCACATATTCCACTTGATGCAGTATAAGTAGATGTAATAGGTTCTAAAAATACTTTAGTATATCCTGCTGGACAATCACATTGAAAGTTTGTACCACACACTGAACCTGCTACTGCATCTGCTACAGCATCCCAAGTTGTTGAGGGTTGACTTGCATCAATACCAAATTGATATGGATCTACATTTGTTGGTCCTGATGTGCAAGTAATATTATTCATTACTAGTTGATTTCCTATAGCAGTATTACCTCCACAAAACATTGCATATACAAATTGATCAGCAGGGCCTGAAGAATTTGGACTAACTCCAGTTGCTTGAAATGGACAACCTATAGTTCCTGGATTAGAACCTGTATCAGTTACTAAAATAATTATTTGTCTGAAGTTAGGATCAGAAGATCTATCACCCAATTCAGAGGTAGCTTTAAGATTTATTCTTGTTTGTCCAGAATTCATTCCTAATAGTACATTAGTACCACCTCCATTCCAATTGGCATTATACCAAGCATTTACTGAAGCAGATGTTACTGTATTACTCATACTCCATGTACCACCTGCAGGATTAGGAATATCATAATTTGTTATACCAGAATAAGAACCAAGCGCTGCATCCCATGCAGTAAATCCAATTTGCATTTGATTATTAGACATAAAGTTTTGAATTCCTGCATTATCTAAAAATGATGTTAACCAAGATAATTGAGCTGCCCTTATTCCATTATTATTAGTACTACCTGATACATCCATAGCAACTACTAGATCAACTTTACAAGTTACTGGGCCCCCTGATACAACTGATGCAATATCATCTACTAATATTGTAGCATCAACAGTTTGATTAACTGCTATTTCACATAAACCAGTAGTAGCATCAAAATTATATCCTGGAGGACATTGAGGTATTGTTCCTGTTATTGTCTTAGTAGTAAAGAAATGATTTATACTTGGTAAAGCTAATTCAGGATGCCAATCATGAAAAGAAATCCATGCTTTTGATTTTGGATCATATGATATAGTCCATGAACAATCATCAAAATAAAGCGGATCTCCTATGTCTACATTAATATCAGCTCTATTACCTGTTAATTTATTTCTTATTTCAATTAATATTGGTTTAGCCGCTGAATCTGTAAATACTGCTTTAGATATAAAACTTGATTTTAATTGATAATCCTTTTTCATAAAGTAAACTATATCATCTACTGAATCATACATTACTTGACAACCTACTCCACTTACTGGATTATCACTCCACACTGTGTTTTCTGAATCTGGAAATTGTTTTATAAATTTAGAAGGTAAGTATTTAGCAAACCACCATTTCATACCTTGATTAGATATAGGATCTAAACCTTTACCACCGTATTGAAATATTTTACCTTGTTGTTGAGATATAAAAAATAAACCTGCTGGTGTATTAATTACCCCTCTTAAACTTTCTACAGATCCGTACTCATTTGATATATCTGCATTAGCTACATTTTGGAAAGGTTGACTAAACAATCCTCCATCACCTATAGTTAACTTAGTATCTAATTGAGTTTTAAGCGTATCTAAACCTTGGAACATTTGTGGAGATAAATATGGGAAGAATATTAATGCTCCACTTTTATTTATAGGTTTAATAACACTTACTGCATTTTTAAAATCTTTATAATTATTTGGTAAAAATACCCTCCAGAAATCTTTTTTAGATTCTTCTTGTGCTTGTAAAGAATATATTAATCTTTTTGGATAACTAACAAAACAAGTTGCTGATACTTGAGGATCATAATCTCTTGGTTGCATTAAACCAAATGAACTTAATTGTGTAGGAAATTTAATTGGACTTAATGAATCATCATATTTATAAAAGTTATCTGATTTAATTCCATCAGCATGAAATAATGTAGCTACATCATTGTATTCATATATATCATAAAATCTTTTATTTGGTGAATCCTCCCAATCTCTATATGCTAAATTTATTTCTGACTCTACAAAGAATTCATTAATACCATTTACATGAGTATACATATATGCAAACTGCATATTGTATCCTGGATTAATATCAGATCCTGTACCACCAAATAAACTACCAATTATAGTATTTGATTGACAGGTGCCTATACCTCTATCTAAATAATATAAGTCAGTAGGCATTGCATCAGCCCAACTACCTGGAGCAATTCCTAATGTAACTATTTCACTTGCTATTCCAGTAATATCAAATCTAGTAGAGTCTAACCAAAATCTTGGGTAAGGAACATTAACATATAAACTATAATCATAAGCAAACTCATTTGGTTGACCTTTCAAAAAGTTTGTAAATATTGGCATTATACATTTTTCACTATATCTATTAACAAAAACACCACCTGCAAAAATTGCATTACTGCTATATTTAAGTTCATTAGGTGCTTCAGGATCTAAGAGCTCAACACAACCCCTCATTTGTATTTGTTTAATGCCATCAAGCTGTCCATATTGATTATCCATATTAAACTTTAAAGCACCATACTTTGCTGCTATAAGCTTTCTAAATGGCTTACCATAATTTTTCATATGGTTATTTCCAGAATCTTGTATTGACCCATCACTTAAAACAGAACCCCCTAATGAAAATCTAGAATTGTCTTGAGGTGTATCTATACGTAGAGGTAAAGACTTCTCAGTAGATACTGCCACTGTACTTGGTCTAAATAAATTATTAATTTTATATTTAGTTCCATCAAATGTTTGAAATGATGAGCCTATATAATTAGAATCAAAGTTTTTAGTTCTAAAAACTGAATTAGGTTGACTTGGTTTAAATCTATTATAGAATCCATTTGAGTTGTATTTAAGTACAAAATCTGTTGCTGTAACTAAATTATACATTAACTCAATAATTTCATTACCACCCAATGTAATATTTTTTTGTGCTAAAGTTATACCTGTAATAAGTTTAAGTGCTCCTGGCATTGCCCCTTCAGGTTTATCAAAAGTAACTCCTTCATCATAACCCCCACCTTTAAGACCTGGTGTAAGTGTTTTAGCAAAATTTGTTGCAGCACCTATACTTAATTGAGATGCAGAAGCTGCTCCACCAGCATATATATCTATAAAGTCAACAGCATCATCTAATAATCCATCTACTAAAACATCCCATATTGCATCTAAAATACCATAAGTAAGAATACCAGCAGCATTGGGTGCACGTGTACCTAATGAATTAGATGTACCTAAAAATATAGCATTACCATCTGAATTATCTCCTTGTAAAGCTTTAGCTGTTTTTGTTGTTGTTCCTTGTACCGCATTTAAAGCATAACCAATACCAATTATTGCTGCTAGTGTAGCAGCTTTAGGTCTTAATAATTTAAATTGTGGATGATCTTCAGAAGCTATAAATGTACCTGAAGATCTTCCCCATATATCTCCATACATTTTTGTTTCATAAGCATTTAAAAATGGTTTAGTAAACATAAGATCTGGTGAATGAAAAGTAAAAACATCATCTGTATGACCTTTCAAAGGTTTAAATTTATTTATACTTTCAGTAAAACTATTACTACATCCATCTGTTCTTTTATCACCACCAGCATCTTCTCCATCATGAAAATATACATCATCTTGTAATGAATTATATGGATAATTAGGATATAAACCTTGTGTGTTACTTGTGTTTAATATATTTTCAGCATTAGGTATATCATACTTACGCATGTTCTTAAACATACCTTTTGCTAATATAGATCTTGCTCCTTGTCTAGATCCTCTAAGTATTTCATATCCTACTACATTAGTTATAAAAGTACCATCATTAAATTTTGGACGGCTTATGTTACTAAATTCTACTCCTAATACATTAATAAGATCACCATCTGTATTAGTCATACGTACAGTAGGATTAGTAGTTTCATCAGGCATTTTATGATGTCTGATATATTCACCACATAAATCTGCTCCAGGATTTCCTTCATTAGACCAAGTATGCTCACTTGCATTCCAAATGTCTGGTCTATTGCTTGGATACTTTTCTGTTGATTCCCAATATCCCATTTCTCCTCTGCCAACAATTGAAGTTCCGTCAGGTTGATATTCAATAGGTATAGATCCACCATTAGCTGTATTATATACTTTAAATAACATATCCCCATCATCACTTAATACATTATCACCATACAATACTTTTGTTTCTAACTCTCCTGTACCTGCATATGTTCCTGCTACTCTACCTGGTATATGATATGAAGATGATCTTTCACCTGTATTATATATCCATCTTATAAAAAATGCATATTGTTCATCTCTCATAAACCCTAGCTTATTACCAGCTTTTGCATAATAATTTGCATTTAATTCAGTTATCACCCAATTAGTACGTATGTTATTTGCTAATGGTTGATAATTAAAATCAAATTGTTCAGTGGGACCTTGTCTTATTAACCAATCATTAACAACAAACATTGACTCAGACTTTTCATATGCTGGGCTCATCATTGGTATTAATGATAAATCTTCAGAAGATAAACTCTCATCTATATAATCTAAGTTTATACTATTTTGTTCAGTACTATATAACCCAATAATTTTAGCAGATGTTTGTCCTTGATTTCTTCTTAATATAACTAATTGATAATAAAAATAATCTTGATCTAAATTAGTTACAGATATATCTAAAGATGCATTAGATCCTACGTGGCTCCATACTGATTGCATATTAGATATACCAATATAATCAGTTACACGTTGTTCATTTTCTGTATAAGCAATAAAGGCTTGGTATGTACCATTTAATATCATACCTCCATCAGTAGCTTTAGCTAATTGAATACATGGTGTATCAACTAATGGTGCTAATCTTATTTTTTCACAATTTAATGTTCTTGGTACTAAGTCACTATAGACTACACAAGGATCTCCTGGTGCAGAACTTATATATTGATTCCACGGTATTCTATCTATGTTTAATGCTCTTGATGGATTATTACCATCATCCCAATATACTTCCCATGTACAATCAAAATTTTCTTTTGCTGCTCCAGTAATTAAGAATTTTTTAGAAAAGTTAAGACATGGGTCATTTACTAAAGTAGTATACTTACATTCACTATCATCAAATCTTCCTATCTCTGATGTATTATTATCAGTTGAATAAACTATCCATTCATCACCATATCTATGTATAGCACCTATAATAGTATAGGGTATTGCTCCACAAGATAAATTAGAAGGTTCATTACCTATTACTCCTAAATCACCATCCTCAGAATTATTTGCTACATTACGTGCATGCCACCAAGCTTGATTACTTTCAAGTGAAGGTGTAATATCTTTGTTCATCCCTTTTACAAAGGAATTAGTATTTACAGATGAACTATTCTTTGGAGGAACACTTCGTCTTTTACCAGAAGGAGCTGAACGTTTTTTTGCCATAATCTTTTAACTCTTTATTTAACTGTAGTAGTAGTTGCTGTAGCACATGTTGTTGAATTAACGGCTGCTTGTGCTGCTGCTGTTCTTGGTCCTGATACAACTCTTGGTTGAACTGGTGCATAACTCAAGAACATATTATAATAATTATGATATTGTGCTCTTCTGTTTACATCCCACATTTTTCTCATCTCTGCAAAATCTGGAGTATTTATAAACCCTAATGCATTATTCCTAGCACCACGTAATCTTGATTCTACTAATTGTAATTGCTGAGAAACATTTTCACCATTCCAAACCATGTTCTCTAATATTCTTTGTTTGATTGCATATTCATAATATTCATTACAATATGGCTGATCAAGTACAAGCAAATCTCCTTGAGCATTTTCCATTGCTCCTTGATAACTTAAATATACTTTTCCTGTTTTAAATGTAGTTAATAAAAATCCATCTTTTAATTCAGCTATATCTAAAGCTTGAGCACCTAAGCTAGGGCAATAACAAACTTGATCATTCACACCTTGAATTCTTAATTCTGTCCAATCAGTAAAAGTTCTAAAATTGTTTGCACCTACTCTTTGAACTAATTGATAACTATTTGTATCATCACAAGTTTTAATAACACAGACTTCTTTACATGAATCATCTACATTACATGGTGCAGATTCACCTGGTGCAGGAACATAAGGTACATCGTTAAATGTTTCAATATGTGTTCCTGAAGGCATAGTGTTATTAATAGTATAAGAACCACATCTAAATGCATAATTTAAATATTGAAAATCCATTGGCATTTGTCCTCTACCATGTTCTATATCTATTACTACTTCTTTTGTTCTATGTATTTTTAGACCTAGATCATAGTTAACTCTAGTAGCTACTTTTATAAGTTGCGCTGGTTCAATCAAACCTTCTAATGCATATGTAGAAAAATCAATAGAAACATCTTCCATTAATTGACTGAACGTTCTATATTTTTGTGATACTCCCATTATTGTCTATTTAGGTTACGTTTATTATCAGAATCTTCTGAAGGAATTTTTAATGTATTCATCATAGTAGCTACAACTTGATTTTCAATTTCAGCAAATAATGCTTCTGGAATATATACTTCTTGATTATATCTTGGTGTACAATTATTTGTTTCATCACAATCCCAACCAGTAATGTCTGAGTCAAAAACTCCTTCTACTTTTAAAGCATCCCATGCTATATTAGGACAGTAAATATATCCATCTAACCACCAAAAATATAATGTGTTATTATATTTAAAAGAAGTAGTTTTAGTCATTGAGGTATATGTACCAGGCTGTGTTGCTTGTAACTCTTGTGAACCATCTATAGAACTAATGGTACGGATTAAAGGTCCCCAGTATCCTTCAAACATTGATGGTAATTTTAATTTAGTACGTTTAATAGTACAACCGCTTTGTATTCCTGCACAATGTGCCTCTACTTTATCTACGTCAATAAGTTCTACATATGGTAATGTTTTCCACACTGAATTAAATTTAAGTAGTTTATTTGCATAGTCTTGTCTTCTCATTAAAAACTGTGCATGTTTTTCTATCAGGCTATATATGTATCTATCAGTAACAAAAGCATCTTGAACTTCTGCTTTTACTTGTCCTCTGACCCTAGATATTGTTTCTCCTATTGTTGCCATGTTATTTATTTTTCAAATTCATTATAATAATTTAATGCTTTGTTGGTTTCTTCAAAGTTTTCATCATATAAATGAGCCACTTTATATTTATTTTTCATAACTACATACTTAGTCCAATTCTTAGGATATTCTTTAGCAACTGTTCTTTTAAAATCTCTACAAGCTACAAACCTCCATAACTCTCTATTTTTAAATCTATATTTAGTAGAATAGTTTGTATAAAATATTTTTCCTAAATTGCCATCTGACTCCCAGTTTTTATTTTGTAAAACTTTACCATATTTTTTAGATAAGGCATAGTTTGTATTTACTGTCTTTGCTGCTTTACATGTTCCTATAAATAAAAAACCTAATGAATCTGGTAATTCAACACCATTCCTGTTATTGACAACTGCTTCCCATAATTTTTTATTATATAGTTTTATTATCTTTTTTAATTTTACATTATCTATGTCAGAGTATAAAGGTTTTTTATCTTTAAACTCTTTGTATGTTTTTGCATTCAATAAGCCAATTCTTTTTTCTCTATACCTAGGAGCATTTAAATCAGGTTTTTTAAAATTGTTGATCATATAGTTATATTTATAATTTACAAAAAAAACACCACTTAATGAAATTAAAAGTGAGGTCTTTACAATGCTTGATAAGTTAATTCACATATGTTACCCATTGTAGGGTGTTGAATTTCTAATTTACCTGATCTTCTGTTTCCTACAAATTTATTACTATAGTGATAATAATCTGTCTTACCTAAACTTGGTAAAGTCTTTTCTATAAAACCAGCTGTTTCATTTGATGTCATGTATTCTACTTTTCTATCAGTATGAATATGACCTTTGAATAAAGTTCTATTTGTAGTTTGTCCCCATTGCTTAGGGTATTCAGAAGCATAAATTAAAGGGTTGTTTTTACTACGTTTATCTCCATGCTCAAATGCATTAAAATTATTACACCAAACATGTACTTTTCTTTCTTCATATTTTATATCCCAAGTAATTTCTTTTGACTCTATAGATTTAGATAACGCATGTACTAAATGATATGAAGATAATCTATCATGATTACCAGGTACATAAACTACAATTAAGTTTTTACAATAATTTTTTATATAGTTAAGTGCCCAATGCATTGCATCAAATGCTTGCATATAAGCCTCTGTAGCTGTCATACAGTTATCCAAAGCTGTTCCACCTGTGGTACTACCTTCAAACGTATCCATGTTGATTAGATCACCTCCTACAACAAAATACATTGTTTCTATATAATGTACAGGTACTGCTCTTTGTATTAAATTTTTGACTGTATCTTCAAAATCTTTATCTATAGTTTCATTACCTTGTTTACCAAAATGTATATCTTGTAATGACATTACACCACATAATGGATTTTTGTTTTTGATACCATTTAAATTTGCTTTAGGAATTTTGTAAGTTTTAGGTTTCCAGTTTACTAACAACTCTTCAAACAATTTCTCTTCTGGATTTTTAACTTGACTTACTAATGCAGATACTCTCCAATGGTCTCCCATTTGCTTATTCCAATATTGAGATAGCTTCCATTTATCTGTATCTATCTTTAATAACTTAATAATTTCTTCAGAAGATTTAGGTTCATGATCAAATGTCCCAGATATTTTACCCTCTCCTCTTTCTAAATCAACTGATTCAACTAGTTGATGTTTATCTTCTGCATCTAAAAAGAATTTACCTTTTTTTCTTTCTGCTTTTCTTTCTTGTAAAACTTCTTTTTTTAATTTAATATATTGCTTTTCAGTAATATTTAATTTATTAGCACAATAGACAGGATGTTTTTTCCATTTTAAAGATTCAAGAATTCTTTGTTTTAAATTGTTCATAAGTTTTTTATGTAAATATAACAAAAAAAAAAGAGACCAGGAATTACCCCGGTCTCTCCCAACGCTGGCAGTAGAAAACCAACAAACCACTACTTGCTATTGTTGTATTATGTAGCCAGTGTAGAAAACAATATTTCCAGCGGCTTACATGCACCTGATCCTGCATCTTCTATTTTTACTTTATAAGCTGTACTAGCTAATAAGTTACTTATTGTATAATTTGAAATTGTTGTAACAATAGGTGTTGCACCATTTACAGGAGTTCCCCAACCAGCTGGAGCCACCTGTGTATCAATATATATATTGAATCCAGCACTGTTAGATGCTATACCATCCCATATTACATTTACAGTACTACTAGTTATTACACCAGCATAAACATTATATGGATCATGTATAACATCACTTGATGTACATGAACCTAATCCATTTGATAAAATCATAGCATACTTTTGTATAATTGAATCTAATCTTTCTCCTTTTGTTATAGTTACTCTTGCTGCTGCATCACCTATTTGAAAAGAAGTTCCACAATAGCTTACACATTCAGCACACTGAACATCACTACATCTTTCACTACCTACACTACAATCAGTATAAGTACATGCGTTAGTTAATGCTGTATCAGCACATCCACATTGAGAACTACATTTTGTACAATTACATGCCATTTTCTTTCTTTTTTATTTTTTGTTTAGCTACAAAGTGTTGATAAAATACCATTAACTTGTGATGCAGTAGCTGCATTATTATAATTTCCTGAAGTTTGTAATGCTAATTCTCTCCATGGGTAAATTACTGATCCATTAATAGTGCCATTTAAATCAACTCCGGCTCCTACTATAATATATCTAACTCCTTTAACATTTGCATCAAATATCATTTGTTGAACTCCCGCCCATACAGTTGCATTAAATGTATCTTGTGTACCACCTGGTAATGAGTCTGTTACAATAACTACAAATTTAGCAACATTTGTTCTAAATATATTTGTAAAGTTAGCAGCACCTACTATAAGTTGTGCAGCATAATCAGTTGGATCTCCTCCTGCATTAACACCTGCTCCAAAATTAACACATGTTCCATTTACACCACCGTCTAATTTAGCTAACTGACTTGTAAACGTTGTTCCGTTATTATTCTGGAACATTTCCCATGCTGTTATTGTTTGATAAACACCACTTGAATTAATTAAATTTAATCTTTGTGCTGCAGGTAAACCTGTATAATCTGCACATGCAGCATAATTAGGTAATGATCCTGGATTTTCATCAGCAGTTACTATTGACATTCTATAATCATTAGAACCAGATGAAGCATTAATATTATTTACTAAACTTGCTGAATTAGTTTGGAAATCTGTAATAGCATTTACATTTCCAACAGAATTTGTATAGTCAAATACAAATGCCACATCCATACCTAGTGTACATGCTGCATTTTGTGTTATAGTACTAAATGCTACTGTTGGGCATATTTGTGTACCTCCTGCATAATTTGCAGTTACTCTTATATTATAAGCAGTATTAGGTGTTAAACCTGTTATACTCTGACTTACTGATGCTGGAGGATTATTAATTGTAACTGTTGATGTAACTACTCCTCCTGGATTAGTTAATACATCAATTACATACTGAGCTGTTGTTCCTAATGATTGTAAGAATGTTACTACAACACCTGTAGATGATACAGATCCAGCAGCTAAAGAACCTACACAAGGCACTAAACCTGCAATTTTACTAGTTTGTCTTGATTCACATGTATCTACTCCATCAGTAACTTTAAAGTCTACACTTGCTGTAAGTTCTTGTTGAGTGTTTAATGAACCTGTAGAAAAATCAAAACCTGTTGTATTATTTTGTAATGTTGATACAGAAACTACTGTGCTTAATGACGCACCTAATATATCTGTTAAAGTAACTAAACTAAATCCTGCACTATCATTAAATGTATTTGGTATTGTACTCCCTATAAAATTAAAGTTTACATTATCTATAGTTCCTTGTCCTGAAGTAGAGGTAGCTGTTGTATAAGCAAATGTTACAGCTGAACATCCACCTGCACAACAATTTGTTTGTATACTTCCTACAGCTGTATATAAATCATCTATAACAACCCATGCATTTTGTAAAGATTGTGCTAACGTTGTTGGTGTTAGGTTCCATCCTCCTATACTACTATAAGTAGCTGAGGAATTATTTCTTGTTGGTGATGCACTTACTATTGATGATTGTGCTATTGCTAAATTCATCTGAGCAACTGTACCAGTTCCTCCTACTAATGTGCAATATGCACTTTCTAATGCTGATACAACTACTGATACATTTGTTAGTACACCTACGTTGCTAACACAAGTTGGTATAATTTGTACTTGTGCTATTGCTCCTGAACAAGGAAGTACACAAGCTTCTAATACATCAAGTCTGTTGCTATAATTTGTTACCGTAGAATTAATTAAATTAATACTAGATAAGTTTGTACATACCTGTTGTGCTATAAGTTCTGCAAAAAGATCTAAACGTAATTCAGTTACAGGATTCCCATTAGCATCATTATACTGCAAGCATGCAGGTAATGTCATTATAGGTAAAGTTGATGATGATGGTTTTGTAGATGCAGCTGCAGTGTTAGAACATATCTCAACAACCATAGCCTGCAATACAGGTACTATCTCTGTTGGTGTTGTTCCTGCAATATTTAAACAAGTTAAATCTAAACCAGTTAAACTTGGATTAGATATTACTCCGTTTGTAATAAGGTCACATACCTTTGTAGCAATCTTAGCTGTAACCTCACTAATTGTATCTCCTGAACATAAATTTATACAGGTAATGTCTGGACCTTGCCATACCACACAATTAGAGGATATATTATCACATCCATTTGTGGTGCCACTTGAATTTGTTGGAATCATAAATGTTCTTTTTACTGTAACGTGTTAGCTTCTTTCTACTATACAGTAATAATATACAAAATTTTTTAAAACCAAACAAGTTAATGTAGGTTTTAAAAAATCTTATAATACAAATATGAAAGGGGTATTATGCTTTTGCTAATACTGCAGCAGCTTCTTCTTCTTTTATTTCTGAAACAGTCCCATCTTCTAAGCTGATGTTTACATTACCATACTTTTTTTCAAGTTTAGCAGTTTCTTTTTTCCACTCTGCTTGTAATTCTACATGAGATGTAGTTAATTGATCTTGTACAATTACTGCATTACCTAGATTCATAACAACTGTATTAATACGGTTTTGTAAATCTTTAATGCTTTCTAATTCTTTTGCTGATAATTTTTTTGCTTTATCTTTTGCCATGTCAGTTTATTTTTATGATATTATATTTCAAAGATAATAATAAATTTTTTATTTCCAAGGTAGTTTTGTAATTATTTTATATTCTGGCATCAATTCTTTCTTTATTGTCTCACGCATATCTAGTACATAACCACCTCTAACATTATCTGTTAAGTGTCTTACTACTTCTTGCTTTGTAATTAAATTGAAATCCTTACTAAATACAGGATGATCATCTTTTTCTTTTATTACATATACACCTTGTACACTACTGCTACCTTGCTTATAATTATCCTTTTGTGATTTAGGAATAACCATAGTTCCTTTATATTCAAATAATATTTGCTCTACAACATTGTCTTTATTAACTTTTAATGAATCAACAATAAAATTATATCTAACAAAAGGTTTTTCTTTTTTTCTTAACTGTACTTCTTTTAATTTTATAGATTCTTCTTTAATAAATATACTTTTAATCTTATCTATAAAAGATTTCTTTACAGGTTTTTTAACTTGCTTTTTTAAAACTTTAGTTGCAATTACTTTTTTTGATTTCTTTTTTTTCATAATGTAAATATAATAAAAATTTTAACAATTACTTAAAGCAGTAGTCCATGAACTTCCATTCCATTGTCTACAACTTGTACCATTAGAATACCAACCGCTTGCTGCATTAGAAGTTCCTCCTGAATTAGAATAAAGATTAGTTTGAGTCATGAAGTTTGCATAAGTACCCGGTGTAAATACAGTATTAGTATCTTCAGTTTCACAAACTGTAACACAACTTGCTCCTCTACCACCTAGATATTTAGGTGTTATTTCAGTGTTACTACCACCCCCTGCACTTTTACCATAAAAATCAGAGAGAGAAATTGTACCACTAGCCACACCAGCTAAAGATCTAAAATTTGTTTGATTTAAATTTGAGTTAGCATTATAAGCTAAACTAAGTTCTAAATTAACTGACCTATTAAGATAGGTAGCACCTGTTCCTCCTATTGCTATTAAACCACTACTTACTAATGTCATCTATCTTTGCTTTAAGTTCATCAATTTGTTTTTGTTGTTCTTTTACTGCTTCAATAAGATAACCTACTAAATTACCATATGCAACAGATTTTATACCATCTTCTTTTTCATTAGTCATTACTAATTCTGGTGCAACTTTTTCTAGTTCTTGTGCAATAACACCAGAACCTGCTTTACCATCTTTAGTGTATGAGACACCTCTCATATCTAAAACCTTAGAACCATCTAAAGTTTCTATATTATCTTTTAATCTTATATCTGAATAAGCTGAAACATTTCCTGTAGCTGTAAAGTCCCCACTGTCAGCATCAAAAGTAAACCTTGTAGCATTACCACTATTTCCATCTCTTATCTTAAAATCTTCTCCATTGTTTATATCCATAAACATATCAGAACCACTAAAATACATCTCACAATCATCACCGGTTCCAAAACGTAATATATCATTATCTGCTAAATCTATAGCACCTCTTACATTTAGAGTACTACTAACAGTCCAATTATTAACAGTTGATATATCAAAATTTAAACTACTTACAGCTATATCTGTAAATTGAACACTATAGGTAGTACCATCTCCTGAAGAATCAGATCCGTAAAGCAGAAAGTCATCTGCGTCTGGAGTATTTCCACCTGGAGCAGCCATTACAATTGAATCAGAACCAGCGTAATCTACACTAACAGTAACACCTCCTGAAGTTCCTCCTCCACTTAGTCCAGTGCCCGCAGTTACTCCTGTAATATCACCAGTATTAGTAGTGTATCCGGCACCGTTTGTTAATTGATTGTTATTGGTAATGTAATTAGCATTAGTTGCACCTGTATAACCTAAGTTAGCTAATGTCATTGTTCTAGTAGTAAATGAAGTTATAACACCTTGTGTTAAATTTAC
>Ga0115000_10002421_pt1 | contig 16126 bp, 12 predicted proteins | sample ArcticOcean_MG_C_6_FD_89690 | JGI IMG/M metagenome (GOLD analysis project Ga0115000, IMG submission 89690) | Marine microbial communities from western Arctic Ocean - ArcticOcean_MG_CB8_128 | ecosystem: Environmental > Aquatic > Marine > Oceanic | place: Arctic Ocean: Canada Basin | collected...
CGCATCGAGTGGGAAGTCGAGATGGCTGTCGTGTTTGGCCGTTCAGGCAAGTACATCTCCGCAGACCGCGCCTACGATCATGTATTTGGTTACATGGTAGCGATGGACATCTCTGATCGCGGTGGTCGTCCACCTGGTGGCTACGGCTCCGGTTCAGATTGGTTTGTTGGCAAAGGACACGATACGTTCGCGCCACATGGCCCTTGGATTGTGCCAAAGGAATTTTACGGCGATCCTATGGAACGCCTACATCAGACTCTGGTTATAGACGGCGTGACCGTTCAAGAAGCTCGAGCTGGCGACATGATTCACAACATTCCTGAGCTGATCGAGTATGCTTCCTCGCTGATCACGATCTTCCCAGGCGATGTAATGCAAAGCGGAACCTCTGGCGGAACAGGAGCGGGCCGAGTTGAACGCGCGACGGGCTCCGGCTTTCTTGTTGATGGAGAGACTATTGAGGCCAGCATCGAGGGCATCGGTACGCTACACCACACAGTCAGAATTGAGACAAGTGTTCCTGGTGACTTGTCTGGTTCACAGTTGCCGCCGGTTAGCTCTTATAGAAACTAGTTAGTAGTAACTTAAGCGCTGTTTAGTGCTTAGAAGACAAAGAAGGGGCGGGATTCATTTGCAAAAATGAAGCCGCCTTTTTTTTTGGCAATAATTCTGTAGCTTAAGAAAGCTTAATTACGGTAAGTGCTGTGTACAAGTAGTTTTATAGATCAGGTGAAGCTAAATTGCGTATCCGTACTTGCAATGCCTTAGCCTTCGGTTCTAGTGCCGCGATGCGCTCAAAATAGGAAAGTACGCCAGCTTTGGTAACAGGTATGGGTATTTCCTGTTCATGCTGAAGCGTTGTTGCTTCATTATTTTGTAGTAAGAGGCTGGCGCGAAACCCGCCATAGTAGCTGGAAAGACCAGTATCTATAATCAGCACGCGTCCTTCAAAGCGAGGAACAATGGTTCCCAAACCTGGCGTGTGTCCTATTACGACTCGGTCAACATCGTAGGTCGCTAGCACTAGTTCAAGATGGGCTTTCTCTATCTCCTCAGCATTTGTCGCAAGACCGCGGTACCACAGCGGGCCCGTTTCTTTCTCTGAGAGTCCAGGCTCTTCTTCCAGACCGCCATTCAACTCAAGGCGTATCTGCTCATTGATTTCGGTGATGCTCATGTCTAAGACTTCGGGGCTAATGCCGCCGTGCAGGAAGAGAGTTCGATTTATCTTGATGACAGCATTGTGCTGTCGCACCCAGCTTCCAATTTCTCCCTGTGCACCCCATGCTGCCCGATGTTCTAGCATGTCCAGCGGAATAGATTCTTCCCACTGTTGGCGAAACTCTCTATTGGCGACAAATTCAGGGTCAGCTAGCTTTCGTTTCTCAATGTCTCGGTCATAAAAATCGTCGCGCGCTCGACGTGAATTACGTGTGCGAAATGCGGCGTACTCGCCCGGATCCACATAGCGCAGATCGCCATAGATATTCATTGCTTCATGGTTACCAACTAGCACATGAACCTTGCCGCCATCACGCTCGGCCTGACTCTCCAGTTTTTGCAGTAGCGCAATAGCTTTGTCGGTATCTGGCCCGCGATCTGGCACATCGCCTAGTTGTACCAGATGGGTTTCACCGGCAATCCAGTTCCCGCGCCGATTGACGACATTGGCTTCTTTAAGAAGTTTTAGAAAATTGTCATAGTCACCGTGAATATCGCCTATCGCGACTATGCGCTCTACATCCTGCCACTTATCCTCAGCGGCAAATAGCAATTGTGAGGCAAATAGCTGGAGAAATAGAAAGCCGGTCCAGACTAGGCTGGTGGTGGAACGAGACTTGCTACAATTACTTTTGTTCAGAAGGCTCATTCGATTAATGTGCCGCGGCAATCATCGATGATGTTTCGCTGAAAACGACGCTGGTTGTCAAGGACTTCATAGAAGTCTTCCATGTAGCGTACGCTTTTATCTGCGGTGCGAGTGCTGACATGGCTAGTGTCGGCAACCAACGCAATAGTATTATCGCGTTCTGCTGTTATGCGAGCCACGGCAGCGTTCAACTGTTCTGGTTTAAAGCAGAAGCCGCGATACGCGCGAGACTTATTGTTTCGAATGCCGAATGAAGGATTTGGGGGCGCTGCATAATTCGCATCAACAAACCCCGAAGAATCGAAGTCGTAGGGAATGGGGAAGTAACGCCCAGCCTCATCAACCAATAGCTTGGCATTGTGGCAGCACTCATCACCTTCGGGCGCCTGGATCATTGAAAAGTCGGTGTTTCCTATCTGATACATGAATAGACCCACCAGAGAAGATTGCATTGGGTCAAGAGTGCTATAGGAGATGCTATTCAGCTCTACTTCTTCCATATCGAAACGATCCCTGAGGCGACGCTGATGCTCAATGAAGAAGGCGAGATGAGTTCGGCTACTGCTAGTATCCTCTGAATCAACGTAAGTCGCGTTGACCAGTCGCGTGCCAAAATGAATGTCCGATAAGTTTTCGAACGCGTCATAAAGTTGTTGTTCTTTCGCCAGGTAATCTCTATACCTATCTTGACTACGGCATTGAACCACAAGTTTCAACCGGTTCTGTTCAGCAAATATTGTGTCTGGCGTCTGGCCGCGTTTAAGGTCTACCCATAACTGGGAGTAGTGGCAATTGCTTTTCTGTAATCGCCAGTTGCCACGAACTTCGAGTCCAACGTCTAAGCTCACTTCTAGACCATCTGCATCTACATAGCGCATGATGCCGTCGTATTTCGCCTCCTTGTCACGCTCTCGATCAATCTGCGCGAAGGGTGCCTCAAAGGTAATGTTCAGTGGAGTATCAGATTCAAACAGAGGGTCAGGCTCTGCGGGCTGTGCATTCGCCAAGAAAATCCAGGAAATAGCGAAAAACAGGACACTGCATCGATTTACTCTACCCATCTGATATCAACCTCCTTGCGCCATAATTACTGGCCTTAGAATCAATAAAGAAAGAGATAAGTCTTTGATTTAGAGTAAGTACTTACCTTGTGTATAGTTGAGTTTACTCCCAGCTAGAATACACCGCAACCGCGTCATTCGATGGATTATTTACTTTGCACTGTTACTTCATTAGCATAGGGTGAACAATCTGAATTGTGTTTGATAATAAGAATACTCCATCTATGCAAAAGTACCTCGCTACAATCAACCATCGAACCGGTTTCGTCTTACTTCTCTGTGTGGTCGTCACCTACGTTTGCCTGCTTTTTGGCTTTCAGTTCAATCTTAATATGACCCTATTCAGCATTGCTGTCGTTTTCCCGCTGGTATTCACCATGCGAGAATCGTTTAAGCGTCGCGACAGGATTATCGCTCTATTGAGTGTATTTAAGTCGTCTATCAATGCTGTTTACTATTGCTTCGCTAACAACGGGAAGTTATCGGATGAAAAGAAAGAATATGTTGGGGAAAAATTACAAACAATATCAGAGCTTTTCTTCGATGCCCTTACCAATGATGACTATGATTCCAGATTGGTACGCAACAAATTAGATGAGATATATGCCTTTCTCAGAGACAATTCCGATGCAATCTCCAATGGTACAGGTCTAAAAATAATTCGATTTCTTAAAGACGTTCATGAAAGTATAGAAAATACTGTAGGACTAAAGATGCATGGCACGCCTGTTAGTCTTCGGGCTTATTGTCTAGTATTTATTTATGTTTTCCCTGTTCTGTTTATACCTACCTTAGTAAATGACCTTGGCGACACTCGACCTTATACGATTTACGCATTGAGCCTAGTACACGGATTCATATTGATTTCTCTTTACAATGTGCAAAGTGCCTTGGAGGACCCGTTCGATCAGGTTGGCTTGGACGACATTAAATTGGAAGAATTTCACTTTGCGAAAAACACCTCGCTATCGAAAGGTTTAAGAAGAGGCAGCCTCTCTATGAAGGAGAGCTAGGCATTCTAGAACCCAACCCTCGATTCGACTCGATCCATTCTCTAGCGAACGGCACATAACTTTTGACTGAAAATAATTCAGCTAAAGAGTTGCTGATCGGTCCTGTACAGGCACTATCTGTCTTCAGGTAATCAAGAAGTATCTGCGGGGAATAGTCTCCTGCTTTGCACTGCGCTATTTCCTCGCCATCGCCGATTCTGTTTAGCAGCTCTGTGCGCAATCAGTTCTTTCATAACGTAGTGACAACCGGCGCGTATTAGGGACGTTTGCGAGAAAATCAGTTAGGTGAGTCAATATAATGGTGTCAGCATCCGCCTCTAAGCGAAGTACAGCTCCATTTATTGCCGTTGGGGTTCTAATGTCGAGCTGGGCTCAATAGATTGAGGCGCGCCAGCATGCTCGTGTGGAACATAACCGCAGAGTCATTCTGTAACACTGCATTCTCGAGCTGGATAATAATAGCGACCCGGGTAACAAGTCAGTGGTGCCATGTGGTTACGATGGCTATCTACCGGCTGTCTATACAAAAAACATAGGCGTAGTGATAGTCTTAATCAAATTTTTTATCGCCAACTACACAGCTCCATTATTTGGAAGATAGTCTTAATCAAGGCTGAGGTAATTGAAATGGCATCACCTAATTCTTCATTAAAGCTCTTAGGCTCCTATCAAAGCGTATTGACGCGTGCAGCATTTGCGCTCGTACTACTCATGCAAATGTCTCTTTCCTACGCGCAAAGCCTACCATCGATAGAAGATACCGTTGCCAATGCGAACCGGATGCAAGGGTATTTCAATCTCTACTGGGATGACTCGACGGGCAAAATGTATTGGGAGATAGACAAGCTTGATACTGAATTTCTGTATCAAGTATCCATGGGCTCTGGCCTGGGCTCAAACCCTTTGGGCATCGACCGTGGTCAGTTGCGCGGAACTTATATTCTGTCTGCTAAGCGAGTTGGGCCGAGGGTGCTGTTGGAGCAGCCGAATTATAGATACCGTGCCTCAAGCGAGAATGTATTAGAAAGGCAGTCAGTAGAAGACGCCTTTGCTCCCTCGGTGCATTGGGGCTTCGATATCGTAGCAGCAAGTGGCAGTAGCATATTGGTAGATGCGTCTGATTTTTTCCTGCGTGATGCGCGAAACGTGACAGGAGCTATCGCCAATCGTAACCAAGGGAACTACACGCTGGACAAAAGTCGCAGTGCATTTTATTTAGAGAATACCAAGACGTTTCCAGAAAATATAGAAATCGAATCGATGCTCACCTTTACTAGCAACAACCCAGGAAATCTTGTGGATGGTGTTGCAGCAACGGGAAGTGCTATTACTCTCCGTCAGCATCATTCATTGGTTAAGCTGCCAGATGAAAACTTTAAGGTAAGGATATCGGATCCAAGAATAGGCACTAATGGACCAACCATTCAAGATTACAGTACAGCTATCGGTGAAGACCTGCAGGTTCGTTTGGTGGGCAAGCATAGATTGGAGAAGAAGGATCCCATTGCGGCTCGTTCAGAAGCTATTGAGCCCATTGTCTACTATGTTGACTCTGGTACACCTGAACCTATAAAGGGTGCATTGATTGAGGGAACCAGTTGGTGGAACCAAGCCTATGAGGCGGCAGGATTTATCGATGCCTTTCAGGTCAGGGAATTGCCGGCAGGAGCTGACGCTCAGGATGTTCGCTATAACATGATTCACTGGACCCACAGACGAACCCGAGGCTATTCCTACGGTGGTTCGGTCATGGACCCGCGTACCGGTGAAATCATCAAGGGCAATGTGAATCTGGGTAGTTTGCGTCTTAGACAAGACTATCTACACGGACAGGGTCTAATCCCAGGATTTGATTATTTGGAGGCGGTAGCGGACAACAACTCAGCGTCAGTAGATATGGCGCTGGATAGGGTGCGTCAACTTGCTGCACACGAAGTGGGGCACACGCTAGGCTTTCCACATAACTATTTGAGTAGTTCATATGGCAGAGAAAGCGTCATGGATTACCCAGCTCCTCTTGTCGAAATCACAACCGATGGGAAGATAGACTTATCAAACGCCTACGTCCAAAGAATTGGCGAGTACGACAAGTTGGCGGTTCGCTATTCTTACGAGCAATTTCCCCCCGGAGCCGATGAGGCTGAAGAACTAGCGAAGATAGTTCAAGAAAGCCTGGATAGAGGGTTGCTATTCATGGCGCACAACAATAATAATTTTGTTGGAGCCGGCCATCAATTTGCTGGCGTTTGGGATAATGGGTCAAATCTAGTTGATCATCTAAAGCATGAGATAGAGGTGCGCAGGATTGGTTTAGAGAATTTTGGCCCTGGCTTGATTCGCGATGGTGAGCCGCTCTCCACTCTTGAATATGTGCTTTTACCTCTTTATATGCACCATAGATTTCAGCTAAATTCGGCGGCGCAAAGCATAGGCGGTGCTAACTACAAATATACTGTTAGGGGTGACGGGCAGATTCCTTTCAGCATCATCGATGCAAAGCAACAACGAGACGCATTGGAGACGGTGCTGTCAACTTTGTCAGTAGACTTTTTGACATTGCCGAGAACTATTCTGGACCTGATTCCACCTTCAGCCTACCGCTATACGCAGGGTGAACCATTTCCCGGTCGCACGGGTTTGCTGTTTGATGCGCTTGGTGCAGCCGAGGGTTCCGCTAGCTTGTCGGTTAAGCAGATATTGCATCCGGCTCGCATGGCAAGGTTGGTCGCCTACGGTAGCATGGGCGATTACCCAGATCTCGAGGAAGTAATAGATCGCTTGTTAGATGTCACATGGAGCGCAGGCTCGCCGAATAATGATTATCAGAGGCAGCTATTACATGTCGTACAGCGCGTAACGGTAGATGAGATGATGGTGCAAGCCAGTGGCGCAGACAGTTCCGGTGAAGTTAAAGCAATACTTTCTGATCGGCTGGGCAAGCTGGCTAATCAGATGCAGAGGCGTAGAAATGCCAGCGCACATCAAAGCGCTGTTGCCGCAGATATTCGCCGCTGGCAGAAACGACCTGACAACTCTGTCCCAGGGCCTGCTTTACGATTGCCTCCGGGCGATCCTATCTAGATCGAATAGATGGGAAAAGGCCAGAAAAAAGCATTAAATTCGTGGTCAGTTTTCTAGTTACCTATAATGTTCAGGGGATAATCTATGCTTGAAAAATCGGCGTTAAGCAAAGTGCGAAATCGCCTGTTTTTATCAATGTGTGGCGCTAATTTGATATTGCTTATTGCGACTTCGAGCGCCACCGCCGCGGATGTTGAATTTACGGCAGTGCACACCGATACGTTCTCAGATCCTCTGGGTCAATCGAATGCTTGGGGCGACTATGACAACGACGGCGACTTAGATCTTGCGGTAGTCTTTTTGAACGGGCCGCTGCGACTCTATGAAAACCGAGGAGCCGGTGGCTTTGTCGATGTTGGTAGGGAGGTAAACCTCATTACCAATCCAGGTAACGCTCGGGCAGTTGCTTGGGGCGACTACGACAGCGATGGTGATCTTGATATGTACATCGCCTATGCCGATGGCGTGAATCCTAACGTGCTTATGGAGAATCAAATTAGCAATCACTCCAAGCCAAGCCAAAAAACGTTCGTTGATGTTGGTGTGGAGAAGGGCGTCAGTTTTATCGGCGCAACACGGCAACTCAATTTCGTAGACTATGACGCCGATGGCGATCTGGATCTGCATGTGGCGCTTCGTACATCCAGCAATCGCCTCTTTGAGAATAACGAAGGTAGTTTTACCAATGTTGCAAGGCAGGTTGGTTTTTATGAGCCACGAAGAACAGTTGGTGCCTGTTGGTTTGATATGGACAGCGATGGCGACTTGGATGCGTTTACCACTAATCAAAGTGGTGATCGTGATGGTATGTACAGATATGAGGATGGGCGCTTTAGCGATGTGGCTATGGCGCTAAATATCGATCAGGCACGCAGGCCGCTTATCGATGGTGGCGTCGGTTGTGCGATTACCGATTTTGATGCTGACGGTGACCTGGATTTGTACGTGGCCGAATACGGAGATGATTCATTGTTCCGAAATAATGGCGATGGCTCCTTTACAGATGTGGCGCGTCAGATGGGTGTCGCAACACATGATCATATCGTCACTGGCGTATGGGGTGATGTAAATAATGACGGATTGCCGGACTTGTATATAGTCGGCTATGTAAACGGAAAGCCTGGCACGCCGGACTATCTCTACATCAATAAGGGTGATTATTTCGAGAACCAAATACCCGACAACGTAATGGCTAACGACACCGACCATGGCGTTCAGTTTGCCGACTATGATCAAGACGGCGATCTAGATCTATCTCTAGCTGCCAACGATCCAAGTGGTTCCCATTATTTGTTTCGCAACGACCTAGTCGATAATAGAAGCGAGTCTATCCAAGTTTTAGTATTGAACAAAGACGGTCATCAGGTGATGGCGGGTTCTGAGGTGCGTGTATCGAGAGCCGGTAGCGACGAACTATTGGGTGCACGTTTGGTCGACACAGGTAGTGGTTACAATTCTCAGAATTCGAAACCCGTGCATATTGCAACGCTAGGTGCCGAGTTCGTCGACATTGAGGTCGCTACGATGTCAAGACAAGGACGCAAACTAACTTACTTTCGTGGAATCGACGTAGGCAGCCTTGCTAATAAGCCTTTTCAAGCTCGAATCCAGCCATGAGAAAAATGGCAGGCAATACTGTGTAGATAGTAGAAGCTATATAGGATTCAGTCTGCCGCGCAGGGTAGATATAATCGTATTTAGCGTCTCAGATATACCCATTGCTTTGTCGCCGCCAAGTATTTGCTCGATTGAATGCTCTGAAGTCTCGCCAATCAGTTTGCTACCGGGCCTAAACAGAACAGTTTGAATCGACCGATTGCTCGCCGCCTGCTCACTCCAGCCAAAGACAATATTTCGATAGCGTTGCTACGCTGTGTGAAAGCCTAGGCTGCCCCGTAGGCGAGCATCGCATCCGCAGCTTTGTTAAACCCGGGGATGTTGGCACTCTTAACGCGAGCCTAAATGCTCGCTGTTTGCTATTCCATCATCGGGCAACTGTCCCAAGAGATTGCATGTGTTGCAACATGGTGTTTACGTCACTGCATTCAAAAGGGTCGTCCGGGCAATTGTCTGACTTGCCGGCCTCTTCGAATAATGCGCTTACCTCACCATCCTCGACCAGCATTGAATAGCGCCAAGAGCGAGAACCAAAGCCAAGGTTTTCCTTCTTCACCAGCATTCCCATCTCGCGAGTAAAGTCGGCATTGCCATCGGGTAGCATTTTTACGTTTTTGACGTTCAATTGCTTCGCCCATTGGAACATCGAGAAGGCGTCGTTGACGCTAACGCAGTAAACCTCATCTACCCCTAACTCTTTCAGCTGTGCGTAATTTTTTTCATAGCCAGGCAGGTGGGTGCCGCTGCAGGTAGGTGTGAATGCACCAGGAAGAGCAACAACGATTACGCGCTTTCCCTTGAAAATCTCGGAGCTGGTAATGTCCTTCCAGGCGAATGGATTCTCGCCTTCCACGGATTCATCGCGAACTCGTGTTTTAAATGTTACTTCGGGAGTATGCGTTACTTGATTGTTGCTAACTTGCTGTTCCATGTTGCCCTCTTTATGCATTGCGTAGTTTAACTGTGGTTAGAATACGCACTATTTTGTTATAGGGAAAACAGATTATTTCGATCTATATTATTGGTAAAAGCGATTAATTTAATTTGTGGGCAGTGGCGCTGGGTGCACATACGCCCGAAGAAACCAGACTTTAGAGCATCTCTAGAATCGAGACCAATTCCTCTATGGTAGCGGGCAGCCTCGGCTCGAGTAGTTCCGCCTTGGCAGCTAGATAGCGTTTCTGAATATTCTCTAGCGTGTTCGCATTGCGCGTTCCACGGTAAGTGTCGATATACATCCGGATCTCGACAATGAATGCACCGCGACGCACGACGGCAGTCTGCTGCCGTGCCCCAAGTGCGCTGCGTACAGCTATTATTGCCGCATCCTGCAGTGCCTCATTCTGTCTTAGGCTTTGTGCAAGGCTGGATTGTGCGTAAACAGAAGAGGGCGCTGACAGAGCGAGCAGTACAGGAACATTTTCAAACATACGTTGGGCATCTGCAAAGACTACCCTGATCTGAATAGAGACTCTACAGGAAATGTTGAGAAGAAAAAGTGAAGGAGAAAAACGTTTCGCTTGCGCTATTTCTGAGGGTTGACGAGAGCTTTTCGACGCAATTTCACTTTTCCTGTCGGTACTCGTGCGTTTTTTTTCGCCCTGTCCTCACTATTCCCTATATTGGAGTCGCCAGAAAATCTCATGAACAACTCTTGGGCAAGTTGTCCGTGGTTCATGTTGATGCCGATGCGTCTAGAGTAAAAGTAAACCAGGCATTATTGTCCTGATCCTATTTCTCACTCATTTAAAGGGGTTGATCCTTTCGCCTGAGAGGGTTCTTCGCTAGCGAATAGGAATTCACGTACTGAAAGATATAACCCTGTAATCATTAGGCCAAAAACCGCCATAGCGATATAGAACAGCGTCATAGGACTCATGACTTGGGTCCTCTTATCGCCATAAGTTTGAAATAGATCCCGAAACATAATATTGAGGGTACCCATACCGCAGTGAAAAGCCCTTCTTCACGCTGACCTGAGAACCAAAGAAAGCCGGAGACAGCAAATGATATGGCCACGGCGAGCAGTAAAAAAAAGTCCGATTGTTTAAACATGTTCCTTCCTCGATTATTCGTCAAAAAATCCGATGGTTGCAAGCATGCAGCCTGCAACGGCTATGCCAGCAAGAGTTCGCACTCCGCTATGACCTAAAATTGCAAATGATTCCAACTGAAGAAAACCAAGAAATGTAATCGCTGTCAGAAAGATAGAGAGAAACAGCAACCCGATGCCAAAAAATACAAGGGACTTTTTTGGCCAACTCAAATTCCCAGTGTAAAAAAACTTCATCATGTTTTTAGTTCCTGTTTAACAAAATAGATTACGCCTGCTTTGACGATTTGGATGTATCGCATGCAAAAAAGGATCGGTGAGATGAAGTGAGGTGCCAATAAATTGCAATTGCAATTTATTGTAGTCATCGAGTTGTTCAGTTGAGCAACGCAGTTATTTCTTCATTGATAAGATCTTTACCCCGCAATGCATCATAGAGCTCATTTGGAATAGAGTTGTTCGCGAGACCTAAAATGGCCCCTAACACTGTGCCACGATGCACATTGTCACCGCCGAGGTTGGCGTTCGAAAATAAGCCAGCCTTCAAATCATCTGCGTATTTGTAGGCCAGATACAGCACGCAAGGCCAAGAGTCGCTTATATAACAGGCGGATGAAAATAGGCGGCCTACAACGTCATTGTCGCAATATACCTTGCCTAGCAACTCCGGCATTGCTATACCGATGCTGCGTTTCGCCCGGGCAGCTATGATTTCTTGAGCTGGTTCTGTCTCTGGCCGGAACAATAGCGCATCTAAAAGCCCGACATAGTCACGGCAAACTTTTGCCAAGAACTCATCTGGATGAGTAAGATTAAGATGGTTGTGACAAATTGTCTGGACGACCTCAAGTGGCGTGCCCCGCAGGCGCTCAGAAATTACGATGGGAGCGATTGTTACTAAGCCTCCTATAGAGGCTGTATCGTGTGTCACGGCGCCGCACTTGTTGCGAGCTTTGCCAGCAGATAAGTTCGCAAAGAACCCCCGGTGATAGGATTCGGCGTAAGTATCTGGATGCAATGCAGGATCGGCTGTCATCAATTGAACATAGGCATCAAGAAATAAACCCTCATCATAGTGCCCACCATTAGCGGCGAGAATTCGCATTGTGGCTCTGGCGCAATGCGCATTAAGCGTGTTCTCCCCGGCGCGCATACCCTGATGATAGTGTAGGTTTGATTGATTCCAGAACTCGCGCTTCCCCTTGAGAATCACGTCGCCCACGATTTCGGCTTGAGGTTTTTTCGAACGATGTGAGTTGCGTCCGCCTTGCTTGGTGGAATGCAGTGACATGATCGAAGAAGGGTGATTTTTTGGCGCAGCCTCTAAGTGCGTTATGCCGCCGGGAAACTGCTTAAAGATATCCATTGGATTGTAATACCAATGCACAGGCATGGCTAAAGAATCTCCGAGAAACATCGATTTCAATGAAGCTGCTGCGCGCTGCTGAATTGTGGAGAACCCCTTCATACTATTCTTCAATGTATTCCTGCCGATTGTATTTGCTGTTCAACTGATAGTAACTGTACGCCCTCCTAGCAATTTTAGATCGCCATGGCTGGATCTTTAGCATGCGGTTAGTGTGAAACCTTGGGTAGTAGTAGAATAGGCAATCGGCGCAAGAATATTGGCGTCCACAAGCCCCAATAATAGAGCAGTCACACCATGGCAGCATCGAAACTGAGTACGGCGCAGCTGGAAGGAAATCTGCGCCGCTTTATTATTTTTCGGCTATTCTACTCCGCGCGTTTCTACTACCCGGTGTTTACCGTATTGTTCTTGGACTATGGGCTGACTCTAGAACAATTCGCTATTCTTAATATTGTATGGGCACTGACTATTGTGCTGGCGGAGGTACCCTCTGGAGCTTTGGCGGATATTGTCGGGCGCAAGCGCTTGGTGGTTTTTGCGGCGATCATGATGGTGGTCGAAATGGCTTTGATCGTATTTGCGCCAATTGGTGCATCGCCTTTTCTATTTCCCCTTTTTCTTGCTAATAGAATTTGTTCCGGTTTGTCTGAAGCTGCTGCAAGTGGGGCTGATGAGGCATTAGCCTATGACTCGCTAAAGGCTCTGGGGCGCGAAGATGACTGGTCGAAAATTTTACAGCGCACGGCACAAGTTGTTTCCTTCGGGTTTTTCATGACAATGATTCTTGGGGCATTCGCCTATGATCCGAACATGGTGAATGGTTTGCTTTCGGCCATAGATCCGCGATGGCAGCTGTCCAACAATCTCGTTATCCGTCTGCCGATAATATTAACGCTGATGACCTCGTTTATCGTTCTGGGCACCGCTTTAGGATTTCATGATATTGATGTTGGCGAGACAGAACACTCTGACTCACAGCCCCTGACAGGGAATTCCCTATTAGATCCTTTTCGTAAAATAGTAGTTGCCGCAAAATGGACTATCAACCATCGGTTTGTGTTGTTTGTCATATTGGCGGCGCTGGCCTTGGACAGCGTGGGGAGACAATTTGTGGTGCTTGCCAGTGAATACTACCGCGTTATAGATATACCGGTGAGTTGGTTCGGGTTTATCGGGGCAGGTATGTCTTTAGTGGGAATGGTGAATGCCATATTGTCTCGCCATCTAGTTACAAACCACTCGCCGCTGTTCAACTTTTTAACACTCTCTTTTCTTTTAATGACAGGGTTGATCGGGCTTGGTTTTGCTATTCCCTACTACGGTGTAATTTTTGCTGTGGGCGCGTTTGCGATGATGGGCATGGTGCAGTTTCAGTCTAGTTACTACATCAATAAGGAAGTTGATTCTGTGCATAGGGCGACGGTTCTCAGCTTTAAGGGACTAGCCTTAAATTTGGGGCTCGGATTTGCGAGTCTTCTATACACCGCTTATGTGTCGCTATTGCGAGCGCAACAAGAAGGCACAGTGCCGGAGGCGGCCCTTCGTGATGCCATATTCTTGGATGCTTTGCGCGGTTTTCCTATCTACTTTTTAGCACTCTTCCTACTTGTCTTGCTGCTAGGCCGAGCATTGATAAAACCTCTAAGCGCAGTTCTCTCCAGACGTTAAAACCCAGTTGGAAATAAATAAGGTGCTTGGCAGGTCTGGGCTGCTAGTTATGGCGTATTACAGGAAATTCTTTTGATAACAGGTGCAAAGTGCAGTCCCTATCCAGTAAGCATGCTATATCGCATGAAGTTTTACTAACAACCCGCCCAATATCCCTCGACGGTAAAGATGTCGAAGCAAAGCGGCAACAGCTGTTAGATTATTTCGTCTCTACCTGGGAGCAGTATGAGGCTCTGTTCTCTGCGCTTAAGGATGAGGCCTTGTACACCACAGCGGAGTCTTTGCGGCACCCTTTGATCTTCTATTTCGGGCATACGGCTACGTTCTATGTGAATAAGATGATATTGGCTCAATTTGCTGACGCGCGTGTAGATCCTGAATTGGAGGCCATGTTCGCCATCGGTGTCGATGAGATGTCCTGGGATGATTTGGATTCCACTCACTATGACTGGCCGACAACACAGGTCGTTAAACAGTACCGAGACAAGGTCAAGGTCCGAATCTGTGCCTTCATCAAATCCATGCAGATCACGCTGCCTATCACTCAGCAATGCCCAGCATGGTTAGTCTTGATGGGCATTGAGCATGAGCGGATTCACCTTGAAACCTCGTCGGTGATTATGCGTATGTTGCCTTTGGATCTTATCGATGCAAGACAAGCCGAATCGTGGCCAGTTTGCACCGAGGCAGGTATCGCGCCGGCTGTGGAATGGTTGCCGATACCTGCGACTGCGGTAAAGCTTGGCAAGAGTGACAGCGATCGTAGCTATGGTTGGGATAACGAGTACGGTTTCGATGAGCAGAAGGTAGAGCAATTTAAGGTCGCTACGACTTTGGTAAGTAATCAGGACTTCCTCAAATTTGTGCAGGCATGGGGCTACAGGAAAGCGCGCTACTGGACACAAGAAGGGAGGCAGTGGTTGGCCTGCACCAAATCACAGCATCCAAAATTCTGGCGAACTACGCTGAGCGGGAAATATCTGCAGAGGAATCTATTCTCGGAAATGCCCTTGCCGATGGATTGGCCCGTCGAGGTGAATTATCTGGAGGCGAAAGCCTACTGCAATTGGATGGCCGAGCGCATTGGTGAGCCGGTGAGATTGCCAGTGGAGGCTGAATGGTATGCGCTGCGTCAGTCAGAATTAGGGGAGGCTTCCGGCGAGGGCAATATTAATTTAGAGCAGTATGCCTCGTCCTGCCCAGTGACGGAAAACCGGCATGGAAGACTCTATGATGTCACTGGCAATGTCTGGCAATGGACAGAATCAGCTATCGATGGCTATCCAGGCTTTACTGTACATCCTTGGTATGACGATTTCTCGACGCCGACTTTTGATGGCAAGCACAACTTAATTAAGGGTGGGTCTTGGATATCTACAGGAAACGAAACCCTTGCTTCATCGCGCTACGCATTTCGCCGACACTTTTTTCAACACGCAGGATTTAGAATGGTTATATCTGAGCAAGAGCCCAAAAAACAGGCACAAGATAATGTTTATGAAACAGATGAGTTGATTGCGCAGTACTGTGAGTTTCACTATGGCAATGAATATTTTTCTGTGCAAAATTTCCCAGTCGCGTGTGTGCAGACGCTTATGACCCATGTACAAGCTAATAGTATCGCTACAGATCGGGCTCTGGATTTGGGTTGTGCGGTAGGTCGGTCCTCATTTGAGTTGGCGAAGAATTTTCAGCATGTGGATGCGTTAGATTTTTCTGCGCGTTTCGTCCAGCAGGGAGCGAAGTTGCAGGCACACAATCGGCTGCGCTATACGCTGCCAGTGGAGGGCGATATTGTCGAGTACCGAGAAGTTTTGCTGGATAAATTGGGCTATGACGATGTAAAAGAGCGTATTGATTTCTTGCAAGGTGACGCTTGCAACCTGAAGCCGCAATTCGCTAACTACAATGTGGTTTTCGCCGGCAATCTAATTGACCGGCTCTACGAGCCTGCGATGTTTCTGAACGACATACAAGGCCGCATACTGTCTGGCGGCTTGTTGGTCTTAACTTCACCTTATACCTGGCTCGAAGAATATACCGATAAGAGCAATTGGCTAGGGGGCGTGAAAGTGAATGGCGAAAACTTCAGTACCCTGGACGCGCTTAAACAACAGCTCGCAGATAGCTTCGATTTTGAAGAGGCCGTAGACGTGCCCTTTGTAATTCGCGAGACAGCTCGCAAGCATCAGCATACAGTGGCTCAAATGACTATTTGGCGTAAGCGCTAGACTGACTCACCCATGAAAATTCGCGCAATGAAGCACCATGAATTTTATGAAAAGCTGCCCAGGCGTGCCCGCTATAACCTAAGCGATGCCTGCGGGGCGACGGCGACTCTGCAAGATATTTTGAGCGTTGATGAGATCGCCGCTTTAGCGTCAGTACCTTTGA